>Ga0316622_100001960_pt1 | contig 13919 bp, 10 predicted proteins | sample OWC_Aug_OW2_C1_D_FD_207646 | JGI IMG/M metagenome (GOLD analysis project Ga0316622, IMG submission 207646) | Wetland soil microbial communities from Old Woman Creek delta, Ohio, United States - OWC_Aug_OW2_C1_D5_C | ecosystem: Environmental > Terrestrial > Soil > Wetlands | place: USA: Ohio... | reverse complement strand
ACCTCCTTGAGGAAGTCGTTGTGGTACTTTTCCACGGCTTGCGTCGTCATGAGGCTCACTCCTAGAACTTGAGCGGGCTGAGGCCGATCTTCTGGATCGTCTCCGCCATTTCGTTGATGAGCTGCGGGGCGCGCTGGATGTCGGTGATCGCCACCTCGTAGGTCTTGACGCGCTCGGGCTCGAGCGACATGCCCTTCAGGGTGTCGTCGATCTTGCTCATGCGCACGTGCGCCAGCTCCGAGCCCTTCACGAAGTGGCACTGGTAGTTGTCACCCTTCTGGCAGCCCATCAGGATCGCGCCGTCGTAGCCGCTGCTGAGCGCATCGTTGATCCAGATGGTGTTGACGCTGCCGAGGCAGCGCACCGGGATGACGCGTGCGAATGCCGAGTACTGGATCTTGTTCATGGCCGCCATGTCGAGCGCCGGGTAGGCGTCGTTTTCGCAGGCCAGCACCAGGATGCGCGGTTTCTCCGAAAACTCGTCGGGGATGTCCACGGCCTTGAGCTGGTAGCCGACGGTGTCGACCGAGTAGTTCTCGAACGAGATCACGCGCACCGGGCAGGCGCCCATGCAGGTGCCGCAGCGCCGGCAGCGCGATTCGTTGAACACCGGGAAGCGCTGCTCGTCCTCGTCGATGGCGCCGAACGGGCATTCGACCGTGCAGCGCTTGCACTGGGTACAGCCCTCGCGGCGGAAGCTCGGGAAGCTGAGGTCGCCGGACCTGGGGTGCGCGGCGCGGCCGAGGCTGGCGTTTTCCACCGCCTGGATGGCCTTGAGCGTGGCGCCGGTCGCGTCCTCGATCGCCTGCGCCATGTCCATCGGCCGGCGCACCGGGCCGGCCGTGTAGATGCCGGTACGGCGGGTCTCGTACGGGAAGCAGATGAAGTGCGAGTCGTTGAAGCCGTGCTTGAGCAGCGGCAGGTCCTTGCCCTGGCGGTAGGTCATGTTGAGCACCGACTGCGGGCTCGACTGCCACTGGCCCGGCTCGTCCTGCTTGACCTGGTCGATGTCGATGCCGGAGTTGGCGACCATGCCAGTGGCCAGCACCACCAGGTCGGCCTTGGCGACCGCATCCTCGTTCAGGATCTTGTCGTTGAACTTGACCTGCAGCTCGCCGCCCGGCGCCACCTCCGAGGCGACACCCTTGGTGAAGATCACGCCCTTCTTCTGGGCGCTGCGGTAGAAGTCCTCGCCGTTGCCCGGGGTGCGCAGGTCGGTGTACATCACCACCGCGTCGATCGCCGGATTCTGGTCCTTGAAGTACATGGCCTGCTTGACCGAGGTGTTGCAGCAGTGGCCGGAGCAGTACGGCAGCTCGCCCTCCTTGTCGGAGCGCTGGCCGGCGCACTGGATGAACACCACACTCTTGACCTCTTTGCCGTCGCTCGGGCGCTTGATCGGCCCGCCGTTGGCGGCCGTCATCAGCGCCTCAAGTCCGAGCTGGTCGACCACGTCCTTGCTCTTGCCGGCACCGAGGTGCGGCAGCTTGTTCATGTCGTAGGGCGTGAAGCCCGAGGCCATGATGATGGCGCCGACGTTCTCGGTCGCAGTCGAGCCGGACTCGGTCGAGATGTCGACGCTGAACTGGCCGGGCGCGCCGCTGGTCTTGGTGATGGTCGAGTTGAGGTGCAGCTTGATGCGCTTGTCGGCCTCGACCTTCTTGGCCATCTCGGCGATGCCGGTGTCCATCGGGTTGGCGTACGGTTCGCGGTTCGGCACGCGCTTGGCGAGCTTCGCCGCCCAGCCGCCGAGACTGCCGGTCTTCTCGACCAGCAGCACCTCGTAGCCGGTCCTGGCGGCCTCGAGCGCCGCGGTCAGGCCGCTGACGCCGCCGCCGACTACCAGGATGCGCTTGTTGTTGCCGTGGTTCGGGTTGGTCTTCGGGGCCTCCATCTTCTGCACTTCGGCGCAGCCCATGCGCACGTAGTCGGCGGCCATCTCCTGGACGATTTCCTTCTTGTCGTCGTCGGCCGGGGTGATCCAGATCACGCCTTCGCGCAGGTTGGTGCGGTTGAGCGCGACATTGTCGAAATTGAAGGTCTCGGCCTTGGCGCGCCGCGAGCAGGCGGCGATCACCACGCGGTTGACGCCCTCGTTAGCGATGTCGTTTTTGATCATCTCGACACCGCTGGCGTTGCACAGGAACTCGTGCTCGCGGGCGACCTGCGCCTTGCCTTCCTTCTGGGCAACGGTGACCAGCTGCGCGACGTTCAGCCGCTCGCCGATGCCGCAGCCCTTGCAGATGTATGCGCCTACTTTCATGTCCGCCATTGCTTATGCCTCCGCCCGGGAAACGCGACCGACCACCTGGATGGCGCGCAGCGACGCGGCCGTGGCGCTCTGCACCGCGCGGTTGACGTCGAGCGCGTTGGACGCGCAGCCGGCGCCGAACACCGCCTCGGTGGTCGCGTTGATATCGATGAATCCGCTCACGTCTGCTGCCACGCCGCCCGGCATGATCTTGCTGGCGTCGACGCTCGGCTCCATGCCGATGGCGAGCACCACCAGGTCGTGGGCGTTGTCGTAGCGGTGATAGCCCTCGGTGTTGACACCGTGCAGCACCGGGTTGCCGGTGGCCTTGTCCTCGGTGATATTGGCGACCTTGGACTTGATAAAGCTGACGTTCGGGTTCTCCTGCACCTTCTTGTAGAAGTCCTCGAAGCGGTCGATGGCGCGGATGTCGATGTAGTAGATGCTCGACTTGCCCTCGTCGCCGAATTTCTCGGTGACGTAGTTGGTCTGCTTGAGCGAGGCCATGCAGCAGATGCGCGAGCAGTGCTTGAGGTGGTTGCGGTCGCGCGAGCCGGCGCACTGAATGAAGGCGACGTTTTTCGCCTCCTTGCCGTCCGACGGACGCAGCAGCTTGCCCCCGGTGGGACCGAACGGGTCGGCCATGCGCTCGAACTCGACCGAGGTGATCACGTTGGCGATGCGGTCGTAGCCGTACGGCTGGATCCTGGCGGCATCGTACGGCTTCCAGCCGGTCGCCCACACCACCGCGCCGACCTTGAGCGTCACCGACTCTTCCTTCATGCCGAGGTCGATGGCGTTGTACTTGCACGCGGCCTTGGCCTTGTCGGCGTCCGGCGTGCCGATGATCGAGGCATCGAGCACGTAGCGCTGCGGATAGGCCATGGAGTTCGGCAGATACGCCGCCTTCATGTTGCTGAGGTTGTAGTTGAAGGGGTTCGGAATCTCGGCGCTCACCGCCTCGCCGCAGGCGCCGCAGGCGGTGCAGTTCTCGTTCACATAGCGCGGCTTGATCTTGAGCGTGACCGAATAGTCACCGGCCTTGCCCTCGACCTTGGCGACCTCGGCGAGCGTCAACACGCGGATGCGCTTGTTGGCCTTGAGGCGCTTGAGGTTGATTTCCAGGCCGCAGGTCGGATGGCACAGCTTGGGGAAGTAGCGGTACAGCTGCGAGACCCGCCCGCCGAGCGACGGGTTCTTCTCGATCAGCACCACATTCTTGCCGCACTCGGCGGCCTCGAGGGCGGCGGTCATGCCGCTGATGCCCCCACCGACCACCAAGATGGTCTCGTTCGTTGCGACGACGTCCGCCATGGAAGGCCTCCAACCGCTGGGCTATATAAAGGAATCGGTACGAGCCGGGCCGAAAATCGACAGGTGGGCTAACGATACTCCCGCAGGTTCAGCACGGCTACCCATACGCCTTTGTTTATTGATTCAAATTTTGTATGTCGTGATAAGACGGACTGTCTCGGTCCGTCCCGGCGCACAGGCGGAGTATTGTCGGGAACGCCTCCGGGGCCGTCAACGGGTTTTTATGAGTTAGCGCTCATTTTTGGCATACTGCCCTACTCAGTTTCTCTCCATTTTTAAGCCGCAGGAATGTTGGGGGTTTGCAGTGACGGCACGCGTGCTCAAGACCGAGGAATACCGCATCACCAACGAGCCGTACTACGCCGCCCAGGGCGACGAGATCGCGCTGTTCGAGGCCGCCTACAAGAACCGCCTGCCGGTGCTGCTCAAGGGTCCGACCGGCTGCGGCAAGACCCGCTTCATGGAACACATGGCCTGGCGCCTCAAACGCCCGCTCATTACCGTCTCCTGCCACGATGACCTCACCGCGTCCGACCTGGTCGGCCGCTACCTCATCACCCATGGCGAAACCGTATGGGTCGACGGCCCGATGGCACGCGCGGTGCGCGCCGGTGCGATCTTGTATCTCGACGAGATTGTCGAGGCGCGCAAGGACACCACGGTGGTGATCCACCCGCTCGCCGACGACCGCCGCGTGCTGCCGATGGAGAAGACCGGCGAGCTGCTCGAGGCAACGCCGGAGTTCTGCCTGGCGATCTCCTACAACCCCGGCTACCAGAGCGTGCTCAAGGACCTGAAACAGTCCACGCGCCAGCGCTTCGTGGCACTCGAATTCAACTACCCCAAACCCGAGCTCGAGCAGCAGATCGTACAGCGCGAGTCCGGCGTCGACGCCGCCACCGCCGCCAAACTGGTGAAGTTCGCCGGCATGACCCGCAACCTCAAGGGCCAGGGCCTCGACGAAGGCGCCAGCACCCGGCTGCTGGTGCACGCCGCCAAGCTGATCGCCTCCGGCATCAGCCCGCGCACCGCCTGCCGCGGCGCCATCGCCGAGGCGCTGACCGACGACGGCGAGATGCTGGCGGCGGTGAATGAATTGAGTGCAAGCCTGTTCTGACAAGAATCCGTCGCAAAGACGCAAAGGCGCAAAGATTGGCGATTCTTGATTTCATTATTCTTTGCGTCTTTGCGCCTTTGCGACAGATGTTCATATGACCAAGCCACCCCTCTCCAGCGCCGAGATCGAAACCACCCTCAACGAGGTGCTGATCTGGGCGCTGTCCACACACCGTTCGGCCACGCCGCTGGCCGCGGCGCTGGCGCCGTTCACGCGCGGCGAGCAGGATTTCGTGCTGCGCTGGGCGGATGCCATTGCCAAGACCAACGCCGAGATGGCCTACCAGTTCGTGAGCCAGGCGCCGCAGAGCATGCGGCTCATGGGCCTCGACGGGGTCGAGGCCTGGGCGGTGCAGGCGATGGACGTGTACGACAAGATGGGCCTGTACCCGGCGTGTGCGGTGTTCCGCGAGGTGGCGGCGTTCGCGGCCGCGGAGCGCGACAAGGCCAACGGCGTCAGCTTCGAGGAGATCTCCGGGGTGCTGGAGCTGTTCGTGCGCGGACTGTCCGGCCGGCCGCTCAAGCTCGAGGCCGGCGACGACATCTACACCGACACCGCCAGCCTGTTCCTGCCGGCACGCGTGACCCGCTTCCCCGATCACGACCAGAACTACCGGCTGTACAAGGCGATGGTGGCGCACCAGTGGGCGCAGGCCCGCTACGGTACCTTCGCGGTCCCGCTCACCGCGGTGTTCGCCGGCTATGCCGACCCGGCGCGTGCCGAGCGGCTGTTCCACGCGCTCGAGACCGTGCGCCTCGATGGCAAACTGGCGCGCGACCTCGCCGGCCTGCACCGCGAGATGGCGGCGCTGCGCGCCGGGCTCGGCCAGGCACTGGCCCCGGCCGGCTGGGAACGGCAGGTCGCGCGCCTGCAGGCCGCGCACGCCGACGTCCACGACACACTGGCGCTGCTGGCCGAGCTCTACGGGAGCGAACCGCCGGAGGCGATCTGCTACCAGGGCCGGCTGCACGCCGAGCGCGCCGAGGCCACGATCGCCGGACGGCTGGCGCACGAGCAGGATCAGTTCCGCACCGCGCTGCTGGAGATGCTCGGCGAGAAACAGGGCGAGTACGGTGAGTCGCCCGAAGACCTGTCCGAGCGCTTCAGCCTGTCGCGTACCGAGAACCCGGACCTGCCCGGCGAGTTCAGCTTCAGCCTCAGCCTCGACGGCGTGCCGATCACGCCGCCCGAGGACGTGCGCGCGCTCATGGATTCGATCATCCAGGACCTGGGCGAGATCCCGGACGAGTACCTGACCGCGGCCGGCAGCGGCGGCTACCGGCGCGACCACGCGGACAAGGCGGACGAGAGCGACTGGAAGGCCAGTTACGAGGACCAGGGCGCGCTGCTGTACAACGAATGGGACTTCCGCCGCCGCCACTATCGCAAGGACTGGTGCGTGCTGCGCGAGATCGACGTGCACCCGATCGACGAGCCGTTCGTGGCCCGCACCCGCCACAAGTACGCCGGCCTGATCCACAGCCTGCGCAAGAGCTTCGAGGCGCTGCGCGGCGAGGGGCGTCTCCTCAAGAAACAGAGCAACGGCGAGAATGTCGACTTCGACGCGCTAGTCGAGGCCTGGGCCGATATGCACACCGGGCGCGAGATGACCGACCGGCTGTTCACCAAGCTTGCCAAGCTCGAGCGCAACATCGCGGTGATGTTCATGGTCGACATGTCCGGCTCGACCAAGGGCTGGATCAACGACGCCGAGCGCGAGGCGCTGGTGCTGCTGTGCGAGGCGCTCGAGGTGCTCGGCGACCGCTACGCGATCTACGGCTTCTCCGGCATGACCCGCAAGCGCTGCGAGCTGTACCGCATCAAGCGCTTCGACGAGCCGTACGGGGAGCTGGTCGAACGGCGCATCGCCGGCATCACCCCGCAGGACTACACCCGCATGGGCGTGACCATCCGCCACCTCTCGAAGCTGCTCGGCGAGGTCGAGGCCCGCACCAAGCTGCTGATCACGCTCTCCGACGGCAAGCCCGACGACTACGACGGCTACCGCGGCGACTACGGCATCGAGGACACCCGCCAGGCGCTGATCGAAGCCAAGCGCGACGGCATCCACCCGTTCTGCATCACCATCGACACCGAGGCGCGCGACTACCTGCCGCACATGTACGGCGCGGTCAACTGGACCCTGGTCGAGGACGTGAAGAAGCTGCCGTACAAGGTCTCGGATATCTACCGGCGCCTGACCGCCTGAAAGAGGAAACCCGGCCGGGGCCGGGTTTCCGTTGCTGCCACACGTTGAGCGGCACTATTTGAGCATGTCGCTCCAGATGTTGTTGGCCCAGGCGAAGGCATAGGCACCTTCGATTTCGCTGGCCGTGTTGGACACGCCGGCCGACTCCTTGATGCCGAGCATGGTCTTCTTCTCGGCATCGTAGCGGTACACGCCGGCCACGTTCACCGCCTCCTTGTCGCTGACGAAGCTGTAGCAAGTGTTGGCGAACTTGGGCGTCTTGTAGACCGGATCGCCGTTGACCAGCGATACGATCGCCCCGGCGCAGATCTTGCCGGTCTGGTTGGCCATGTGCCCGGACTTGGGCAGGGCCGCGGCGATCGAGTCCCCGATCACGTGAATGTTGCGGTGTACCGTGGACTCGTAGGTGAGGAAGTCGACGCCACACCAGCGGCCGTCGATGTTCACGATCCCGGCATGATCGGCAACGGCGCCGGCCTTCTGCGGTGGCACCACGTTCAGCACGTCGGCCTTGACCTTGTCGAACTCGGTGACGATGGTGCGGGTCGCGACATCGACCGACTGCGCCTCGTTGTTCGGCCGGTAGTCGACGATACCCGGATACAGATCCGCCCAGGCCTTGGTGAACAGACCCTTCTTGGAGGTGATCTCGGGGTTGGCGTCGAGCACGATCACCTTGGACTTGGGCTTGTGGTTCTTCAAATAGAACGCCACCTGGCAGGCACGCTCATAGGGGCCGGGCGGGCAGCGATACGGGGCCTTGGGGATGCTCAGCACGTAGACTCCGCCGTCGCGCATCGCTTCGAGCTGCTTGCGCAGGTTGACGGTCTGCTCGCCGGCCTTCCAGGCATGCGGGATCTGCGCCTGGGCCGCGGCGTCACGCAGATTCGGCAGGCTGTCGTACATGAAATCGATGCCCGGCGACAGCACCAGCCGGTCGTAGTGCACCACGCCGGAGGTGGTGGTGACGGTCTGCTTGGCGGCGTCGACTGCCAGCACCTCGGCGTGCAGGATCTTGATACCGTACTTGTCGCGCAGGGTGTCGTAGCCGAAAGTGTTCTCGGCGAGCGTGCGGGTACCGCCGAGAATCAGGTTGCTGGTCGGGCAGGAAATGAAGTTCGGGTTGCGCTCGATCAGCGTGACCTCGATACCCGAACCCCACATGCGCAGGTACTTGGCGGTGGTTGCGCCGCCGAAGCCGCCGCCGACCACGACCACGTGCGCCTTGCCGGCGCGGGTCATTCCGCCGGCGCCACAGGCGCTCAATGCCGCGGCGCCGGCACCGGCGGCCGCGAGCTTCAGGAAATCTCTGCGTTTAAAAGCCATGCTGTTCTCCTCGAATCTCGTTGTAGTGATGCTGCGTTCGTATTGATCAACGGCGCTTCTGGCTGGCGAAATAATCGGCCAGCTTCTCGATCTCGGCATCGTCATAGGCCGCGGCATGGCGATGCATGACGGTGGCCGGGCGCGCGCCGGACTTGAAGTCCTTCATCTGCTTGATGAAGTGCGCGCGGTTGAGGCCGGCCAGCATCGGCGTGCCGCCGACACTGAAGCCGTTGGTGCCGTGACAAGCCGAACAGGTGGCGGCGATCTGCCGGGCGCCGGCATCGGGTGCCGCCTGGGCACTGGTGGCGGCCAGTGCCAGCGCGCACAGCGCCGCGCCCAGGCCAAAGGACGAAATACGCATGAAAACACCTCCTGAGGTGGTTGAGTGGATACTGCCAACATCCGGGCGCGCATCCCTGCCCTGTTCACGCTGCCGGTCGGCAGTCGCTATAGGCCCGCGCGCAGGTTTGGGTTGTAGTAAGCGCGAGAATCACCCTTGCAGCCAAAGCCGCAACCCCTGCATCAAAACCGCGTTGCCGCAAAAATGAATTGACGTGGATCAAACGCATGCGCGTCAATCTGGCATCGCGGTCTCCATCCGCTACAAACTATAAACTCCAATCGCACCGATGCCAGCACCTCGACGCAGTTAAGCATTACATTATTTTTTAATACGAAGTTTCACCCGGCAATCATCAACACGGATAACGATTGTGGCCGAGACACGCGCACCGCACTGGGAGCATTTTCCGCACGAGGCCGACATGGGCGTACGCGGTTTCGGCTGCACGCGCGAGGAGGCCTTTGAACAGGCGGCGATCGCCCTCATGTCGGTAATTACCGAGCCCTCCGCGATCGCGCCGCGCGCGGAAGTGGCGATCGCCTGCGACGCGTCGGACGATGAACTGCTGCTGGTCGACTGGCTGAATGCCATCGTCTACGAGATGGCGACCCGCCGGCTGCTGTTCAGCCGCTTCGAAGTACACATCCACGAGCACCGGTTGACGGCCACCGCCTGGGGCGAACCGCTCGACGTGGCCCGGCACCAGCCGGCGGTGGAGGTAAAGGGCGCCACCTATACAGGGCTGCGGGTGGCGCGGGAACCGGATGGGCAGTGGGTGGCACAGTGCGTGGTTGACGTCTAAGTCTCGGGTTGCGGGTCTCGGGTTTCGGGTTCAATGTACGATGGACCGCGACAAACCTGTATCCCGGCCTTTGAACAAGCAACCCGAAACTCGAAACTTTATAGCTATGGATCTGGGACGCTTCACCCGTCACGACGAGACTCGTTTCGAGATCGCACCGCACGGCGCGATGCGCGTGCCGGCGGTGATCTATGCCACCGAGGAACTCATTCGGGCCATGGACGACAAGGTGTACGAGCAACTCACCAATGTCGCCACCCTGCCCGGCATCGTCACCGCCGCCTACGCGATGCCGGACGCACACTGGGGCTACGGTTTCCCGATCGGTGGGGTCGCGGCCTTCGATCCGGACGAAGGTGGCGTGGTATCCGCCGGCGGGGTCGGCTTCGATATTTCCTGCGGGGTGCGCTGCCTGCACACCCATCTCACGGTTGCCGACATCCTGCCGGTCCAGAAGGCGCTGGCCGACCTGCTCTACTACAAGATCCCGGCCGGGCTCGGTTCGACCGGCACCATCCGGCTGAATACCCAAGAAATGGACGCGATGCTCGCTGGCGGCGCGCGCTGGGCGGTCGAGCGCGGCTACGGCACCGAGACCGACCTCGAGCGCATCGAGGAACACGGCCAGATGAAGGGCGCCAAGCCCGGCAACGTGTCCGAGCATGCCAAGAAGCGCCAGCGCGACGAGATGGGCACGCTCGGCTCGGGCAATCATTACCTGGAAGTACAAAAGGTCGCGGCCGTGTACGACCGCGAGGCCGCGCAGGTGTTCGGCCTGCGCGAGGGCGACGTGCTGGTGGCGATCCACTGCGGCTCGCGCGGCCTCGGCCACCAGATCGGCACCGAGTTCCTGAAGCGCATGGTGATCGCCGCCGGCCAGTCCGGCATCACCCTGCCGGACCGCGAGCTGGCGTGCGCGCCGATCCATTCGCCGGTCGGCGAGGAGTACCTGGGCGCGATGCGCGCCGCCATCAACTGCGCGCTCGCCAATCGCCAGATCATCACCCACCTGGTGCGCCAGGCGTTCGCCGACGTGCTGCCGCAGGCGCGCCTGCCGCTGCTGTACGACGTCTCGCACAACACCTGCAAGGTCGAGGAGCACGCGGTCGACGGCGCGCGCCGCAAGCTGTACGTGCACCGCAAGGGCGCCACCCGCGCCTTCGGGCCCGGCCACCCGGACATCCCGGCGGCGCTGCGCGCCGTGGGTCAGCCGGTGCTGATCGGCGGCAGCATGGGCACGGCCTCGTACATCCTGTGCGGCACCAAAGACGGCGAGGCCCGCTCGTTCAGTTCCGCCTGCCACGGCGCCGGTCGCGCCATGAGCCGCCACGCCGCCAGCCGCCAGTGGCACGGCCGCCAGGTGATCGACGAACTGGCCGGGCGCGGCATCCTGATCCGCTCGCCGTCGGCACGCGGCGTCGCCGAGGAGGCACCCGGCGCCTACAAGGACGTAGCGGCGGTGGTCGACGCCGCCCATGATGCCGGGCTGGCGAAGAAGGTGGCCCAGGTCGAGCCGCTTATTTGCATCAAGGGATAGCATCCGGGAGTATCGCAGAGGACGCAGAGGCGCAGAGACCGCGGAGGAAAGATGATCAATATTGGTTCCTTTGCATCCTCTGCGCCTCTGCGCCCTCTGCGCTGCATCCCCGACCATCGGGAACAGGAACGATGACCGTCCATAACGCCGACATCGCCGCGATCTTCGAGGAGATCGCCGAGCTGCTCGAGATCCAGAACGAGAACCCGTTCCGGATCCGCGCCTACCGCAACGCCGCGCGCCAGGTGGAGGGCATGGGGGTGGCGCTGAGCGAGCTGGTGGCGCGCGGCGAGGATCTGACCGCGCTGCCGGGCATTGGCGAGGACCTGGCGGCCAAGATCCGCGAGATCGTCGAGACCAGCAAGTGCAAGGCGCTGGAAAAGCTGCGCCAGCAGCTGCCGCCCACCATCACCGAGCTGTTGCGGATCCCCGGTCTCGGCCCGAAGCGGGTGCGCGCCTTGCACGACCGGCTCAAGGTCAAGTCGGTCGAGCAGCTCGCCCAGGCCGCCCAGGCCGGCAAGATTCGCGAACTGGAGGGCTTCGGCACCAAGACCGAGCAGACCATCCTCGAGGCACTGGCGGCGCATGTCACCGAGCAGAAGCGCTTCAAGCTCGCGATCGCCGCCCAGTACGCCGAACCGCTGCGGCAGTACCTGGAAAAGTCTCCGGGTGTGGACCGCGCGGTGATTGCTGGCAGCTACCGACGCTGCCGGGAGACGGTCGGCGACCTCGACATCCTGGTCACGGCACGCAACGCGCCGGCGGTCATGCAGCGATTCACCGGCTACGACGAGGTCGGCAAGGTGCTCGCGCACGGCGACACCCGCTCGACCGTAATCCTCAAGTCCGGGCTGCAGGTCGACCTGCGGGTGGTGGAACCGGAGAGCTACGGCGCGGCCCTGCAGTACTTCACCGGCTCCAAGGCGCACAACATCGAGATCCGCCGCCTCGCCCAAGGGCGGAAACTCAAGATCAGTGAGTACGGTGTGTTCAAGGGCGATACGCGTATTGCCGGAGAAACCGAGGAGTCGGTCTACCGATCGGTCGGCCTGCCGTGGATCGCACCGGAGCTGCGCGAGAACCACGGCGAAATCGAGGCGGCGCGCGCCGGCAAGCTGCCGCGACTGGTGGAGCTCGCCGACCTGCACGGCGACCTGCACGTGCACACCAAGGCCACCGACGGCCACAACACGCTGCGCGAGATGGCGGAGGCGGCACGTACCCGCGGCTTCGAATACCTGGCGATCACCGAGCACTCGCGGCGGCTGACCGTGGCCCACGGCCTCGACGTCAAGCGTCTGCGCCGGCAGATGGAGGACATCGACGAGCTGAACGACAACCTCAAGGGCATCACCGTGCTCAAGGGCATCGAGGTCGACATCCTCGAAGACGGCGCCCTCGACCTGCCGGACGAGGTGCTCGGCGAGCTCGACCTGGTGGTCGGCGCGGTGCACTCGCAGTTCAAGCTGTCGCGCGCGCGCCAGACCGCGCGCATTCTCAAGGCCATGGATCATCCGCACTTCACGATCCTCGCCCACCCGAGCGGCCGGCTGATCGACAGCCGCGAACCGTACGACGTCGACATGCTCAAGATCGTGCGCCACGCCCGCCGGCGCGGCTGCTTCCTCGAGCTCAATGCCCATCCTGAGCGCCTCGACCTCCTTGACATCCACTGTCAGCTGGCGAAAGAGGAAGGCGTGCTGGTTGCGATCAGCACCGATGCGCACAGCACGCAGGATTTCGACAACCTGGAATACGGGATCGGGCAGGCACGGCGTGGCTGGCTGGAACGCGGTGATGTCCTGAACAGTCGCTCGCTGCCGGAGCTGCGCAGGCTGCTCAAGAAAACCATGTAATCGTCCGCCCCAATGGGCGGGCGCCGTTGCCAGCCGGCACTGCGGTGAATCTGACTATTATTTTTTGCGGGCCGCGGTCTTGCGCTTGCCGACTGTTCTTGTGCCGGCCTTCTTCTTGGCCTTCTTCTTCGTTGCCTTCTTCTTTTTTACTGCCAGCTCGGCCGCGCTGCTGCGCTTAATATCCTGCCCGTGGGCGCGCTTGTAGGTCTGGATGTCTTCGAACTGGCCGGTCTTGTTGCGGACGGCGTAGAGCTTGGTGCCGGTGCGGCTGCGGTGCGTGGTACGGGTCGCCATGGCTTGCCTCCCGTTGTTGGAATTGAACGGCAGCGTCGGTGACGCCGTCGTCGATGCTACCTCCCGCCACCGCCCGGAAACAAGCAGGGAATCGAGACTCCACGCTGGGCATCACCTGGCACATGAACCAGGACCGGACTGTCATGACTGCGCCGGCATACATGACGTCGGCATCCCGGTACCCGCGGCGAAGCCCGTGATCACGGCGCTGGCCGGGCGGCTGGCGCAAAAGGACGAGTTCGAGGTCGCAATCGCCACGGTCAGTGTGAGCGACGCTGACCGGGGGTACGTGACCGCCGGAAAGGCTGGGCGTCCGAACCTCTGCGACCACTGCAGTAGCGCCCGTCGCAGCGCTGCCCCGCCCGGGGGTCTCGGAATCGGCCAGTTCTTGACTCGGGATCCGAGCCTTTACCATTCAGAACTCTGCGACTGCCGCCGCTGGCTCGCTGGCCCGAGGGACGCTAATACCCACAATGACCGTATGGAACAAGTGTCTCGTCTGGCGCTCGGCCTGAACCTGGCCGCGGGCGGGGTACATATATATGTACTTCGTCCGCGTACCCCATCAGTCGCCGTGATGGCCAGATAACAAATCCCTTGACACTCCCAACCCTTGGGATTATTTTTCTCGGCGACCACAACATGTTGTGGTTATCGGATTGCCAGTTGCTGCAGGCTGTACTACATAACTACAGGCTGTGCCCAACCACTATAAAGAGGAGGCCGTACATAAGATGAAAGCCGTTAAGCTCCACACCCTCCCCGCCGCCGAAGAGATCCCCCTCCAGCCCGCCTCGTACGATATCTGGGACAAGAAGTACCGCCTCAAGACCAAGACTGGCGAGGCCGTCGATCAGGATATTCAGGGGA
>Ga0316622_100001959_pt1 | contig 13919 bp, 12 predicted proteins | sample OWC_Aug_OW2_C1_D_FD_207646 | JGI IMG/M metagenome (GOLD analysis project Ga0316622, IMG submission 207646) | Wetland soil microbial communities from Old Woman Creek delta, Ohio, United States - OWC_Aug_OW2_C1_D5_C | ecosystem: Environmental > Terrestrial > Soil > Wetlands | place: USA: Ohio... | reverse complement strand
TGCCGCAGGAATGCGCGCGTCACCGGGGTCTCCGTCCGGCCCTCGCGTCGTACGAGATACCAGGCGCGACGGATCGGGAAGTGCTCGACCGCGAGCACCGCCAGCCCGTCGAGCTCGGGCGCGCGGGTAACAGTATGGCGCGACAGCACGGCGCAACCGAGTCCGGCCGCCACGGCGTGCTTGATCGCCTCGTTGCTGCCAAGTTGCATGCGGAACTGCGGTGCCAGTCCGTGCTCGGCGCAGAAGCGCTCAAAGGCCATACGTGTGCCGGAACCGGCCTCGCGCACGAGCAGCGGCTGCTCGATGAATGCCTGCAGTGGCACGCGGCGTTTCGACGCCAGCGGGTGGCCACGCGGCGCGAGCGCCACCAGCGGGTTTTCCATGAAACGGCGCGCTTCGAGCGATAAGTGCGACGGCGGCATCATCATGATCGCCAGGTCGTCAACGTCCTGTTCGAGCCGGGCGATCACCGCATTACGGTTCTCCACCGCGAGCTGCACCTGCACGGCGGGATGCGCCGCAGCGAACGGCGCCAGCAGTTCGGGCACGAAGTACTCGGCGGTGGTCACTGCCGCCAGGCGCAGCGTGCCGCGACGGGCGCCCTGCAGCTCGCCGACGGTCATCTCGAACGCCGACCACGCATCGAACATCATGCGCGTCGTGGCAAGCAGGGCTTCGCCTGCGGCGGTCAGCGCGATGCGCCGGCCGCGCTGCTCGAACAGCGCCGTGCCCACATGACCGGCGAGTTCCTTCATCTGGACCGAAACGGTGGGCTGCGTCAGGTGCATTTCCGCCGCCGCTGCGGTGTAGCTCTGCAGCCGGGCCACCGTTTCGAACACGCGGAGTTGGTGCAGCGAAGGACGCATGCATTGACTTTATTCAATGCAATGTATTTTTACAATTCATTCGACTCAATGCTTATCGGGCTCCAGACTGCTTGAACTTCATACCCGAACAGGTCCAGCCCATGACACGCAAGACACCCATCACCGTCGCCCGCGGCGACGGCATCGGCCCCGAGATCATGGACGCGACGCTGCGCGTGCTCGAGGCCGCGGGCGCCGCCATTGAGCCAGAGTTCATCGAGGTCGGCGAACAGGTCTATCTGTCCGGCAACACGGCCGGCATTGCGCCCGAGAGCTGGGCGAGCCTGCGGCGCACGCGGGTGTTTCTCAAGGCACCGATCACAACCCCGTCCGGAGGCGGCTACAAGAGCCTCAACGTCACCATCCGCAAGACGCTGGGTCTATACGCCAACGTGCGGCCATGCGTGAGCTACGCGCCGTTCGTGCCGACCAAGCATCCGAAGATGGACATCGTGATCATCCGCGAGAACGAGGAGGACCTTTACGCCGGCATCGAGCATCGCCAGACCGACGAGGTATACCAATGCCTGAAGCTGATCACGCGCCCAGGCTGCGAGAAGATTGTTCGCTACGCCTTTGAGTACGCGCGTGCGCACGGCCGGCGCAAGGTCACCTGCATGACGAAGGACAACATCATGAAGATGACCGACGGCCTCTTCCACAAGGTGTTCGACGAGGTGCGCAGCGATTATCCGGAGATCGAGACCGATCATTACATCATCGACATCGGTGCCGCCCGGCTGGCGACACGACCCGACCACTTTGACGTTGTCGTCACCGGCAACCTGTACGGAGACATCATTTCCGATATTGCCGCCGAACTTACCGGTTCGGTCGGACTGGCCGGCAGCGCCAACATCGGCGAGCACGTGGCGATGTTCGAGGCGATTCACGGCAGCGCGCCGGATATCGCCGGCCAGGGCATCGCCAACCCGAGCGGTCTCCTGCTGTCGGCCGTGATGATGCTGGTGCATATCCGCCAGCCGGAGGTCGCCACGCGAATCCACAACGCGTGGCTGAAGACCATCGAGGACGGTGTCTACACCGCGGAACTGCAGGGCGGCCGTATCGGCCGGCCGTTCGGCAGCATGGACTTCGCTGACGCCGTCGTCGAGCGGCTGGGACAGGCGCCTGAGAAGTTCAGGCCGGTGCGCTATGACGAAGCCTCGGAGCAGAGCAGCGCTACCGACTACCGGCGACGGCCGCCGGCCAGAAAGGAGATCGTTGGCGTCGACGTCTTCGTGCACGCGGCCGACGCGTCGGCCGACTACCTAGCAGGCCGGCTCGCGACGCTGACGCACCAGCCCAGGCCGGCCGGCTTCAAGCTGCAGATGATCACCAATCGTGGCGTCAAGGTCTGGCCTGGCGGGTTTCCGGAAACGTTCTGCACCGACCACTGGCGCTGCCGCTTCATCGGCGTGGATGCACAGGGCACGCCGCGCACGGTCACGCACGCCGACATCGTCAACCTGCTGCACAACCTCGAGTCCGATCAGCTCGATTTCATCAAGACCGAGAACCTCTGCACCTTCGACGGCGAGGCAGGCTACGCACTCGGCCAGGGGCAGTAGATCGGCTCGTGTACCGAGTGGGCCCAGCGACCGGGTGAGTGCGGCTTACCTGCCGCACTCGGCTAGCTGCTGCGTGCCGGCCGGCGGCGTGGGCGCCGGGCCGGCCTGATTTCCTTGACGACTTCGGCGAACTCGTCGACATCCTCGAAACTCCGGTACACGGAGGCAAACCGGATATAGGCGACCTTGTCGAGTCGCTTGAGTTCGCGCATCACGAGTTCACCGAGCTTCTCGCTCTTGACCTCACGCTGGGCCGAGGACAAGAGCTTGTCCTCGATGCGGGCGATCGCTTCGTCGACAGCCTCGCGCGGCACCGGCCGCTTGCGCAGCGACAGCTGCATGCTGGCACGCAGCTTGTCGCGGTCGTAGTCGGCGCGGCCGCCGCCGCGCTTGATGATCGTCGGCATCGCCAGCTCGACCCGCTCGTAGGTCGTAAAACGCTTGTCGCACGACAGGCACTTGCGGCGGCGGCGGATCGTGGCGCCCTCGTCCGACGCGCGCGAGTCGATGACTTGCGTGTCGGCGTGCTGGCAGAAGGGGCAACGCATCAGGCGTCCAAAGTGTACGCAGCGCTGCGCGCTGCACGTGCACTTTGGCCGATCTGATCAGCGGGCCGCTCTTCGGAGCGGCCGGGCGAGCGGCCCGAGATCAACTGCAGGATGGCTGGCAGTGACATCACGTGCTCACGGTCTCCCAGCGCATCTTTGCGCTGTCAGGCGCCGTAGACGGGAAACCGCGCCGTCAGCTGCTCGACCTCGCCGCGCACCCGGGCAACGGTGGCAGGATCCTTCGGATTGTCGAGGACATCGGCTATCAGGTCGGCGGTCTGCTCGGCTTCGGCTTCCTTGAAACCGCGCGTCGTCATGGCCGGGCTGCCAAGGCGGATGCCGCTGGTGACCATCGGCTTTTCCGGGTCCTTCGGGATCGCGTTCTTGTTGATCGTGATGTGCGCCTGCCCGAGCACGGCCTCGGCGTCCTTCCCGGTGATCTGCTTGGCGCGCAGGTCGACCAGCATCAGGTGGCTTTCGGTGCGGCCAGACACGATGCGCAGGCCGCGCTTGACCAGCGTCTCGGCCAGCACGCGGGCATTGGTGAGGACCTGCTGCTGGTAGCTCTTGAACTCGGGCGCCAGCGCCTCTTTGAAGGCGACGGCCTTGGCCGCGATCACATGCATCAGCGGGCCGCCCTGGATGCCCGGGAACACGGCGCTGTTGATCGGTTTCTCCAGACTGGGCTTCATCAGGATCAGGCCACCACGCGGGCCGCGCAGCGTCTTGTGCGTCGTGCTGGTCACCACATCGGCGTGCGGGATCGGGCTCGGGTAGACACCGGCCGCGATCAGGCCGGCGTAGTGCGCCATGTCGACCATGAAATACGCACCGACATCCTTCGCCACCTTGGCGAAGCGCGCCCAGTCGAAGCGCAGTGAATACGCCGACGCTCCGGCGATGATCAGCTTCGGCTTGTGACGATGCGCCAGATGCTCCATCGCGTCATAGTCGATTTCTTCGCGCTCGTTCAGCCCGTAGCTCACGACCTTGAACCACTTGCCGGAGATGTTGAGGGCCATACCGTGTGTCAGGTGCCCGCCCTCGGCCAGCGACAGACCCATGATCGTATCGCCGGGATTCAGCAGTGCGAGGAACACCGCCGTGTTCGCCTGTGCACCGGAGTGCGGCTGCACGTTGGCGGCAAGCTCGATCGTCGGATAGCCGAAGATCTGCTTGAGCCGCTCGAGCGCCAGCGTTTCTGCGACGTCGACGTATTCGCAGCCACCGTAGTAGCGCTTGCCCGGATACCCTTCGGCGTACTTGTTCGTGAGCTGGCTGCCCTGCGCGGCCATGACCGCGGGGCTGGTGTAGTTCTCGGAGGCGATCAGCTCGATGTGCTGTTCCTGCCGTGCGTTCTCCTGCCGGATGGCGGCCCAGAGTTCGGGGTCGATCGCTTCGACCGTGTATGCGCTTCGCTTGAACATAATTCCTCGCGTCGGGTTGCAAGTGGTTCGTCACTTGCCATCTGCCCAGGCGAACGGCAGCTACGCGGGTAGCAGTCAGGTCCGCGCTCCCCGGGTGTACTCACCCTTTCGCCAGTCACGCGGAACGGGATGGCAGCGAAATTATGCCAGTGCGTGCAGCGCCCACAGTCCCGCGGCGAGCGCCAGCAGCGGACCGCTGAAAGCGCGCAGCACGGCCCAGCGCATCAATTGCCCGCCCGCCGAGGCCGCCACGACCGCCTTGAAAACCAGGTTCGACGCGACCGCAACGCCGACGGCGGTGAGTGCGGTGGCCTGGGACAGTGCGCCGTTGGCGAGCAGTTGCAGCGAAGAAAGCGTGATCGCGTCGACGTCGGTCAGGCCCGACACCGCGGCCAGCGCGATGAGGCCGCGCGAGCCCAGCAGGTCATTGGCCCAGGCCGCAAGCAGCAGGATGACCGCATAGATCGCGCCGAACCCGAGGGCGGTACGCAACTGGGTCGGATTGCGGAATGCCGCCTCGCCGGCCGGAGGGGCCGCCGACGCCGAGGCCCAACGCCAGGCAACGCCGGCGACCGCGACCAGCAGCGCCGGCACAATGACCAGCAAGGCGCGCGGCAAGGAGGACGGCGCTACCACGCCGACCAGCACGAGCACGCGCACCAGCATCGTCGCGTTCGCCAGCAGGATCACCAGCAGCGCCGCCGCTACGGGTTGGGCTCCGGCGGCCGCGTGGCGCGCGTAAACCAGTGTCGTCGCGGTGCTCGATGCCACGCCGCCGAGCACGCCGGTGAGCAGCAGGCCGTGGCGGCCCAGCGTCAGGCGCCAGGCGACGTAGCCCGCAAGGCTGACCGCCGCCACCAGCACGACCATCAGCCAGATCTGGAACGGGTTCAGCACATCGTACGGCCCGAACGGGCGGTCCGGCAGCAAGGGCAGGATGACCGCCGTCAGCACGGCAAACTGCAGCATCGACCGGATGTCCTGTCCGGTCAGCTTCTGGCTGAATCCTTCGAGTTCGGCCTTGAAGTAGAGCAACGCCGTCATGCCGATGCCGAGCGCCACCGCCAGCGTCCGATAGCCGTAGTAGTTGGCGGCACCGAGGAAGAACACCACGATGGCGGCCACGACGGTCGTCGTGCCCGCATCGTCGTGAATCGACTCCCGATCCTGCAGGTAGGCGGCGACCAGGGATCCGGCCACGCACACCGCGCCCGCGCCCAGCGCCCAGGCCGAGCCGGTCGCCTCCGTGAGAAGCGCGGCCAGCGAGCCGAGTACAGCGATCAGCGCGAACGTGCGCACCCCGGCCTTGGCCGAAGGCTTGCGCTCGCGCTCGAGCCCGACCAGCAGCCCAATGCCGGCACTCAGGGCGAACGACACGACCTGTGTCAGCGTCGAGTTCATGTCTGCACTGTAGCGACCGCGGCCGTGGCCGCCATGGCAGCGGTCAAGTCCGTGACGAAGATCAGGTCAGCGACTCGTCGCGTGCCTGCTCGAGATGCGTGACGTCACCCCAGTCGAGGATCGATAGCGCCAGCGGCGAGCCCTGCGCACTGAGGCGGTTGATGCTCGCATTGAGCATCAGGTGCTCTCGTGGAGCATCCCAGCCAAGGCCACGCGCCGCGCGATAAGCGACATCGAGGACGCCGCCGTGCGTGACGACGGCGACCGTCTCGCCGCGGTGGCGCGACGCGATGTCATCCAGCGCGGAGAGCACGCGATCGATCAGTTGCTGCCCGCTCTCGCCTTCGTCCATCGCCCACGCGGGGTCGCGCATCCGCCAGAGCCTGAAGCCCTCTGGATGTCGTGCCGCGATCTCATCCGCCGTCAGTCCCTCGAAGACCCCGAAGGAGCGCTCGCGCAGGCGAGAGTCCGGATTGATGTCGAGGCCGAGACGCGCCGCGAAGGGCACAGCGGTCAGCCAGGCACGCGCCAGCTCGCTCGAATAGACCGCCGTGATCGCTTCAGCAGCCAGCCGCTCGCCCAGGCTCGCGGCCTGCCGGATGCCTGCCGCCGACAGCGGGATGTCGAGGTGACCCTGAATCCGGTGCTCGGCATTCCACGCGGTCTCGCCGTGGCGGATCAGCAGCAGCGCGGTCGACTTCACGCCAGGCGCGGGTTGAGTGTGTAGGTGCCCGTGATCGACGCCTTGCCGAGCACGTGACCCTCGATGGCCCGCAGGACGTCACTCGCGGTGAACCTGCCGTCCACCGCCACCCGGTCGAGATCGAGCGCGTAGAGCGTGAAGACGTAGCGGTGGACGATGGCATCGTTCCACGGCGGGCAGGGGCCGTCGTAGCCGAAGTAGTCACCGCTCATGTCGTGGTCGGTCGCGAACCAGCCGGTGTAATCATTGAGGCCCTGGCGCGTTCCGTTGATCGCCGCCGGGCCGTTCTTGCCGCGCGGCGTGACTTCCTTCGAATAGCTGCCGGCCTCGATCGCGCGACTCGCCGCGGGAACGTCGATCAGCGTCCAGTGGAAGAAATCGACGCGCGGCAGGCTGGCCGGCACCTCGCGATCTTCCTTGAACAGGTCGTCCGGTTTGCTGGGGACATCCGGGTCGTGACAGATGAGGGCGAAGGAACGCGTACCCGCGGGAACATCGCCCCAGGCCAGGTGCGGGTTGCGATTGCCCGCCAGCTTGACGTGATTGGCCGGGTCGATGACGCAAAAGGCGTAGTCGCCCGGGATCGCGCTGCCGTCTGCGAAGGAATCACTCCAGATCTTCATGCCTTTGCCTCCTGCCTGGGACGGACCTGCAGCCAGAACGTCACCGGCCCGTCGTTGATCGATTCAACCTGCATGTGGGCACCAAACTGCCCGCTCGCCACCGTCGCGTGGCGCTCGCGCGCCTGCGCCACGAAATACTCGAACAGCCGCCGGCCCGCCTCCGGCGCCGCCGCCGGCGAAAAGCTCGGCCGTGTCCCGCTCATCGTATCGGCAGCGAGCGTGAACTGCGGCACCAGCAGCAGCCCACCCGCCACGTCACGCAGGCTGCGGTTCATCTTGCCTTCGTCGTCGGCGAACACACGATACGCGAGCAGCTTGTCGAGCAGCGCATCCGCCTGCGGCTCCGCGTCGTGCCGTTCGGCGCAGACTAACGCCAACAGGCCCGGGCCGATGGCCCCGACCGTGCTGCCTTCGACGACCACCCGACCTTGCATCACCCGCTGTATCAGCGCAATCATCGACCCCATTTTACGGAGAGCCACGTGCCAGCCGATGCCGTGTCCATCATGGATGCCGAGGCCGCGCCGAACCAGTCGCCGCCGCTGCAGAACGTCAATCTCTATGAACACGATCGCGCCCTGCGGGAAGGCGTGGCCCGGTACAGCGCCGGATGGGCGCAGCCGGAGCTGGCCCGCCTAGGTGCCGCGGCGGCCGCGCCGCGCACGATCGAGCTCGCGCAGCTGGCCAACCGTTATCCGCCCGTGCTGCACACGCATGACCGCATCGGCAATCGGCGCGACGTCGTCGAGTTCCATCCCGCGTACCACGAGCTGATGTCGCTGGGCTGTGGGGCCGGGCTGCACTCGGGTCCGTGGGCCGATCCGCGCCCTGGTGCGCAGGTCGCGCGCGCCGCCGGCTATCTCCTGTACGGGCAGATCGAAAACGGCACGCAATGTCCGCTGACGATGACCTTCGCGGCCACGCCGCTGCTGGCTCATCACGCCGAATGCCTGCCTGCTCTGCGCGAGACCTGGCTGCCGCGGCTGCATGCCCGGCGCTACGACGAAAGATTCGTGCCAATCGAGGAAAAGAACGGCGCGACGATCGGCATGGGCATGACCGAAAAGCAGGGCGGCTCCGATGTACGCAGCAACCTGTCGCGCGCCGTGCCGATCGACCGGCGCGGTCCCGGGCGCCCCTATCAGATCCGCGGCCACAAGTGGTTCATGTCGGCGCCGATGTGTGACGCCTTCCTGCTGCTGGCGCAGGCAGAAGGCGGTCTGTCGTGCTTCTTCCTGCCGCGCTTCGTCGACGGTCGCGTGAACGCCCTGCGTTTCCTGCGGCTGAAGGACAAGCTCGGCAACCGCTCCAACGCAAGTTCCGAAGTCGAGTTTGACAACGCCACCGGCTACCTGATCGGCGACGAGGGCCGCGGCGTTGCGACGATCCTGGAGATGGTCAACCTGACTCGACTCGACTGCTCGCTGGGCACGACCGGAATGATGCGGGCCGCGGTGTCGCAGGCCCTGCACCACGCGCGCTACCGCACAACCTTCGGGAGACGGCTCGGCGAACACGCCCTGATGAGAAATGTCTTGGCCGATCTCGCGCTCGAGGCCGAAGCCGCCACCGTGCTCGCGCTCTGGCTCGCGCGCCTGTTCGATGCAGGGGCCGAGCCCCGCGCGAGCGCGTTGCGCCGGGTGTTCACGCCAGCGGCAAAGTACTGGCTCTGCAAACGCGCCGCCGGTTTCTGCCAGGAGGCGATGGAAGTACTGGGCGGCAATGGCTACGTCGAGGAGTCGGTCCTGCCCAGGCTGTACCGCGAAGCGCCGGTGAACTCGATCTGGGAAGGGTCCGGCAACATCATGTGCCTGGACGTGCTGCGCGCGCTGCGGCGCGAACCGGAGACGGCTGGCCTGCTGGTGGCCGAGCTCGACACTCTGGGGCGGGCCGATCCGCGCGTCGCGCGGGCCGCTGCCGGACTGAAGCAGCAGTTCGCCACCGATTCACTCAGCGAACACAGCGCCCGGACGCTGACCGAACAGCTGGTGCTGGTGCTGCAATCGGCCCTGCTCGCGGGCAGTGCGCCGGCCGTTGTGGCCGAAGCGTTCATCGCTGCACGCCTGGAACATCGTTGCGGTGCCTACGGCACGCTGCCGCCCGGACTCGAGCTGGACGCGCTCATCGAACGGGCCTGGCCGTCGACCTAGCGATTCACCAACATCGCGCCAGGCGCATGTGGCAGGTGTCCGTCGCCGTCGCCCGGCACCGCGGAACCTCAAACGATTGTCACGCGCGCCCATTTGCGCTTGCCGACCTGGATCACATAGGTGCCGGTATCGAGTCTCAGGGCGCGATCACTGACTCGTTCGCCGTCGACCTTCACTCCGCCCTGCTCGAGATTACGTACCGCCTCGCTGGTGGAAGGCGCGAGTCCGGCCTGCTTCAGCACCGCCGCGATACCGAGTCCACCCGCGGCCTCGCTTGCCAGCGTGAACTCCGGGAGATCGTCCGGCACCGCCCCGGCACGGAAGCGCTCGTTGAACTCGCGTTCCGCCTCGTCGGCCGCGCGCGCCGAGTGGAATCGCGTGACGATCTCCTTCGCCAGCAGCACCTTGATGTCGCGGGGATTACGGCCTTCCCCCGCCTCGCGCTTGAAGGCCGCGATCTCGTCGTTGCGGCGTGCTGACACCAGGTCGTACCAGCGCCACATCAGCTCGTCGGAAATCGACATCGCCTTGCCGAACATCTCGCCCGGAGCCTCGGCGATGCCGATGTAGTTGTTCTTGCTCTTCGACATCTTTTCGACGCCGTCGAGCCCCTCGAGCAGCGGCATCGTAAGGACGCACTGCGGCTCCTGGCCGTAGTGCCGCTGCAGTTCGCGTCCGACCAGCAGGTTGAACTTCTGGTCGGTGCCGCCGAGCTCGATGTCGGCGCGCAGCGCGACCGAGTCGTAGCCCTGCATCAGCGGGTACAGGAGCTCGTGCATCGCGATCGGCGTGTTGTCGCGGAAGCGTTTGGAAAAATCGTCGCGCTCGAGCAGCCGCGCCAGCGTGTACTTCGCTGCCAGCTTGATCAGGCCGGCCGCGCCGAGCGGCTCCGACCATTCCGAGTTGTAGCGGATCTCGGTACGTTCGCGATCGAGCACCAGTGCCGCCTGCTCGAAGTAGGTCTTCGCGTTGGCTTCGATCTCTTCGCGCGACAGCGGCGGACGCATCGTGTTGCGGCCCGAGGGATCGCCGATCATCCCGGTGAAGTCGCCGATCAGGAAGATCACCGTGTGGCCGAGGTCCTGCAGCTGACGCAGCTTGTTCAGCACGACGGTGTGGCCGAGATGGATGTCGGGCGCGGTCGGGTCGAGCCCGAGCTTGCAGCGCAGCGGCGTGCCTGTGGCGCGCGCACGCGCGAGCTTCTGCGCGAACTCGGCCTCGATCAGCAGCTCGTCGCAGCCGCGCTTGACCAGCGCCAGTGCGTCCTCGATTTCCCGAGTAATCGGGTAGGTTTTTGCGGGTTCGGGCTGCATGGATGTCAGGGCCTTAAGCGGCGGTCGACAGACCCCGCCGGGCTATACTCCGGCCTTCGACAAAAAAGCGCACCGCTCGGTGCGCTTTTCGTGACGGGCCGGCCGTTGATCTACTTCGAGATTCTATCCAAACACCTCCGCAGCCTGGGCGCCGACGTCCGGCTCGGCGCGCGATTGATGTTGCGCCGCTGGCGGCAGCTGGGCCGCGCCAAGCGCAGCCGCATCGAACTCGGGGCCGTGTTCTCGCTCCTGCCGCTGTCGGCGGCCCTCGCTGCGATCGCCGCCGCACCGGCCGCGCTCGACCTCGATGACATCCAGTCGCGGCCCATCGTCGAAGTCGTCAGCACACCACGTTTTGACGATCAGCTCGCACCGGCGCCGACCCGGGGCGAAACCTTTGTCCGTGAAGCGAGAGTCCAGCGCGGTGAACTCTTCGGAGCGCTGCTGGTCCGGCTGGGTATCGATGATGAAGAGGCAGCGCGCTTCCTGCGCACTGATCCAGCGGCACGTCCGCTGCTGCGCAGTGCGCCCGGCCGCTTTGTCCAGGCCAGCATCGGCGCCGACGGGCGGCTCGAATGGCTGCGCGCCTACCGCGATGGCGACGACAGCGCCGCCGGGGCAACGTCGACGGTACTGACCGTCGCGCGCGACGCCTCGGCGCCGGCGGGCTTCCGCGTCGCGGAGTCCGACTTCATGCTCGAACGGCGGACCGAATTGCGCAGCGGCGAGATCAAGACCTCGCTCTTCGCGGCTGCCGACGAAGCCGAGGTTCCGGATTCGATCGCCCAGCAGATGGTCGATGCGCTCGAAAACGAGGTCGACTTCCACCGTAGCCTCCGTGAGGGCGACCGCTTCCGCGTCATTTACGAGGCCTTGTACGCCGGTGGCGAGTACCTGCGCCCTGGGCGGCTGCTGGCGGTGGAATTCGTCAATGACGGCCGATCGCTCGAGGCCTACTGGTTCGACGACGGCAGTAAGCACGGCGGCTTCTACGCGCCGGGGGGACGCAGCATGAAGCGGGCGTTCCTGCGCTCGCCGCTGGAGTACACGCGCGTCAGTTCGGGGTTCAGCAATAGCCGCACGCACCCGCTGTTCGGGTACGACGCCGCACACCGCGGCATCGACTACTCGGCGCCGATGGGCAGCAAGGTCCGGACAATCGCCGGCGGCGTGGTCGAATTTGCAGGCTGGCAGAGCGGCTACGGCAACGTCGTCGAGATCCGTCATGACAGCAAGCATTCCACTCTGTACGCGCACTTGCAAAAGTTCGGCCCGGGTGTCGTCAAGGGTGCCCGGATCAGCCAGGGCGACCTCGTCGGCTACGTCGGCATGACAGGCTGGGCCACCGGACCGCATCTGCACTTCGAGGTGAAGATCGCCGGCCGTCATGTCAATCCGCTGACGGCCCAGTTCCCCAGCGCCGAGCCGCTGGCCGAAGCCCAGCGCGAAGCGCTCGCGGCGGTCGCTGCACCGCTGCGCGAGCAACTCGCGCTGCTCGAGCGCATCCGCGTCGCCGCCAACGCCCGCTGACGGCCGCATGGCCGTCGATCGCAACTCCGGCGACAGGTCAGAGCTTTACATCGGACTGATGTCCGGGACGAGCCTCGATGGCGTCGATGCCGTCCTGGCCGACTTTACGTCCCCGGCGCCGCGCGTGCTGGCGCACGTACACCGCCCCTTTGCTCAAGACCTGCGCGCTGAACTGCTGGCGCTGACCGCGCCCGGCGCCAACGAGATCGAGCGCTCCGGAGTCGCGGCACAGCGACTGGTCGGTGTCTATGCGCACTGTGTTGCGGACGTCCTGCAACGGGCTGACCGCGCTGCGGCGGACATCGGCGCGATCGGAGCCCACGGTCAGACCGTCCGTCATCGCCCCGAGGCTGGCTACTCCCTGCAGCTCAACGCACCGGCGCTGCTCGCCGAGCTGACGCAGATCGACGTCGTGGCGGACTTCCGCAGCCGCGACCTCGCCGCCGGCGGCCAGGGCGCACCCTTGGTACCAGCCTTTCATGCCGCGGCGTTCTCATCAGATGTTCCGCGCGCTGTCGTCAACATCGGCGGCATCAGCAATGTCACGGTCCTGCCCGCCGCCGGGCAGGACCTCCTTGGCTTCGACTGCGGTCCCGGCAACCTGCTGCTCGATGCCTGGGCGACTCAGCACCGGGCCGAACCCTTCGATCGCAACGGCGAGTTCGCCGCGACCGGGCGGCTGGATCCGGAGTTGCTCGAGCGCCTGCTCGCCGAACCGTTCCTGGATCGCGCCCCACCGAAGAGCACCGGCCGCGAACTGTTTTCGCAGGCCTGGCTGGGCAGTGCCCTGGTGGGCATCGCGCGGCCGCCCCGGGATGTGCAGCGGACGCTGACGGAGTTCACGGCACGCTGCATCGGCGATGCCATCAAGCGGTGGTGCGCTTCAGCGCGCGATGTCGTGGTGTGCGGCGGTGGCGTTCGCAATGCGACCTTGATGACCGCCCTGGCCGGCGAAGTTGCGCCACGCCCGCTCTTGACCAGCTCTGCGCTCGGGATCGAGCCGGATCACGTCGAAGCCCTCGCGTTCGCCTGGCTGGCGCGGCGCTGCAAGCGGCGCGAAACGGGGAGTATTCCGGCCGTTACGGGTGCGCGCGGCGCGCGCATCCTCGGCGCGATCTATCCGCGCTAGCTGAAAACAAAAAGGGGCGCAGCGCGCCCCTTCTTTCCTTGACCCGACCGTTGCTCAGGCGGAGAACGACGACCCGCATCCGCAGGTCGTGGTGGCATTCGGATTCTTGATGACGAACTGAGCGCCTTCGAGGTCTTCCTTGTAGTCGATCTCGGCACCGACGAGGTACTGGTAGCTCATCGAGTCGATCAGCAGCATGACGCCGTTTTTCTCCATCGTCGCGTCGTCCTCGTTGACGACCTCGTCGAAGGTGAAACCGTACTGGAAGCCAGAGCAGCCGCCGCCTTGCACAAAGACGCGGAGCTTCAGGCCCGGGTTGCCCTCTTCATCGATCAACGCCTTGACCTTCGAGGCAGCAGCATCGGTGAAAAGCAGCGGGGCGGGCATCTCTACGGCAGCATTCATGGCGATCTCCATCGTCGATTTCGAACAGTCGGACCGATTATAGGCACGGCCACCCGCCGGCAGTTCAAGTCCCCGTAGGCTCGGAGGTGGTACCGGCAGCGGCCAGTTTCAAGGCGGGGCGTACTTCGGCCGTGTCATGAATCAACCGCCCTTCGACCACGGCGCCATGATGGATTTCAAGCGTCCGGTAACGCACATCACCGGTGACCTGCGCCTTGGGCTGAAGTTCCAGCACGTCCGTCACATAGACCGG
>Ga0316622_100001958_pt1 | contig 13920 bp, 9 predicted proteins | sample OWC_Aug_OW2_C1_D_FD_207646 | JGI IMG/M metagenome (GOLD analysis project Ga0316622, IMG submission 207646) | Wetland soil microbial communities from Old Woman Creek delta, Ohio, United States - OWC_Aug_OW2_C1_D5_C | ecosystem: Environmental > Terrestrial > Soil > Wetlands | place: USA: Ohio... | reverse complement strand
ACGTCCGTGGCCGGCCGTGCAACGAGCGGCGGGCCGAATGCCTGCCGGAACAGCTCGACGCCAAGCAGGCGCGTGACGTCCGGCTTCGAGAAGAAGATCCGGTTGAGGCTCTGCATCTGCGTCCGGTGGGACCGCAGGGCGGCTTCTTTGCGCGCCACGAAGGCCGACACGTCGACGACGAAATCTGCGCCAGGCTCCAGCGCGGGCTCGGTACGCCGCAGGACTTCCCACGGCCGCACGGGAAGCGTCCACAGCAGGCGCGGCGCCGAGTGCGCCTCGCCAAGCTCGGCAAACCACCGGTGGTCGCCGGCCGCCGCCACGGCATCGCACGTGAATCTGCTGATCGCCACGTGATCCGGATGCAGGTTCGATCCGTTCGGATCGAAGGTGACGACGACCTGCGGGCGCACGGCGCGGACGACCTCCACGAGCTGCCGGCGAATCGTGTCGGCAGGCGCAGACGCCAGCCCCCGGTCGAGGTACCCGAGTACACGCACGGTGCTGATGCCGAGTTCCGTGCACGCCGCCATCAACTCCGCCTGCCGGACCACGCCGAGCCGCTCGCGGGCACAGACCGGCGGGTCGCCGAGCTTGCCGTGCTCGCCGGGCGTCGCGGTGCACAGGGCGACGCTGCCCCGCTCCGCGATCGTGCGGCACGCGACTCCGGCCGCGAAGACGGACTCGTCGTCCGGATGCGCGAACACGAGGAGCAGGCGTCGTTGTGCGGGCTCAGTCATCGTCGATCTGCTGGAGCTTAGCACGGCCGACAGGGCATGCCACAGGCGTCCCCGCTCACGCAGGCCGGCAAAACGCAGCTCCAGGGTGCCGTCGGCGGCACGTGGGGCCCCAGACACCCCACGTGGCTTTCGGCCCTTCCGCAGCGTTTTGACAACTGACGCTCATCGGCCTGGTTCGAGGGGCCGCTTCCGTGGCACGCCCTGTCGCCCGAGCAGCAGTTTGAGGGCGGCGCGAGTTCCGAGTCGTGAGTCCCGGGTCCCGAATCCCGAGTCCCGGGTCCCGAATCCCGAGAGTACACTGTCCCAATGATCCGCCTCGTCGCCATCGACATCGACGGCACGCTGCTCGACTCGCGCTGGCAGCTGCCCGACGCCAACCGCGACGCGATCTGCGCCGCCGTCGACGCGGGCGTGGAGGTGGCCATTGTCACCGGGCGCCGCTACGACTTCGCGCGGCCGATCATCGACCTGCTTCCCTGCCCGGTCACCGCCATCGTCAGCAACGGTGCCATCGTGAGGTCGCCCGACGGTGCGACCCATCTGCGGCACCTCCTCTCCCGCTCGACGGCGCAGGCCGTGCTCGAGGCCACCCGTGAGCACCGGGACAGCGCGGCGGTGATCTTCGACCGCCCGCGCGACGGGCAGGTGGTGTTCGAACGCATCGACTGGACCCATCCGAGCCGCCGCGGCTACGCGGAGCGCAACCGGGCGTTCATCGTGGAAGTGGACCCGATCGAGTCGGCGCTGACCGAGGATCCGATCCAGGTGATGTTCAACGGCGGCGTCGCATCCATGCGCGGCCTGGTGGACTTGCTGCGGGCCCTGCCATCGTCGCCGGCGTTCACCGTCGCGGTCACCGAGTACGTGGAACGCGACTTCTCCCTGGTGGACGTGCTGCGGGCCGGCTGCACGAAGGGCGCGACCCTGGCCGAGTGGGCCGGCCGTCAGGGCTACGGGCGCGACGAGGTCATGGCGCTCGGCGACAACCTCAACGATCTCGAGATGCTGGAGGCCGTCGGCCTTCCCGTGGTCATGAGCAACGCGGTGCCGGCCCTGCTCGAACGCGGCTGGCACGTGACCGCGTCCAACGACGACGCCGGCGTGGCCCAGGCCATTCACCGTTTCGTCCTGCGCGGTTAGATCCAGCGCAGCACTCTCACAACACGTTCTCGCGGCCGGATCAAGGCGCCGTTCGCAGGTCATGAGACCGGTCCGCATGGATTTTCCCGGCCAAACGCGCTATGGTATGCGCGCCGAACTGCCCGGACTCCCCCGGAGAGAGGACTCCCCCATGCGCACGCGCCGAATCCCCGTACTGGCCCTGGTGCTGCTGGCCGCGTTGCTGGCGGCGCCGTCCGTCCACACGCAGTCCACGATCCCCGCGCCGCAGTTCACCGTCAGCGGAAAGACCTACACCGCAGGCGATGACTACTTCCTGGCGAATTACACCCAACTGCAGGAGTACCTGGCGAAGGTGGACCAGGCGTCCGAGCGGGTGAAAGTCGTCGAGTTCGGCAAGACCGCCGAAGGCCGGCCGATGTTGATGGCGATCATCACGTCGCCGGAGAACCACCAGAAACTGGCGCGCTACAAGGAGATCGCGAACAGGCTGGCGCGGGCCGAGGGCCTGACCGACGAGGAGGCGCGCAAGCTGGCGGCAGAGGGCAAGGCCGTCGTCTGGATCGACAGCGGCCTGCACGGCACGGAAGTCATCAACGCGCAGGGCATGTTCACGTTCGTGCATCAGATGGCGACCCAGAACGACCCGGAGACACGGCGATTCCTCAACGATGTCGTCACGCTCGTCGTGAACGTGAACCCGGACGGCATGGAGCTCGTGTCGAACTGGTACATGCGCCAGGCCGATGAGAAGCAGCGCTCCACGGCCGGCCTGCCGGTGCTCTACGAGAAGTACGCCGGCCACGACAACAACCGAGATTCGTACATGAACAACCTGCCGGAGACCGCGGCGGTGAACCGGCAGCTCTACATCGAATGGAACCCGCAGATCATGTACAACCAGCACCAGACGGGCCCTGCGGGTACGGTGCTGTTCGCCCCTCCCTTCCGCGATCCGTTCAACTACAACGTCGATCCGCTGGTGCCGATGGGCATCGACCTGGTGTCGACGTCGATCCATAACCGGTTCGTCACCGAGGGCAAGCCCGGCGCGACGATGCGCTCGGGCGCGGGGTACTCCACGTGGTTCAACGGCGGGTCGCGGACGACGACCGGTTTCCACAACATGATCGGGATCCTCACCGAGATCATCGGCAGCCCGACGCCTGGCGTCGTGAGCCTCGTGCTGGACAACCAGCTTCCGCGCCAGGATCTGCCCATGCCAATCCCGCCGCAGACCGTGTGGCGGCAGCGCCAGTCGATCGACTACGTGATGACGGTGAACCGGGCGATTCTCGACGTCGCCTCGAAGCACCGCGAGGACTTCCTGTACCGCATCTACAAGATGGGGCGGAATTCGATCGACCGCGGCAGCCGCGACCACTGGACCGTCCAGCCCGACTGGATTGACGAGGCGAAAGCGAAGGCGGCTGGCGATGCGGGGCCCGCGGCGGCGGCCGCCGCGGCGGGCCGGGGCGGCGGGCGCGGCGGCGCGGACCCGAAATACTACGCGGCCATGCTGACGCCCGAGCGGCGCGATCCGCGCGGCTACATCCTGCCGTCCGACCAGGCGGACTTCAACACCGCCACGCGCTTCGTCAACGCGCTCATCAAGGGCGGCGTCGACATCCATCGCGCCACCGCGCCGTTCACCGCCGCAGGGAAGTCCTATCCTGCCGGGTCCTACGTCATCAAAGCCGCCCAGGCGTTCAGGCCGCACTTGCGCGACATGCTGGAGCCGCAGGATCACCCGAACGACTTTCAGTATCCCGGAGGGCCTCCGCGGCCTCCTTACGATGTGACCGGCTACACGCTCGCGTACCAGATGGGCGTGAAAGTCGATCGCATCCTCGACGCCTTCGACGGCCCCTTCGAGAAGCTGGCGCGCACGCCAGTCGCCCTTGGCGGAGGCACGGTCGGCGTGCCGCTCAAGGGCCGCACGGCCGGCTATCTGCTCAGCCATCGCCTGACCGATGCCTTCACCGCCACCACCCGACTGCTGTCCGCCAAGGAAGACGTGTACTGGCTGAAGGCACCCTTCGCGGTGGGCGGCCGGACCTTCGAGGCCGGCACGATCTACATTCCCTCGAAGCCCACGACGAAAGGCGTCGTGGACAAGCTGGCGGCCGATCTCGGCATGGCCTTCACCGCGACGACCGCCAAGCCCGCCGGAGAGGCGCTGAAGCTCAACCCGGTGCGCATCGGCCTGTGGGATCAGTACGGCGGGTCGATGCCCTCGGGCTGGATCCGCTACATCTTCGAGCTGACGCACCCGGTGAAGTTCGACCTCGTGTTCCCGCCGACGCTTGATGCGGGGAACCTCGCCCAGAAGTACGACGTGCTCATCTTCCCCGACGGCGCGATCCCCGCGGCAGCCGGCGAGGCAGGCGGCGGGCGCGGCGGCGCGATGGCGGGACCGGCGGCCGCGGGCGGGCGCGGCGCGATGGCCGGGCCGTCGAACGTCCCGGCGGAGTACCAGGGCCGTCAGGGCCGCATCACGGCCGAGACCACCATCCCGATGCTCAAGAAGTTCGTCGAGGACGGCGGGACCATCATCGCCATCGGCGACTCGGCGAGCATCGCCGGGCATCTGGGGATTCCGGCCGGCAACGGCCTGGTCGAACTCGTGAACGGCGTGGAGCGGCGGCTGCCGAACGACAAGTTCTTCGTGCCGGGGTCCGTGTTGTCGATGGACGTCGATCCCTCCCATCCGCTGGCGTACGGGTTCGATGCCACGGTGGACGTGATGTGGGAGAACAGCCCCGCGCTGAAGCTGGGCCCGGACGCGGCGCTGAAAGGCGTGAAGGCGGTCGGCTGGTTCGGTTCCGACACGCCGCTGCGCAGCGGATGGGCGTGGGGCCAGCAGTATCTGAAGGGGCTGGCCACCGCGCTCGACGTGAGCTACGGCAAGGGCAAGGTGTTCATTTTCACGCCGGAGATCACCTTCCGCGCCCAGCCGCACGCGACGTTCAAGTTCCTGTTCAACGGGATCTACTACGGCAGCGCGCGGGCGGTGATGCTGGGGAAGTAGTCAGTAGAAGACAGAAGCAAGAAGCAAGAAGCAAGAAGCAAGAAGCAAGAAGCAAGAATGAGACGGGCCGGGAGAACGCAAGTTCCCCGGCCCGTTACGGTTTTCGATCCCGAACCCCGAATCCCGAATCCCGAATCCCGATCCCCGAGCCCCGAGTCCCGGACTTGCGCGCGTAGTTGGTCTCTACGTAGCTGTCGATGAGCGCGCGGAAGGCCTCCGACAGTTCGTCGTACGTCCCGCGCAGCGTCGTGTGGTGCTGCCCGTCGATGAACACCGGGCACGTCGGCGCTTCGCCGGTCCCAGGCAGGCTGATGCCGATGTTCGCGGCCTTCGATTCGCCGGGGCCGTTCACCACGCACCCCATCACCGCCAGGGTCATGGTCTCGACGCCGTCGTACTGGGATTTCCAGTCCGGCATCTTCTCGCGGATGTAGTCCTGGATACGCTCGGCCAGTTCCTGGAACGTCGTGCTCGTGGTGCGCCCGCACCCGGGACAGGCCGTCACGCTCGGCGCGAACGCGCGGATGCCGAGCGCCTGCAGCAGTTCGCACGACGCGTACACCTCTTCGCGCCGGTCGCCACCGGGCTTGGGCGTCAGCGAAATGCGGATGGTGTCGCCGATGCCTTCGGCGAGCAGCACGCCCATCGCCGAGGCCGACCACACGAGCCCCTTGATCCCCATGCCGGCTTCCGTGAGGCCCAGGTGCAGCGGCTGCGACGTCCGGCGGGCCAGCTCCCGGTAGACGGCGATGAGATCGTTCGGCTTCGACACCTTGCAGGAGATGATGATCTGGTCTGTCCGGAGGCCGGCCTCGAGGGCGAGTTCCGTCGACTCGAGCGCCGAGAGCACCATGCACTCGTTGATGATCTCCTCCGACGCCAGGCCCAGGTCCCTGTCGGTGTTCTCCTGCATCTTGCGCATGACGAGGTCCTGGTTGAGCGACCCGCCGTTGACGCCGATGCGCACCGGCTTGCCGTTGTCGACGGCCACCTTGCAGATGGTCGAGAACTGCTCGTCACGGCGGCGGCCCGTGCCGACGTTGCCGGGGTTGATCCGGTACTTGTCGAGGGCCTCGGCGCACTTCGGGTACTTCGTCAGGAGGATGTGACCGTTGTAATGGAAGTCGCCGATGAGGGGGGCCGTACATCCCGCCAGCAGGAGCCGACGCTTCAGCGACGGCACGGCCTCCGCGGCTTCCGGCAGGTTGACCGTGACGCGCAGCAGTTCCGACCCGGCCTGCCACAGTTCGAGGCACTGCTTCAGGGTAGAGTCGACGTCCGCCGTATCCGTATTGCACATCGACTGGACGACGACGGGCGCGCCACCGCCGACGCGCACTCCGCCGACGTTAACGCCGGTGGTCCTATGACGCTGTGCCGCTGCCATAATGAACGTGGGCTGCTTCCTTCTTGAAGGCGCTCTATCGATAATACTATCCGGGGTTCGGGAATCGGGAATCGGGATTCGGGTTTCGGGGCTCCAGTCCTCGGCGTCGCTCGTGGAGGTCGAGGCTGCAGCCTCGACTGTCCGGCGGAGGGCGACGGCGGCACTCGGGACTCCCAGGAGGCTTCGATGAAGGCTGTCGTGGTGCGGCAAACGGGCGGGCCGGAGGTGCTCGTGCTCGAGGAACGCCCCGACCCGGTCCCTGAAGAAGACCAACTGGTCGTGCGGCTTCACGCGGCCGGCGTCAACCCGGTCGACGTCTACATCCGCTCGGCGGCGCAGGGCCGCAACCCGATGCTGCCCTACGTGCCTGGCATGGACGGCGCGGGCGTCGTGGAGTCGGCCGGCCCGAACGTGACGGGCTTCGCGCCCGGCGATCGGGTGTACCTGAGCGGCACGGCCGCGCTGCCGATGAACGGGACCTATGCGGAGCGGGCCGTCTGCACGCCGGCCCACGTCCACCCGCTGCCGGCGCACCTGAGCTTCTCGCAGGGTGCGGCCGTCAACGTGGCCTACGCGACGGCATACCGTTCAATCGTGGACCGCGCGCGCGCGGTTCCTGGTGAGACAATGCTGGTGCACGGCGGCAGCGGGGGTGTCGGGATCGCCGCGATTCAGATCGGCCGCGCGATGGGCATGACGGTCCTCGCCACGGCCGGCACGGACCGAGGCCGCGCGCTCGTCATCGAGCAAGGCGCGCACCGCGTGTTCGATCATCGGGCGCCCGACTATCTCGCCGGCATTCTCGCGGCCACGGGCGGCCGCGGCGTCGACGTGATCGTCGAGATGCTCGCCAACGTGAATCTCGACAAGGACCTGGGCCTGCTCGCGCGCAACGGCCGCGTCGTCGTCGTCGGCAGCCGCGGGCGCGTGGAGATCGACGCGCGCCAGGCGATGGGACGGGATGCCGCGATCCTGGGCATGATGCTGATGAACGCATCGCCTGAAGACCGTGCGCGCATTCACGCTGCACTCGACACGGGCCTGGCCAACGGCACATTCACTCCCGTCGTCGGCCGGGAGTATCGGCTCGACGAAGCCGCCGCGGCGCACGTCGCCGTCATGGAGACGGGGGCGTATGGGAAGATTGTGCTGATCACGTGACCGTCGGGACTCGGGAGAGACGATGAGCTTCGAAGACCGCACGCTGGGCCGAACGGGCGTCACGGTCGGGCCGCTGGGGATCAGCGCCTCGTACGGCGTGCCGGCGGCGGCGGTCGAACGTGCCGTCGAGGCCGGCATGACGTACGTCTACTGGGGCTCGATGCGGACGGCGGCGTTCGCGGAGGCCCTGCGCCGCCTCGCGCCCCGGCGCGATCGGTTCATGCTGGTCGTTCAGTCGTACTCGCGCGTCGGCCCGGTCCTCGCCTGGAGCGTCGAGCGCGCGCTCCGGCGCATCGGCTATGAACACGCGGACGTGCTGCTCCTCGGCTACTGGAACAACGGCATGCGCCGGCGGGTGCTCGACGCCGCTCGCATTCTGCAGCGGCGGGGGCTCGTCAACTTCGTCGCAGTCTCGTGCCACAACCGCGCCATGGCTTCGGCCCTCGCGGCCAGCGGCGACTACGACATCGTCCACCTCCGGTACAACGCCGCCCACCCCGGCGCCGAGCGCGACGTCTTCGCCCGCCTGCCCGACGAGAACAGGCCGGGCATCGTCTCTTTCACGGGCACGAGCTGGGGCCAGCTGATGAACCCGAAGTACACGCCGGCCGGCGAGCGCACGCCGACGGCGGGCGACTGCTACAGGTTCGTCCTCTCCCATCCGGATGTCGACGTGTGCGCCACCGGACCCTCGTCGGCCGATCACGTCGAGCAGGCCATCGCAGCCCGCGAGCTGGGGCCGATGCAGGAAGAGGAGCTGGCGTGGATGAGGCGAGTCGGCGTGGAAGTCCGCCGCCGCGCCTGGCTCAAACAATAAATACCGATTGGAACAATCGGCGTTAGAATTGCGTTATCTCAGAGTACCGCGCGCAAGAACCCGGTGCTCGCGCGTTGGTGACGCTCGCCCCGGGTCACGCGGGCTGAAGCCCGCGTGCTCCATTCCCGGCGCGAGTTGAGGACGACTAAGCGCCGGGGTACGACCGGAGGATACATGCCCCCAGTGCCTTCGGGCCTGCGTTGGATGGCGTTCTGCGTCGTCGGCCTCCTGCCCGCTGCGGTGGCTGTCGGCCTCGCCCAATCCGGCGCAGCCGCCCCGCCGACCGACATCCAGCGGCTCTACGACACCTCCTGTGGCAGTTGCCACGGCACGGACGGGCGCGGCCACGGCCCCGCCGCCGACGCCCTCAACCCCAAGCCGCGCGACTTCACGCGCGGCACCTACAAGTTCCGCTCCACCGCCTCGGGCTCGCTGCCGACAGACGACGACCTCTACCGGAGCATCGAGAACGGACTGCCGGGCACGTCGATGCTCGGATTCAAAGGCATTCTCAGCGAGGCGCAGATGCGCGCGCTGGTGGTCTACGTGAAGCGGTTCTCGCCGCGATTCGCCACTGAACAGCCCAGTCCGGTGCCGGCGGCCCGCCCAGTCTCCACCTCTCCCGACAGCATCGACAAGGGCCGGGCCGCCTACGAGTCGCTCGCGTGCGGCGCCTGCCACGGCGAGGCCGGCACGGGCGCCGACGCGGTGGCGGGCGGCCTGCAAGACGACTGGGGCAACGAGGTATATGCGCCGCACCTGACCGAGCCCTGGACCTTCCGCGGCGGCAGGACAGCGGCCGACGTCTACTTGCGGCTGAAGACGGGGATCAACGGCACGCCGATGCCTTCGTTCGCCGACACCGCGAAAGACGATGACCTGTGGCACGTGGCCAACTACGTGGTGTCGCTGGCGCGAAAGCCGGTGTGGGAAATGACGGCCGACGAGATCCGGGCCCACTACTCGAGCCAGGCGAAACGGGAGGCCGAGAACCCGGTGGAACGCGGGCGTTCGCTGGTCAACACGATGGCCTGCGGGCATTGCCACACGCCGGCGGACCGGGAAGGGCGGGCGCTCCCGGGTCTGAACTTCGCCGGGGGCATGAGGATGCGCCTCCAGGTCTGGGGTGACGTCGTGACGCCGAACCTCACCTCTGACAACGAAACGGGGCTCGGCCGGTACGCCGACGAGGACATCAAGCGGGCGCTCACGCGCGGGATCAAGCGCGACGGCTCGCGCATGCTGCCGCTTCCGATGGGGTGGCCGGCCTACGCGCACCTCACCCCCCAGGATCAGGATGCCATCGTCGCCTACCTGAGGACGCTGCCTCCGGTGAAGAACCAGATTCCGCCGCCGGCGCGCCTGGGCTTCTTCGCTTACCTCGGAGCGAAGTTCCAGATGCTCATCGGCGGCAGGGACTACCCGATCATCGTGTTTGCCGGCAACGCCGGGTCAGCCGGGAACCCCAGCGGCAGCGCGGCTGCAGCCCAACGCTGAAGGAGACCATCATGAAGCGCATCGTGAAATGGGTGGCCCTGGTGGTTGTCGTCCTCGCCATCGCCGGGTTCACCGGCTTCCTGTACGTCGTGCCGCCGCTGACTTCCACCGATCCTCGGGAGTTCATCAACCTGGAGGCGTCGATGGCCCCGGCCGTTGACGGCATCGCCGACCCGGCGGTACGGGCGCTCGCCGAACGGGGGCGCTACGTTCTGCTGACGACCGATTGCACGGGCTGCCACGTCACGCCGGGACCCCAGGGCCCTCTCCCCAACATGTACCTCGCCGGCGGCCGGAGGTTCACGACGAACATGCACGGTGCGGTTGTCGCGCGCAATTTGACGCCGGACCGGGAAACCGGGCTGGGGCAGCGGTCCGACGAAGACATCAAGCGGGTGCTGCGGAGCGGGGTCTACCCGGACGGCCGCCCGATTCCGCACAGTGCGATGCCGTGGGCGCAGTTCTCCAACTGGAGCGACGAGGACCTGCACGCCGTGGTCGTGTACCTGCGTCACATCCGGCCGATCCGGCACGAGATTCCGCCGCCGGCGCCGGGCGTGGCCGAGACGCTCGTGCCGGGCGCGATTGAGATCGTCGAAGGCATCAACGCGGGCAAGCAGTAGCCGCGGGCACCTGCGCTTGGCGGAACCGAAGCCTGGGCGGTACACTAGGGCGGGTTTCACGACCCGCGTACGGCGGCTGATTCCTGCCGCGGGCGCTGGTCGTGAAGCCGTTGCCGCGAACGCATGGCCCCGGAACTGCTCTCGATTCTCGTACCGGTCTTCAACGAGTCGCGCACCGTCGCGTCGGTGATCGACCGCTTGAGGAGCATCGATCTGCCCGTGCCCCGGGAGATCGTGGTCGTCAACGACGGGTCGAGCGACGGCACGCGGGAAGTGCTCGACGCGTACCCGGGCCAGGGAGATGCCCTGCGCATCCTGCACGTCGACCCGAACGCGGGCAAAGGCGCCGCCATCCGCCTCGGCTTGCGGCACGCGCGCGGGACGATTGTCGCGATCCAGGACGCGGACCTCGAACTCGATCCCGCGCAGCTGGCGGCCCTGGTGGCGCCGATCGTGGCCGGCGAGACGGAGGTCGTCTACGGCTCCCGCTTCCTCGCGGGTCGGCCCGATGCGCCATGGCTGACGGTGCTCGCCAACCGCACCCTCACCGTCGTGACCAACCTCCTGTTCGGCGCCCGGATCACGGACATGGAGACGTGCTACAAGATCATGCGGACCGACGTGGCCCGATCGCTCGAACTCGAGGCAAACCGCTTCGACATCGAGCCCGAAATCACCGCCAAGCTTCTGCTCTCCGGGCACCGCATCCAGGAACTTCCCGTGCACTTCAAGCCGCGCCAGCGCGCGGAGGGCAAGAAGATCGGCTGGCGCGATGGCTTCCACGCCCTGCGCGTGCTCGCCGGCCATCGGTTCAGCGGCTGGCGCCCCTCGCCGCCCAACAGGGTCTGATCGCGTGCCGGCCGCCTCCCACCCGCCGCACGGCCGGCACCGTCTGGTGGGAAGCCTGGCTGTCACCGCGGCCGCAATGGCGATTGCGGCGATCGTCAGCTTGCGATGGGGCGCCTTCGCCATCGGCGGCTCCGATTCCCACTGCTATGCCGGGCAGGCCAGGATGTTCACCGAGGGACGGACGTCCCTGGCCCCTCCCCTCGCGCAGCCGGTCCCGTGGCCCGACGCGGCGGCAACGTTCGCCCCGTCCGGGTTTGCGCGGGGACCGGGCCCGGCCGGAGGGTCCGTGCCGCTCTGCCCCGCCGGGCTGGCCGTGGCCATGGCCGCTGCGACACGTGTCGCCGGAGACGCGGCGATCTTCGCCGTCGTCCCGGTGCTGGGGCTCGTCGCGGTGTGGGCCACATGGCTGCTCGGCCGCCGCCTGGGGGGACCCGTGGTGGGCGCCACGTCCTCGCTGCTCGTCGCCTGCAGCCCGATCTTCCTCTACCAGCTCGTGCAGCCCATGAGCGACGTGCCCGCGGCCGCGCTCTGGACCGCGGCGCTTGCCATCGCCCTCGGCCCCGCTCAGCACAGCCGCGCCGGTGCCGCCCGCGGGCTTGCCGCAGGTCTCGTCACGAGCGCCGCGATCATGATGCGGCCGAATCTGACCCCGCTGGCGCTCATCCCGGTCCTGCTGGCGTGGCCCTCGCGAGCCGCGGCGCTGGCAACCGCCGGGGGCGTCGTGCCGGGCGTCGCCGCGGTGGCCATTCTGCAGACGGCCGTCTACGGCTCCCCGCTGCAATCCGGCTACGGCGATCTCAGCCGGCTTTTCAGCGTCGGCAACGTCGCCACCAATCTCGTGAACTACCCGTCGTGGATGGCCTCTTCACACACGCCCGTGCTGGTCCTCGGCCTGCTCGGACCGCTCGCGGCCGCCCGGCGCGGCGCGGCGTGGGCGCTGCTGGCCTTCGTTCTCGGCGTACTTGCGGCCTATCTGCCGTACGTCCCCTTCACCGACTGGTGGTACGCGCGCTTCATGCTCCCGGCGCTGCCCGCGTTGGTCGTATTGATGATGACGCTGCTGGAACGGGCCGCCGGCCGCCTGCCGGCGCGCACGGGGCTTGCCGCGCTGGCGGTGGTCACGGTTGTCCTCGGAGCCTGGTGGCTCAGGCGGGCCGACGAATTGGCCGTCTTCCGTCTGAAAACGCTCGAGCAGAAGTACGTCGAACTCGGGCGCCTCGCCTCCTCACGGCTTCCGCGCAACGCCATCGTGGTCGCCGCGCAGCCGACCGGCAGCCTGCGCTATTACGCGCGCCTGCCCACGCTCTCGTGGGACGCGATCGACCCGGCGTGGCTCGATCGTGTCTTCGCGGTGTGCCGCGCCCGCGGCCTCACACCCTACCTTGCCATCGAAGCCTGGGAAATCGAGGCGTTCAGAACGCGCTTCAAGGGCCGAAGCCCGGCGGCCGATCTCGACTGGCCGCCTCGCGCCACCCTCGGCAACGTGATCTTCGTGTACGACCCCGCCGATCGGGATCGCTACCTCGCCGGAGAGCGCATCCGGACCGAGCACATCACGTGGGGGAAGCGGTAGCGGTTCGGGATTCGGGATCCGACCCTCTCGTCTCCAGCCTCTCCCCTATCCCCTCTCGCCTCTCGCCTCCCGCCTGATTGACCGTGCCCTGCCCTCGGCGCTACTGTTCCCGACACGTATGCTCACCGGACTCGTCTGCATCGTCTGCGGCCGATCATGTCCGCCTGGCGATCATCAAACATGCCGCGTGTGCGGCCCTGACGGCATCCTCGACGCGCGCTACGACTACGACGCCGCGAAACCCATGCTCACGCTCGACGCGCTCGCGGGCCGAAGCCGCGACATGTGGCGCTACCTGGAACTGCTCCCTGTGCCCGAGGGAGTCCGGCGGCCGGACGTCCAGGTGGGCTGGACGGCCATCCACGAGGCTCCGCGCCTGGCGGCGGCGGTTGGCGTCCGGCGCCTCTTCCTGAAGGACGAGGGCCGCAATCCGACCAGTTCGTTCAAGGATCGGGCAAGCGCGGTCGGCGTGGCCAAGGCCCTCGAGTTCGGCTACCAGGCCATCGCGTGCGCCTCCACCGGCAACGCCGCCTCGTCGCTGTCCGGCATGGCGGCGTCGGTGGGCCTTCCGGCGTTCATTTTCGTGCCCGAGCGGGCGCCGGAGCCGAAGCTCGCGCAACTGCTGATGTTCGGCGCCACGGTGTTCCGCGTGCGCGGCACCTACGAGCAGGCCTTCGAACTCTGCCGCGTGGCGTGCGAGCGGTTCCACTGGTACAACCGGAACAGCGGCACCAATCCGTATCTGGTGGAAGGCAAGAAGACGGCCGGGCTGGAGATCGCCGAGCAGTTCTCGCGCGGCGCGATGCTCGACGGCGCGCTGCCCGACTGGGTGGCGGTGTCGGTCGGCGACGGCTGCACCATCGGCGGCGTCACGAAGGGCCTGCACGAGTTCAAGCGCCTGGGCCTGGCGCGCGCCATGCCCAGGATGCTCGGCGTCCAGGCTGATGGCGCGAGCCCGATCGCGCGCGCGTTCGAATCGAAGGCCGACGTGATCCCGTCCGGCGCCGACACCGTGGCCGACAGCATCGCCGTCGGCACTCCCCGCAACTGGCGGCGCGCCCTCGCGTGGGTGCGCGCGTCGCGGGGCGCCATGATCGCGGTCCCCGACGACGCGATACTGGACGCG
>Ga0316622_100001957_pt1 | contig 13920 bp, 12 predicted proteins | sample OWC_Aug_OW2_C1_D_FD_207646 | JGI IMG/M metagenome (GOLD analysis project Ga0316622, IMG submission 207646) | Wetland soil microbial communities from Old Woman Creek delta, Ohio, United States - OWC_Aug_OW2_C1_D5_C | ecosystem: Environmental > Terrestrial > Soil > Wetlands | place: USA: Ohio... | reverse complement strand
ATCCGCAGCCTGGTTCCAGCACTCCAGCTCGCCGCGCAGGCCGGCTGCGGATAGCGGCACATCCATCAGGCCGAACAACCAGTAGGCGCTGTGCAGGCGCTCGGGCCCTGCCGTGTACTCGACCAGGGTCTCGATCGGGCCGGTGACCTCGCCCATGAGGAAGGACCCCGGGTACTCATCGGCCAGGCGGCGGATGCTTTGAACGAACGCGAGGTTCTCGGGACGCGTGCCGTCGTAAAGCCAGTGCTGTGCGTGCGCGGGCATGGCAACCGACTGCTCGCCTGAGAGCGGGTTGTTGCGCAGCTGCTCGTCGACCATGCACAGGTTGATGACGTCGAGCCGGAAGCCGTCGACACCGCGGTCCAGCCAGAAGCGGCCAATGTCGAGCACGGCCTCCTGTACCTGTGGGTTCTGCACGTGCAGGTGTGGCATGCCCGGCAGGAAGTGGGTCATGTAGTACTGGCGCCTGCTGCGGTCCCACTCCCAGGCCGGGCCACCGAAGATCGAGATCCAGTTGTTGGGGGCCGAGCCATCCGCCCTGGCATCTGCCCAGACGTACCAGTCGCCCTTCGGGTCGTCGGCTGCCTTGCGGCTGTCCTGGAACCACGGATGGCGGCTCGAGGTGTAACTGTAGACCTGATCGACGATCACCTTGAGGCCGAGCCGGTGCGCTTTCGCAAGCATTTCATCAAAGTCCGCGAGCGTGCCGCAGCGCGGGTCTACGGCCTTCTGGTCGGTGGTGTCGTAGCCGAAGTCGGCATAGGTGCCCGCATAGAACGGGCTCAGCCAGATGCCGTCGACGCCGATGCTCGCGATGTAGTCGAGCCGCTGGGTGATGCCGGGCAGGTCGCCCCAGCCGTCGCCGTTCGAGTCGGCGAAGCTCAGCGGGTAGATCTGGTAGAGGCTGGCGCCACGCCACCACGCGTTGCCTGAAGCGGTCAATTGATGCTCCTTGCCCGGCAGGTAATATCAGGGCTTGTCGACATTCAGTATACTGTATGTCCTGGTGGAAGCCCGATACCCGCTGGTGGCGTGGTGTCGACCATCGGAACGGAGGTGATCGTGGGCGCAAGTATTGCGGTTGTCGGGGCGGGAATCGCCGGGCTGTCGGCTGCCTTCGACCTGCAGAAGGCTGGTCACGAGGTCGTCGTGTACGAATGCGACGACATGGCTGGCGGCCGCATGGCCGACCGCATCGTCAACGGCATCTGCGTCCACACGGGCGCGTCGGTCATCTTTCCCTTCAACAAGGCGATGTTCGAACTCATCGACGAGATGGGCATTCGCGGCGACGTCGTGGGCGAGGGTGCTTCTGACGGTGCAGTCACCGTCAATAACGGCACAATCGAGTATCCGCTCAGGCTCACCTTCAACCCCGGGTTCCTGCTGGCTCACCCGGCCTTTGGAATGCGCACCAAGCTGCGCCTGGCCACCCTGCTTCCAGACCTGCTCCGTTCCCGCCTGCAGGTCGACCCGTGCATGATGCACACGGCCGTCCGATTCGATGACGAGACGGTCACGTCCTACGTCGAGCGAATGGTTTCCCGAGAGTTCCTGGAGGACTACGTCGAGCCGTACTTCCGCGCGCCATGGCACTGGGAGCCGGAGCGCATCTCGCGCGCCTACCTCATCGCTTTGATGGGGCACGTTCTCGGCGCCTCCGAACTCAGTTTCAGGTTCGGTATCGGGCAACTGACGCGTACGCTCGCGTCCCGGCTGACGGTCAGGACTGGCGTTGCAGTCCAGTCAGTTGCCGTCGAGGCCCAACGCTGCCGGCTCGCGCTCGTCGGCCGCGACGGAGCCCGTACTGAGCACGCCGACTTCGTCGTGCTTGCCGTTCCGGGAACCCGGGTCAGCGAAATGTTGCCGGGGCTCGATCCGGTGGATCGGGCGTTCTTTGATGGCATCCGCTATACGCGGGGCGCGCGCATCTATTACGCGCTGTCTGACCGGAACTTCGCGCCCTGTGCGCGGTGGTTCACGCGCCGCTCCACCTCTCGATTCTCGCTGTTCCATGCGATCCCGCAGGATCTGCTGGTTCCCGAGGGTCACGTGCAGCCGGGATACCTGCAGTGCGAGTTCACGCCGCAGATGTCGGAGCAGATCGCCCATGAGGGAGGGCAGTCCCGCCTCGATGGATATGCGCGGCCCGAGATCGCACGCCTGTACCCGGAAGTCGCCGATCGCATCGTCGGGGCGGCGGAGCAGTGGTGGGACGACATGTTGCCGGAGTGGTACCCGGGCTATGCGCGCAGCGTCGCATCGTTCCTGTCCCGCCGCGAGGACCTGCCGAGCCGTGTCTACTACTGCGGTGACTACGTCTCGCAGTCTCACGCCGGTGGCGCTTGCGCGAGCGGGCGGGCGACAGCCGCATTGCTGCAGCACCACTGGCGGTCTTCGGCAGCACATTCGTAACAGCCAGGGGGATTGATGAAAATCCATGAGTACTTCCCGGGGATTTCCGGGATCAAGCATGGCGGTACGGACGTCGCCGGGCCTCTGGCGTTCCGGTACTACGATGCCGACCGCGTCGTCGCGGGTCGCCCGATGCGGGAACAGCTGCGCTTCGCGGTCTGCTGGTGGCATACGTTTTCGTGGCACGGCAGCGATGTGTTCGGCGCGCCGACCCGGCGCCCCAGCTGGCTTGCCGCGGGCGATGCGCCGCTGCGGGCCGCCGAGCGGCAGGCCGACGCTGCGTTCGAGTTCTTCACCAAACTCGGCGTGGGCTACTACACCTTCCACGACCGCGACGTTGCGCCCGAGGGCGCCGACTTCGCCGAATCGCAGGGCAACTTTCATCGAATGGTCGAAGTGCTCGAGGCGCACATGGCCTCGACCGGCGTACAACTTCTGTGGGGCACGGCCAACCTCTTCGGCCATCCGCGCTATGCCTCCGGCGCGGCGACATCGCCGGATCCGGAAGTGTTCGCCTGTGCGGCCGCGCAGGTGGCCGATGCGCTCGATGCGACCCACCGGCTGAACGGCGCCAACTATGTCCTCTGGGGCGGCCGCGAGGGCTACGAGACCCTGCTCAACACCGACCTCAAGCGCGAGCGCCAGCAGTTCGCGCGGTTCCTCGCGCTCGTCGCCGAGCACAAGGCGAAGATCGGCTTCAAGGGGACGCTGCTGATCGAGCCCAAGCCCTACGAGCCGACCAAGCATCAGTACGACTTTGACACCGCGGCCGTGCATGGCTTCCTGCTGCAGTTCGGGCTCGCCGATCAGTACAAGGTCAACATCGAGGCGAATCACGCAACGCTCGCCGGTCATTCGTTCGCGCACGAGATTGCCTATGCGACGGCAAACGGAATCTTCGGCTCGATCGATGCCAATCGCGGCGACCCGCAGCTCGGCTGGGACACGGACCAGTTCCCGAACGACATCGCCGAAGCGGCCCACGTCATGTTCCTGATACTGAAGGCGGGCGGTCTCGGCACCGGCGGGTTCAACTTCGACGCCAAGCTGCGGCGTCCGTCGATCGACGCCGAGGACCTGTTTCACGCCCACATCGGCGGGATGGACACCATCGCGCGTGGCCTGCTGATTGCGGAACGGATCATCGCTGACGGCAAGCTCGACGAGTTGCTCGAGGTGCGGTATTCGGGCTGGGGCAAGTCGCTCGGGATGGACATCCTAGAAGGTCGCGCATCGCTCGCGGCGTTGCGCGAACGGGTCGCGCGTGAGCGCCTCGAGCCGGTGCCGCGCTCCGGCCGGCAGGAGTACCTCGAGAACTTGTTCGCCAGTTACTTGTGAAACTCCGGGCGGTACACGGGACAAGGGGCGGATGAATGTATCTGGGTCTCGACATCGGCACCTCGACCGTCAAGGCCGTACTGGTCGACGCCGACGAGCGGATCGTCGCGCAAGCAGATTCGCCACTCACGGCGTCGCGGCCTGCGCCGCTATGGTCGGAGCAGGATCCCGATGACTGGTGGTCTGCCTGCTGCGCCCCAGTCGCGGAGCTCAGGCGCCGCGCTGGGGATGCATTCGCCGGCGTCGAGTCGATCGGCCTGGCAGGTCAGATGCACGGTGCGGTCGTGCTCGGTGCCGACGACCGGCCGTTGCGCCCGGCGATCCTCTGGAACGACGGCCGCTCCGCAGCAGCGTGTGCCGAGTTGGAGCGACGCTGGCCGCGCTTGCGCGAAGTCACCGGCAATTGCGCGATGCCGGGCTTCACCGCGCCGAAACTTGTGTGGCTGGCTGAGCACGAGCCAGCGACGTTCGCAGCCTGTCGGCGCGTGCTGCTGCCGAAGGACTACGTCCGGCTGTTGATGACGGGCGATGCCGCTTCGGACATGTCGGACAGCGCTGGGACGCTCTGGCTCGACGTCGGCCATCGCTGTTGGTCGGATGAGGCGCTCGATGCTACCCGCCTCACCCCTGCCCACATGCCGGCCCTGTACGAGGGCACGCAAGTCACCGGACGGCTGCGGGCGGACGTGGCCGCGCAGTGGGGTCTGTCCAACCGTCCGATCGTCGCTGCGGGCGCCGGCGACAACGCCGCGGGCGCGGTTGGCATGGGCATCATCGAGCCTGGTGCGGCGTTTGCCTCGCTCGGCACCTCCGGCGTCACTTTCGTGGCTAGCGATCGCTTCGTGCCCAACGCCGCGGGTGGGGTGCATACCTTCTGCCATGCAGTGCCGGGGCGTTGGCACCAGATGGCAGTGCACCTGTCGGCCGCGAGTTGCCTGGCGTGGCTGGCGGGTATCCTGCAAGTCCCTGAGCAAGCATTGCTCGACGAGCTGCCCGACGAGCCTGCTGCGCCGCGCGGCGTATTCTTCCTGCCATACCTCAGCGGCGAACGCACACCGCACAACGACCCGCACGCGGTTGCGCTCTTTCACGGACTCACAGCCTCGACGCGCCGGACCGACCTCGTGCAGGCGGTGCTGGAGGGCGTCGCCTTCGCGTTCCGCGACGGTGTCGATGCGATGCGCGCCACGGGCACAGTATTTGATCGGCTGGCGCTCATCGGTGGCGGCGCACGCAGTCGCTACTGGGCACAGGTGCTGGCCAACGTGCTCGGCCTGCCACTCGAGCTGCGCGCAGGGGCCGAGGTAGGTCCGGCTTTTGGTGCGGCGCGGCTGGCTCGCCTCGCGGCGACGGGCGAGGATCCAGCTGCGGTCTGCCGCGAGCCGGCGTTGCTGCAGGTCGTCGAGCCAGATCATGCACGTGCCGATCAGTACCGCCAAACACGGCCGATGTTCCATGAGCTGTACCTGCAACAGCGTCGCGCGGTCAAACGACCCTGATCGCCGGCGCGATGATCGCGTACGGGGCGATGTGCGACGCGCCGAGAGTGCCGATGCGCAACATGACGTCACCCGCTGGACATGTCGGCACGGGACTGGACGGGTCGCCAGGCCCCCGACCGCCAGCGCAGGAACAACAACGTGCCCATGATGAGCACGTGCGCGGTGAGGGCCAGCCAGCCGCCGGGGGCACCCCAGCCTGCGCCTGGCGCGCCGTCGATCCAGCCGCCACCGGCGGGAAAGGTCAGCAGGTGCGATACGGGCACCATGACGAGCACCGCACTCGCGAGCACCAGCCACGCGGCCACGCGCACGTCGCCCGCACCACGCAGCGCTGCGCTGCTGGCCATGAACAGGCCGTCGAAGAACTGGTAGATCGCGCCGACCCAGAGCAGGGTCACGGCGAGGCTCGCGACCGCCACGGCGTTCGGGTCGCCGTCCTCGATGAACAGCGGCGTCAGCCACGGCCCGGCCAGTGCGAGCAGCAGGCCGAGGATGCCCATGAGCACGGCCGTGCCGATCGCGATGCGCAGCCCGACGTACTGCGCCCAGTCGAAGTCGCGTGCCCCGAAGGCCTGGCCGACCAGCGTCGCGCCGGCTTGTGCCAAGCCCACGCCGGGCATGTAGACCGCCGCCGTCAAGGTCATCGCGATGACCGTCGCCGCCGCGTCGACGATGCTGTATTGCGCCTGCATCATCTGGAACAGCGACAGTCCCAGCAGGTCCGCGGCGAACATCAGGCCCATCGGCATGCCGAGGCGGAACGCCGCGCCGAAGGACGCCGGCCGCAGCCTCCACGTGAGGTGCGAGTCGTAGCGCTCGCGCAGCGGCGGGCCGAGGAATACGGCGAGCGCTGCCACGAGGCCAATGAGCTGCGCCGCATTGGTCGCCCAGGCCGCACCGGCGAGACCGAGGCCTAGACGGACGATGAGGACGTAGTTCAGCGCGGCGTTCGATATCGCCACGAGACTCGCCACGGCGAGCGTGTAACGAGGCCGAGCGATCGCGTTGAAGAAGGCCAGGACCGCGGCCATCATCAGGCCGATGGGCGCGCCCAGCAGGCGCGGTTCCCAGTACTCCAGGGCCAGGCTCTCCAGGCGCGCATCGAGTCGGAACGGGGCGAGCACCCAGCCACCGGCATAGGCGGCCGCCAGGAATACCGGCGTGACGGCGAGCAGCGCCCAGAAACTCATCCAAACCGCCCTCGAGGCCGCGCGCCTTCGCCCAGCGCCCTCGCTTTGCGACGCGATAGTCTGGGTCGCAAAGGTGATGCCGCCGACCAGAACGATCAACAGCAGCGACGGCCATTGCACTACCGCGATCGCGGCCAGCGCCTCGGCCGACAGCTGGCCGATGAACCAGGTGTCGGTCAGGTTCAGCACCAGCTGGATGGCGCCGTTGGCCATCAGCGGCAGCGCGAGCGCAGCGACGACGCGCATGTCGATGCGGCGCCGCCCCGTGGCGTCGACGCGCGCGCCCAGCGGCAGGCTCGCCGGTACCTGTGACATTTTCCGTGACTCCATGACCAGCGCGCGCCGGCGCCGGTCATCCATCCCTGGGCGCGGCGCTTGCCGGGCGGGTATTGTGGCATATTCTAGTTGTCGACTCATTGTCGGCAAAAAATCTGCGGCATTGCGGAAAAGACATGCAGAGACAATTCAGGGCCGGTGGCAGTGTCGGACAGGCGCTGTGCATCGAGGAACTGCGCGCGATGGCGCGGCGTCGGCTGCCCGGCTTTGCCTTCGAGTACATCGACGGCGGCGCCGAGGACGAGGTGACGCTACGGCGCAACCGCAAGGTCTTCGAGTCCGTCGTCTTCGTGCCTGACACGCTCGTCGACGTCGGGGGCCGGGACTGCAGGACGACCCTGTTTGGCAAGGACGTGGCCGTGCCCCTGGTGGTGGCGCCGACCGGATTGAACGGCGTGGCATGGCCCGCCGGTGACATCGCACTTGCGCGTGCGGCGGCGGCCGAGGGCCTGCCATTCACGCTGAGCACGGTCTCCAACCTCCGGCTCGAGCGGCTCGCCGCGCAGTCGAGCGGTCGTCGCTGGATGCAGCTCTACCTGTTCGAGGATCCGGCGATCACGCTGGACATCCTCGACCGTGCCCGGCGTGCCAGGTTCGAGGCGCTCGTGTTCACGACCGACGCCAACATTCCCGGCGGACGGGAGTGGGACCGTCGCAATTACCGCGCCCCGGGGCGGCTGCGTCCCAGTCGCTGGGGCGAGGTGGCGCTGCACCCTCGCTGGGCGCTCGGCATGATCCGTGCGGGCGGGATCCCGCGCTTCGAGAACATCGCGGACTACCTGCCGCCGGAGGCTTGCTCGGCCACCGCCGGCGCCACGATATTCCCGAGCTTGATGCGAGGGTCGCTGTCCTGGAACGACGTTCGCTGGCTGCGGGAGCACTGGGACGGCGCGTTGATCGTCAAGGGCATCATGAGTGCCGACGACGCGCGCCGCGCCGTCGATGCCGGCTGCGATGGCATCGTACTCACCAACCACGGCGGCAGGCAGCTCGACGGCTGCGCCTCGCCCATGGAGCTGCTCCCCGAGGTCGCTGAGGCGATCGGCGAACGGCTGACGATCCTCATCGACAGTGGCTTCCGCCGCGGCACCGACGTCGTGAAGGCGCTGGCTCTCGGCGCCGATGCCGTCATGGTCGGTCGTGCGGCGCTCTATGGGCTGGCGGCCGGGGGCGAGACGGGCGCGAGGCATGCGCTGGCGCTGCTGAAGGCCGAGATACTGCGCACGATGGGTCTGCTCGGCTGCCGGTCGCTGGCAGATCTCGACCCGCGCCTGCTGCGTCTAAAGTGCGGCAATCAGCGCTGATTGCGCTGCGACAGCCTGTCGCGGGCGTCGCCGAAGTAGCCCAGACCGGTCGCCATGAATCCGCCATCGAGCACCAGCGTCTGGCCGGTCGTCCAGGTCACGGTGGTCAGGTAGGCGACCGCGTCCGCGACCTCCTCGACGGTGCCGAAGCGGCCGAGGCTGGTGCGCTCGAGGTCGTGGCGGTAGACCTCCGGGTCCGTGCGGGTCTTCGCCATCGAATCGCCCGTCTTCTCGATCAGGCCCGGCGCCACGCCATTGACCAGGATGCCGAAGGGCGCGAGCTCGACCGCGAGCGACTGCACCAGCGACTGCTGTGCCGCCTTGGTGAGGCAATAGACCGACTCCTTGGCCCAGCCCTGCAGCGCGCACAGTGACGTGATGATGACGATCCGTCCGGCCCCGGCCTCGCGCATCCGCTGCGCTGCCTGCTGGCAGACCAGAAAGGTGCCGCGGACATTGACCCGCAGCATCAGGTCCAGTTCATCCACGCCGACGTCGAGGAAGTGGTTGGCGCGGCTGACGGCGGCGCAGCAGATCAGGGTGTCTAAAGCCGTGCCGTTAAACAGACGATCGATGTCCTCGAACGCTGTCGCAACGGCGTGCTCGTCGCCAGTGTCCGCCCGCAGAGTGTGGAACGGGCCGGCGCAAAGGCTGGCCGTGGAGCCGCCATCGATGAGGTCAATGTTACCGATGGTCGCGGACGGTCTCGACAGCCGCCGCGCGATGCCCTGGCCGATGCCGCTGGAGCCGCCGGTGATGACGATGCGCCGCGGCTCCGCGTTGGCGTGGGATGACGGTGGGTATTGCATGGCAGCGGGGCTTTCTGTCGACAAGTTGTATGCGCTAGGCTTAGTCTGCACCGGGGCGGCAGTACCGACAAGCCGCAGGCGATCATGAACGAACGATCGATCCTCTGCTTCGGCGATTCAAACACCTGGGGCTTCGTACCCCGGCCTTCGACCGAGGCGCCGACGTTCAAGCGCTACGGCCATCTGACGCGATGGCCGCGGCGGCTCGAGCAATTGCTCGGCCCTGGCTTCCGGGTACATGAACACGGCATCTGCGGGCTCGCCGGCGGCCTTGCCAGTGGTGCCGACCGGTTCGAGGACGGCACTTCGCGCGCGGCCATCGATCACGTGCAGGGCCTCGTTGCCAGCTGCTGCCCGCTGGACGACTGGGTCGTGATGCTCGGCACCAACGATCTCGCACACCCGGCACAGTACACGCCAGCCGGTATCGCCGCGGGCATTGAGACCACGATCCTCGCCGGCATTGCCGCGCATGCACTGTTTGCGCCGGAGACACCGACCGTGTGGCTGGTCAGCCCGATCCCGCTGGGCACGGCGGTGCTCGCCAGCGGCATCGACGGGTCGACGCTCGAAAGATCTTACAGTCTGGCCGCTGCGCTCGACCACGTAGCCAGCCGGAACGGTTGGCGCAGCATCGACGCCGCGCTTGCGGGTCCGCTGGACGCAGGCGATGGTGTGCATTGGTCCGCTGGCCATCACGAGCGCTTCGCGGAACTGCTGGCGCCGCTGCTGCGGCAGACCTGAACCCTCAACCGCGCCAGCTGATCAGCACGACTGCTGCCGCTGCGAACGCAAGCCCGAACAGTTGCGCGCGCTGCATCCGTTCGCGGTCGATCAGCACCGCGAGCGCGACAGTAAATCCTGGATACAGCGCGGTGATCACGGCCACGATCGCCATGTGGCCCGACTGCAGTGCCAGCAGGAACGCGACCATCCCGGCGGCATCGAGCAGGGCGGCCAGGCTCAGCCTGGGCCAGTCGACCGTGTCGCGAGTTTCGCCGACCGGGTCGCGCAGCGTGGCCAACCACAGGCCAGTGGCCGCCACTGTGCGCGCGACCAGCAATGGCCAAGTGCCTGCAGCCGGATCGGTGGCGTGAAGGGCGATCGTGAAGCCGCCGATGCCGAGTCCGGCAAGGACGGCGAGGTCGATGCCGCGCAACCTGCCCCCAGCCGCCCGGCCCACCGGCCCGGCTGCGAACAGGGCCACGCCGACCAGTCCGAGCGCCAGCCCGAGAAACTGCAGGCCAGCGAGGGCTTCGCCGAGCCCGATCGCCGCGACCACTGGCAGCGCCGCACCGACGACGGCGGAAGTTGGTGCGTTCACGCCGATCGGACCGATCGCGAGCGCGCCGTAAAGGGCGGCGATGCCGACCGCGATCGAGAGCCCGGCCAGCACTGCCATGACCAGGTCCTGGGACGTCAGCGCCGGCGGTCCGCCCCAGGCGAGCGATCCGGCGACGACCACCAGGCCAAGGCTCTGAATCAACGCTGCCACGCGCACCGCGCGCATGCGACGCGCCGCATGGGCTGCAAGGTAGTCGGCAAAGCCGGCACCGGCGGCGGCGCCGAGGGCAAGGGTCAGCGACAGGCTGGCGGTGTCCATCGTTGCTTCGGGGGCCAGTGGGGCGTCAAGCAGATTCAGATGAATGTGCTGAACGTCGACACAGTGTACACGAGCCGTATACTAGCGATCGCGCATCATGCGCCACTGTCAACAGCGGACGGACGAGCACCATGCGGCAGATCAAAACCGGGGCCGGGGCAGACCAGCGCAGCGTCGAGCGCCTGCTCGCCGACCTTGGTCGCCTGCTGGGGCCATCTGGAGTGGTGGCGGACCGCGACGTACTCGAGCGCTACGGCTGCGACTGGACGCGGACGAATGCCTGCCCGCCCGTGGCCGTCGCCCGGCCGCGCAACACCGCCGAAGTGTCGGCCGTGCTGGCGCACTGTCATGCGTCCGGCTGGCCGGTGGTGGTGCAGGGCGGACTCACCGGGCTCGCGGGCGGCGCCACGCCGCGCCCCGGTGAGCTGTCTTTGTCGCTGGAACTTCTCGGCGGTATCGAGACGCTGGACGCGGACGCGGCGGTAATGACGGTGCGGGCCGGAACCCTCCTGGCGGCAGTGCAACAGGCTGCTGGCGAGGCCCAACTGGCGTTTCCACTCGACCTCGCATCGCGCGGCTCCTGCACCATCGGGGGCAACATCGCGACCAATGCTGGCGGCAACCGCGTGCTGCGTCATGGCATGACTCGCAACCTGGTGCTCGGCGTCGAGGCGGTGCTGGCCGACGGTACGGTGCTGTCGTCGCTGACCACGATGCTCAAGGACAACGCGGGTTATGACCTGAAGCAGCTCTTTATCGGCACGGAAGGTACGCTCGGCATCGTGACCCGCGCGGTGCTGCGCCTTTTGCCGGAGCCGCATGAGCGGGTCACGGCACTGGTCGCGCTGACTTCGTTCGCCGAGCTTACCCGGCTGCTGGTGACGCTGCGTCGCGAGCTGGCGTCGTCGCTGAGTTCCTTCGAGGCGATGTGGTCGGACTACTTCGAGTGCGCGCTCGAGCACCTGGCGCTGGCGCGACCCTTCGGCTCAGCCCACCCGTTCTACGCGCTGGTCGAGATCGAGGCGCGGGACGCGTCGGCCGACCGCGGCCGGCTGGAATCGGTGTTGTCCAGGGTGCTGGAGGCGGGCGGTGCGAGCGATGCGGTCGTAGCTAACTCGCTCGACGAGTCCGCGCGGCTCTGGCGCATCCGCGAAGGCGCCGGTGAATTGATCACCGGCCTGGCGCCGGCGGCCGCCTACGACGTATCGATGCCACTTGCGGCAATGGAGGCCTATGTGGATGGAGTCCGTGCCGGGTTCGAGAGGCTCGGTACCGGCCGTCCTTTTGGTGCCTTCGGCCATCTTGGTGACGGCAACCTGCACTTGTTCGCGGGAGTCCGGTCGCGGGAAGAGACGGCCATGATCGACGCGCTGGTCTATGGTGATCTCGAAGGTCGCGGCTCGGTGTCAGCCGAACACGGCATCGGCAGCCTGAAGAAGGCGTGGCTTGGGCACACGCGCTCAGCGGCCGAAATCGCGGTGATGCGCAGCCTGAAGCAGCACCTGGATCCACGGGCGATTCTGAACCCCGGGCGCGTGATCTGACGGGCCCGCCCCGTGGCAGTTTTAACAAGTTGCGATTGCAACAAACATATTGCACATGTAAGTTAAAGGCAGCCACATCCGGACGAGGGAGGAACCATGCAGGAACACGACAAGCTGGCGCTGATGGATTACCAGGAGTACCCGCTGGACGAGATGGCCCGGCGGGCGGAGTGGTTCTACGCCGAGATCAAGCGTCGCCACACCGTGCGCGAGTTCTCGGACCGCCCCGTGCCGCGGTCGATCATCGAGACCTGCCTCAGGGCTGCAGGCACGGCGCCTAACGGCGCCAACCATCAGCCCTGGTACTTCTGCGCGATCGGCAGCGCAGAGCTCAAGAAAAAGGTGCGTGAGCAGGCTGAGATCGAGGAACGCACGTTCTACGGCGGCAAGGCCGGGGAGGAGTGGCTCGACGCGCTGAAGCCGCTCGGCACTGACGCGAGCAAGCCGTACCTGGAATCGGCGCCGTGGCTGATCGCGATCTTCGCGCAGCGCAAGGGCGGTGTCCGCGCGGGCATCGACCGGCAGAACTACTACGTCACCGAATCGGTCGGCATCGCTACCGGCTTCCTGATAACGGCGCTGCATCATGCCGGCCTCGCGACGCTGACGCACACGCCCAAGCCGATGAACTTCCTCAATGCGCTGTGCGGGCGCCCGGACACCGAGCGGCCATTCCTGCTGCTCGTCGTCGGCTATCCGGCTGAGGGCGCAAGCGTCCCCGTGCACGCCACCGTCAAGAAGCCGCTCGAGGACATCGCGGCGTTCATGTAGGAGCGACGCCATGACCTACGTCGTCACCGAGCAGTGCATTCGCTGCAAGTACCAGGACTGCGTCGACGTCTGTCCGGTCGATGCGTTCCGCGAGGGCAAGACGATGCTCGCCATCGCTCCCGATGCCTGCATCGATTGCGGCGTGTGCGAGAACGAGTGTCCCGCCGGGGCGATCCTGCCGGACACCTTGGTCGACGAGCGCTGGAAAGTCCTCAACGCGACCTATGCGCGGCTCTGGCCCGTCATCAAGAGTCGTGGCCGGCCCTTCGGCGACGCGGACGCCTACTCTGGTGCGGAGGGCAAGTTCGAGGAGTTCTTCTCCGAGGAGCCGGGGGCGGGCGGCTGACGCGGTTGAGCGGCGGCTTGCAGCTAGCGACCCGGGGCGCTGCGTTTGCGCCAGCGGATCAGCTCGCGCTGGTCGGCGGAAATCCGCTCGCCTTGCTCGAGCATCTGTGCGGCGTGTTCGGCCAACGTCGCTTCGGCGAACTCCTCGAGTCGGCCGAGCAATGCTTCGAGTTGCCGGCGTTCCGCAGCGGTCAGTATGCGTTCCAGCGCTCGATCACGCGCCCCGAGAACCGCGGCGACTCGCCGGTACTCCTGGCGGCCGGTGGCGGTCAGCGCAAGGCAGTGCGTGCGGCGGTCGCGCGCGTCAGGCTGAAGTTCGATCAGTCCAAGCTCGAGCAGCGACTTGACGGCACGGCTCACAGTGAACGTGTCGAGGCGGGTCTGATACGCCACGTCTGCTGCCCGGATCGGCATGTAGGAGCCGATGTTGAGCAGCACGCGCAGTTCACGCAGGCCCAGGTCGCTGGCGCGACGGATATCCATGTCACGGTCCAGCGCCAGCAGGTTGGTCAGGGTGGCGAGCCGAAATGGCAGATGTCGATAGAGGTCGAAAGGGGCCTCGAGCTGGTCGGTCAACACGAACTGCTGGTCGCGCACGGGAGAGAAGCGCGGCGACGCGTTGGCCGCGGTCCCGGAATTTCGCCGGGCAGGCTTCACCTTGCTCGAAGGCAACCGGACGCTCCGGCGCTGGGTGGGCAATTCGGCCTCCGATTGAGTGGACCGTGTCCGTGCTGGCGGAAACATTTCGAATTATCACCTGCCC
>Ga0316622_100001956_pt1 | contig 13922 bp, 13 predicted proteins | sample OWC_Aug_OW2_C1_D_FD_207646 | JGI IMG/M metagenome (GOLD analysis project Ga0316622, IMG submission 207646) | Wetland soil microbial communities from Old Woman Creek delta, Ohio, United States - OWC_Aug_OW2_C1_D5_C | ecosystem: Environmental > Terrestrial > Soil > Wetlands | place: USA: Ohio... | reverse complement strand
ACAGCCGCCGTCGTGTCGTAGGGTGAGGGAGGCGTGCTCATGGAATTCACCGCGTTGGCCGAGAAGCGGGTGAGCGTGCGGCAGTTCAAGTCCGACGCGGTGCCCGTGGATCACATCCGCGAGATGGTGCGCCTGGCCAGCCTGGCGCCAAGCCCGAACAACCAGCAACCGTGGCGCTTCATCGCGGTGACGCGGAAGCCGCTCCTGCAGGAGATGGCTGACGTGGTTCGGGTGCGGCTTCGGGCGTTGCTGCCGGTGACCCTGTCGGAGGACGCCCGCCGCGCGGCGCAGCGTGTGGAGTGGTTCTCGACGTTCTTCGCGGAAGCCCCGCTCGTGATGGCCGTCGCCAAGCGGCCCTACAGGAGCGTCATTGCCCGTGCCGTCGAGGGGGCCTCGCTGAGCGCGGCCGATATCAACGCGATGCGCGGGTACCCCGATGTCCAGTCAATCGGCGCCGCCATCGAGCACCTGCTGCTGGCGGCGACGGAACTCGGGTACGGCTCGTGCTGGCTCAGCGGGCCGCTCATCGCGCGCGAGGCGCTCGAGCCGTTGCTTGGCATCGCGGCGCCGGATCAGCTGGCCGCGCTCGTGACGATCGGCGTGCCGGCCGCGCCGCCCGCGGCCGGTCACGACCGCCGGCCCGTTGACGAGATCCTGCGGTTCCTCGAGTAGCCGCGGGACTCGCTCGAGGCGGGTGCATTCGCTTGGGCGTCCGCGGGCCAAGGCCTGCGCAACACGGAACGAGGCCTTTCCATGATCATCGTCTCCCTCCTCCTGTCGCTCCTGTTCGCCCAGGCGCCCGCGCCGCAGCCGGCGGCTCCACTCACGGTGATGTCGTTCAACATCCGCTACGGCACGGCCAATGACGGCGTCAACCACTGGCTGAAGCGCCGCGAGCAGCTGTTCGCGCTCCTGCGCGAGCAGCAGGCGGACGTCGTCGGCCTCCAAGAGGCCCTGCACGGGCAGATAGAGGAAATCCTCGCCGCTGTTCCCGGCTATGACTACGTCGGCGTCGGGCGCAGCGACGGCCGGCAGGCCGGGGAGTACGCAGCCATCCTGTATCGGACGGCCCGGCTCAAGGCACGCCGCAGCGACACGTTCTGGCTCTCGGACACGCCGGGCGTCGTGAAGTCCACGTCGTGGGGCAACCAGATCGAACGGATCTGCACGTGGGCGTACTTCGATGACCGGGAGGGCCCAGCCTTCTACGTCTACAACGTCCACCTGGACCACATCTCGCAGCCGTCACGGGAGCGCAGCGTGGCGCTGCTGGTCGAACGCGTCAAGGCCCGCGACCCGAAGGCGCCGGCAGTCGTGACCGGCGACTTCAACGCCGGTGAAACCAACCCGGCCGCCCAGGCGATGCTCGCCGCGTTCAAGGACAGCTTTCGCATCCTGCATCCCGACGCCCGGGAGGTCGGAACCTTCAACGGTTTCAAGTACGGCCAGGCCGGAGGCGAGAAGATCGACTTCGTCTTCGTCGAGCCCGGGACCGAGGTCCTCGCAGCGGAAATCGTGCGGAGCTCCAGCGACGGCCGGTACCCGTCGGACCACTTCCCCGTGACTGCGCGGATCCGGCTGCGGTAACCCGGCCGCGCGCGGCCAGGCCTCGGTGGCGCCGGGGGCTTCTCTCGGCCGCGCCCAGGCCTGGAGGTACCGAGGGGGCACGGTCGGGATCCTCTCGGTCTGGGCGGCCGTCCTACAACCTGGACCAATCCTCTATGATGCCGAAGGACTTTCCCCGGACCGCTGGCGCGTGCCTGGCGGTGTTCGCGGCCATCGCCCTCGCGCCTGGGTCGGCGGCCGCCCAGCCGTCCCCCCAGGGCTCGCGCATGGGCAAGGGCCCGCACGTCCAGGTGCAACTAATCACCGACCGCGTCGCGCCGGGCCACGGCATGCGCTTCGGCTTGAAATTCGATCTCGAACCAGGCTGGCACATCTACTGGCAGAACCCGGGAGACTCCGGCGGACCGCCGGAAGCCGCATGGACGCTGCCGCCCGGCATGATGGCAGCTGGCTTCGAGTGGCCGGCGCCAGAGCGAATCGACATCGGCGGCCTGATCAACTACGGCTATCACAACACCGTGCTGCTGCCGGTGCCCGTGGCCGTCGCCGCCGGCGCCCGGATCCCGCCTGACCTGACGGTCAAGACGTCATTGCGCTGGATGGCGTGCGCGAACCTCTGCGTGCCGGGCAAGGCGGAGCTCGTGCTGCAGTTCCCGCTGCGCGAAGCCGAACAGGCACAGCTCGAGGACTGGAAGGCCGCCCTCGACGCGGCTCGCCGGCAGGTGCCGACGCCGGCTCCGGCATCGTGGAAAGCCTCGGCCTCTTCAGCCGGCGACACGTTCGTGATCGACGTGCTGACGGGCGCGAAGGAGGAGCAGGCCGTGTTCTTCCCGCTCGAGCTCAGCCAGGTGAACGATTCAGCAGAACAGAAGGTATCGCCGCTGCCGGACGGCGTACGCCTGACCCTGGCAAGGTCGAGCCAGCTCCTGAAGGACCCAGTCGCGCTCCGCGGCGTGATCACCCTCTCGGGCGGGCGCTCGCACACGATCGAAGCGCCGCTGAGGTAGGACGGAAGCAAGAAGCAAGAAGCAACAAGCAAGAAGCAACAAGCAAGAAGCAAGAAGAACAGCCACAGGAGTCCCTCATGAAGAAGATGACGATCGTTGCCGCGGCGCTGGCCCTTGCGGTCGCAGCCGCTCCCGCCACCATGCATGCGTCGAAAGTCGGCGCGCCGGCCCCCGAGTTCAAGGGCACCGACAGCAAGGGCCGGGTGCACAACCTCTCCGACTTCAAGGGCCAGTGGGTCGTGCTCGAGTGGCACAACGAAGGCTGCCCATACGTGGCGAAGCACTACGGCGGGAACAACATGCAGAAGCTCCAGAAGGAGTGGACGGGCAAGGGCGCGGTCTGGCTGACCATCCTGTCCTCCGCCGCGGGCCAGCAGGGCCACATGGAGGCGGCCCAGGCCAATGCCTACTTCGCGCAGCAGAACGCTGCCCCGACGGCGATCCTGCTCGACCCGTCAGGAGAGATTGGCCGGCTCTACGATGCCAAGACGACGCCGCACATGTTCGTGATCAACCCGGACGGCGTACTGGTCTACAACGGCGCGATCGACGACAAACCGACGAGCGACAAAGCCGACCTCGCGACAGCCTCCAACTACGTCTCGGCGGCGCTCACCGAGGGCATGGAAGGCAAGACCGTGACGACAGCCACGTCGCGCCCCTACGGCTGCGGCATCAAGTACGCGAGATAGGACCGGCTTCGGGGCCTGCGTGCATGGAGAACGGGCCCCGAAACCGCTCTCACGGCCGGCTTCGGGGCCTACCACACAGGCCGGCGGGGGCAGACCCGCCGGTCCTGTCCGTTGCGGAGTGCCGCTCCCACGCCGGTCGTCAGCGGGCGGACAGCGGCAGCCGCTCGCTCACCCACGACACGACCTGGGACGCGCCCGACCCGGTGTTGGCCAGCGCCGTCACCACGTATCCCGAGTCGGGGAAGATCCGCAGGTCGCCATTCATGCCGGGCGCGCCGCCGCTGTGGCCGAAGCTCCGCACGCCGCCGTCCATGTCTTCAGCGAAGCCGTAGGCGTACTTGCCGCCGCCCGGCGTATCGATCTTGCCGGTGGTCATCAGCGTCGTGTGGGCGGCGTCCATCAGTTTATGGCCCGTGAGCGCCGCCGCGAAACGCAGCAGATCCCGCACGGTGGTGTAGCCTCCACCAGCCGACGTGCCCCGGTACGGCAGCGTGCCGCTGTTGAGCACCCACACGCCCTGCTCCAGCGTGTAACCCTTCGCGCGGCCCGGCACCCGGACGTCCTCCGGCTCAGACCCGCTCCCGTCCATGCCGGCGGGCGTGAAGATGTGATCGCGGACGTAGTCGTAGTAGGTCTGCCCCGAGACCTTCTGCACGATCGCGCCGAGCAGCAGGAACCCGTAGTTGCTGTACTCCCACCTCGCACCCGGTTCGAATTCCAGGCCGCGCGCGCCATAGAGCGTCACGTAGTCGTCGAGCGTCTTCAATTCCAGCCGGTGCTCGGCGAACTGCGGCCCGAAGATGTCGCCGGTGCCCCCGGTGTGCGTCAGGAGGTGGTGGATGGTCACCTTCGTCGCGACGTCCCGGTTGGGATAGCCGGCGAGATAGAGCCCGACCGGCGCGTCGAGCTTCATCTTCCCGGCCTGGACCAGCTGCATGACGGCCGTCGCGGTGAACATCTTGTTCATCGAGCCCATGCGGAACTTCGTCTCGACCGTGTTCGGTGTGCCAGCCTCCCGGTCGGCGAGCCCTTTGGCGTCGCTGTAGATCACGGTGCCTCGACGTGCGACGAGCACGGCTCCCTGGAACCGCCCGTCAGCCGCCTGCGCATTGACCTTCGCGCGCAAGGCGGGAGCCAGTCCGGGCACCGTGAAGCGCCGAAGGACCATGTCCGCCGGGCGCGGCACGAGGTTCAACGCGAGCCGGGTGATCCGGTGAGGCGGCTGGGCCTCGACTTCGGCGACGGCACGCGCGGCTTGTTCCCACGCCCGCTCCTGCAGCAGGCACGTGACGCTCGTCGCGGTCACCTGTTCGACCGTGCGCAGGTCGAAGCCGCCGGTTCTCTGGAGGAAGCCGAGGTCGGCGTCGAGCCGCGGCACTCGTGAGGGGAATCGCTCCCGAATGAACGCTTCATAGGCGCCGCGATCGCCGGCGTTGAACGCCGCGAGCCAGGAGCGGAACTGCCGTTCGGCGGGCGAGGCTGCCTGCGGAACCGCCGGTGCCGCTTGCGCGGCTGGCGCCTGCGGAACGCGGGCGAAGCCAGCGCCGCCGGAAAGAAGCAGCACGCCGGCCAGAAGGGTGGAGACGCGTGTGCTCTTGCTCATGTCGGATTAGACGATCCCGGGCGGGGAATGGTCCGGGGGCCGCGCGAGCTCCGGCCGGTCTGTTCCCTCACTCCCGAGGCCGCCGCGGCGGCAGGTCATATGACCGCCGTCATATCGCCGGCCCGGCGCGTCCCGTATCGTGTCGGAGCCCGGCACCCCAGCCGGCATCCAACCAGGGAGGGTCCCCGTGATTCGACGCCTCGCCACGCTGACCGGCGCCGCCCTCGTCGCGCTCATGGTCCTGACCCCGGCTCCGGCCGCGGCCCAGGGCAAGGACATCGTCGACACCGCCATCGCGGCCGGATCGTTCAAGTCGCTCGTGGCTGCCGTGCAGGCGGCCGGCCTGGTCGACGTCCTGAAGCGTCCGGGGCCGTACACCGTGCTGGCGCCGACCGACGAGGCGTTCGCGAAGATCCCGAAGGCGGACCTCGACGCCCTCTTGAAGGACAAGGCGAAGCTGACCGCCGTGCTGACCTATCACGTGCTGACCGCGAACGTGTCGGCGGCCGACCTGAAGATGATGAAGGACTTCGGCACGGCCCAGGGAGGCCGGATCACGATCGACTCGACGAAAGGGCTGAAGATCAACGGCGCAAACGTGGTGAAGGCCGACATCCCGGCCAGCAACGGCGTGATCCACGTGGTCGACACCGTGCTGATCCCGAAGTAGGCGCCGCGCGCGCCGGACGCGGACGCCCGCGACTCGCGCCGCCGCGCCCCGCTTCCGCGAGGGCTACCTCTTCGTGTACCCGGCCGGGAGGACGAACACGTCGTCGGCAATCGGGTCCGTCGAGATGGCCGTGACGGTCGTCACCAGCGTCATGTTGCCGAACTGCGCGAGCGCGGCTGCGGCTTGCCCCGTGCCCTCCATCGTCATCTGGAATTCCTGCGCCAGGGGGATGCCTGCGTCGGCCATCGTCTTCTGCATCTCGACGAGGGCCTTGGTCGTGGGCCCCTGAGCCATGAGCGACGTGGAAAAGCCCGACGCGGCGGCAGCCTTCGACAGGGCCTTGTACTCCTCCACGCCAGGTCCCTTGTCGGCGATCCAGACGGTGCCCGACATGCGCATGGTGACCGCTTCCTGGCCGAATGTCATCGGCAAGGTCATCTCGAACGTGTAGCCCTGGCAGGTCCGGCCAAGCAGCTCCCGGGTCTGGCCGTTGGGCTTCATGCTCACCGCCGCCTCGCCGAACGCCACGGGGAAGCTCCCGGAGAGCGCGGCCGGGTCCGTTGCGGTGATCTCCTTCGTGCCGTGGTTCGCCGTCCACATCTCCTTCGCGTCGGCGTCGAAGAAGACGGACATGTCCTGCTGCATCATCTTGACGTCGGAGCGCATCTTCGCCGCCTTCAGGCGGGTTTCCATGGTGGCGTTGATGGCCATGCCGCCGGCGTTCATCGACATGGTCATCGTCATGCCGAGGTCGGCGAAAGCCGGCAGAGCGGGGAAGGCCAGCAGCGTGAGGGAGACGAGCACGAGCGTCGCGGCTCTCTTCATGGGATCCATCCTTCTGACGGCCGGACCGGCCATCGCCGATGATAGCAGGTGGCGCGACACCGCTGGCCGGGCTCTTGCGCTAAGCTGTCGAGTGGTGCCGCCTTGAGAGACGCCCGGCCGGCCGTTCGTGCCTTCCCGACGCTGGCGCTGTTCTGCCTGACCTCCCTGATGCCAGGCGCGGTCGCCCGGCCTGCGGGATCTGCGCCGCCTCCCGGCGCACGAGCCGGGCAGGCGCGCGCTGAGCAGGCCCTCCAGAGAACATCCCTGCCGATGGTGCTCGTCGGCGTGATGGTGGACTCACGCGACCCGTCGAGGTCGGCCTGCCTGGTCCGCTGCGCGTACCTGATCGAGCGGCGAGGAGCGTCGTTCCTCGAGGTCGGTGCGACCGCCTGTGATCTCGCCGAAATCACGGAGATCCGGAGCGACGGCGTCATTGTCCGCAATGCCTCGACGAATCAGCTCGAGCTGCTTCCACTCGGGCAGCCCGGTGCCTCGAGAACCGATCGGCTCGAGGCGGCGCCTCCGCCCGCACCCGCCGTCATGAGGGAATCGCCGGGCCGTGTCGACATCGAGGTTCCGAAGGAGACGGTGGACCACTATCTCGTCAACCTTCCGGAACTGATGAAGGCCGCGCGGGCCGCGCCGCGATACCAGGACGCCCCGAACGGGCAGCGCGTCATCGAGGGTTTCGAAATCACGCAGATCACATCCGGCAGCGTCGTCGAGAAGCTGGGGCTGAAGAGCGGCGACGTGATCCTGGAGGTCAACGGAGACAGGCTGGACAGCATGGCTGCCGTGCTGCGTCTGGTGGGCCAGGCCCAGGGCATGGGGCAGGCGACGCTCACCGTGCAACGGGGCACTCAGAAGATGACGTTCCGGTTCAACACCAAGTAGCGGGAGCGTGCCTGCTGCGAAACCCGCACGCGAGGAGTGCGGGAAACGCACCATGGGCGTGACCTCCCGGGCGTGATTCCGAAGTCAGAGACCGCAATTCCTCCCGACATCTTCTGGTCCGCTTCTTGCGTGAGCACACCTGCGTGCGCCTGTTCCGACGCGTGCAGCACGACGTGGACCGACTGACCCTCCTGGGGATCGTGGGGACACTGCTGGCGGCGGCAGGCTGCGGCGACTCGTCGTCTTCCCATCCACAGACATCGTCCGCGTCCGGCGCGCCATCTCGACAGAGTTGCGGCGCCACATGACCGGCGACTCGGCGGACCGTGCGAAGATCGTTGCGCTTTCGCGCCGCTACGGCGAGCTCGACGGCGAGCTGTCGTATGTCTACGCGACGCGGTTTGCCGAGGTCGCGCGCACGCTGTCCCCTGAGCAGGCACAGCGCCTCATGGCGCTCAGGAACCTCGACGGCTACACCTGCCGCGGCGCGTACGTCTACTCGGAGCCAGCCAGGTGGCCCGATGGGGTGAGCTCCGACGCGCTGTTCACCCGCGGCGGGCGTTGAACAGGCAGCGCGGCGGTCAGAACGCCGACAGCCGGGCATTCACCACGTTGTTGAACACCGAGCCGAACGTGTAGCTGAACCCGATGCTGAACCCGTAGTCGTACCCCGTGGCGAGCTGGCGAAGCCGCAGGAGCACTTCCTCGTCGGTCGCGCCCTCGGCCGGCAGGTAGATCTGGTTCCGGATGCGGGACGCGCCCCCGTAGAGGTTCAGCGAGAATCCCTTGAAGAGGCGTATTTCGGCGTCGCCCTCGACGGACAGCCGGTACTTGTAGCCGTCCGGGATGTACTGCGACGCGTCGAACTGGATGTCCAGGTTGCCCCAGGGTTCCTGCCGGTCCCAGTTCACCGCGAAGGCGTGGCTCAGCGCCGTTTCCTCGAGCTTTCCATAGATGGTGAGCTCGTGGTACTTGAGCTGCCTGAGGCCCAGCGAGTAGGTGAACGTCAGCTGGCGCCGGGTGCTTTCGTCGTAGGGGTAGAAGTTGTACTCGATGGCGGGGAAGGCGCCGAGCGTGAGCTTCTGGTTGTTGTAGGTCGACGTCGACAGGGACAGCCGCCCGCCGGCGCCCCAGTGGGGGCCAAGCGACTTGACGATGAGCCCGCTGGCGGCGGCGTCCCGGCTGATCGCGACGTAGTCCTCCTCGTCTTCGTCCTCGAAACTGTAGCGGGACCGGCGGTAGTTGCCGCTGTAGCTCGCCGACGTCTTCCATTGCTCCGTGACCCGGCTCGCGGTGACGGAGCTGCTGAACCGGACCGTCGTCTCCGACTCCTCGCCCGACGTATTGACGTTCCCGCGCAGGCGGAAAACCCAGAAGTTCCACGGATCATGCGTCGTCTGCGCGACCGGCGCGGCCTGGAGCGGCGGCCTGAACGTCACATCGAGGCTGTCGCGGACCGGCGTCGCGGCCACGTAGCGGACGAGGCCGAGCTTGAGCACCCGCACGAGCCCGCGGCGGATGTCATCGTCGGTATCGGCCTGCTGCGTCAGGTACGTGGCCGTGTCGTTGATCCCCCCGAAGCGGCGGAGGCCCATGAAGCTGACCGTGTACATGTCGCCGCCGCCACCCGCCCGAGCTGTCGTGATCAGGATGTGAACGTCGGCGGCCTCCCGGTCGCGCACGTGGTCCACGAAGTTGAGTTCCTTGCGGATGTACGTGCTGTCGCAGCCGCCGTGACAGTCGATGAAGACCCGAACCGTGTCCGGAACCGGGGGCACCGCTGGCGGCGGATCTTGCGCGAACGCGGCCGCGGGCGCCAGCAGAACGACGAGAACGGCCAGGAGGAAACGCTGCATGAAGGCTCCGGAACGCAGACGCGCGGAGGACCGTCCGGCCGGCGGCTGGAGAGCGGATCATATCTCACGGCGGCAGGCCGCAAGAACCGCGCGGGCCCCCGCGGACGGAGACAGGCCGGCGCCGCGCGCCTGGCCGTCCGCCGGCAGGCCCCTTTCGGGTATCATCTCCGCGAACCGAACGGAGCGGCGCCATGACCGAGAATCGGCGTAGATACCCCAGGCTCGCGGGCCCGTTCGATGGCAGCTGGAACGGGGCCGCCGGGATCCGCGAGTGCCGGGTCACCGACGTCAACCAGGGCGGCTGCTTCATCGACGCGATGGGGCAGCCCGACGTGGGCTCCGACGTCGTCGTCACGGTCGTCCTCGCGGGCCGGGAGTTCACGCTGCCGGGGGTGGTCGCACATGTCGACCGCATTCAGGGATTCGGCGTCGCGTTCGGCGAGTCAGACTCCAGAACGGCGCTGGCCGCTGTCCTGGAGACCCTGTAGCGGCCGCGGATCTTCAGCGTCCGGCGGACGCCCGCGATCGGGTCCAGCCCTGGAACCAGCGCTGCCAGGGCGCGGCGGGCGGATCGAATTGCTCCAGCAGCCAGATATCGGATGTGGGCGTGCCGGCTCCCACGATGATGCGGGTCTCGTCGGGCGACAGGGCCAGCCCTTCGACGATGGCAGCCGCGGTGAGCGGAAGGGCGACGACGCGCGACCGCCGCGCGGACGTCACGTCCCAGACAGCCAGCTCCCACCGCCGGCCCTCTCCCTGCTGAACGGCGAGCAGGTGCGATCCGTCCCGCGAGAAGCGGAAGGATGCGGGCCGCGGACCCGCCAGCACTTTCGTCGCCTTCCCGTCTGGCGACACCAGGTGAATCCCGTCGGCCCGGCGGTGAGCGATCCACGCGCCGGTCGAAGACCAGTCGGTCGCGCCCGAGGTCGCGACACCGCCCTGGTCGGCGTCGGCCAGTCTCACCGGTGCGCCTCCGCCGAGCGGCGCTTTCGCCAGTTCCCACTGATTCCCGATCAGGCGTCGGTACGCGAGCCAGTTGCCGTCGGGCGACCAACTTGCGCCGTGCTGATCCATGCTTTCCTGTTCGAGCCTCGCTGCCGTCCCGCCGGCAACGGGGTATATCCAGATTCCGTGCTCGGCGGCGTGCACGTCGACCGACACGCGCTGCCCGTCGGGCGACAGGCGCGCCTGCGCCAGCAGCGTGCCTTCCGTCCCAGCCGGCACCACGTCGCGAGACCATGTGCCACCACGCTCCCGCAGGCGGACAGCGGGCCGGCCGTCGGCGTCCGTGACGAACACGAGCGTGCCTGACGTCGACATATCCGGAAAGGACTCGTCTCGGGAGGTTTGCCGCACCACGCGCGGCGGCCCTCCATCGATGGGAAACTCGATGAGGTCCAGCCCCGCCCGCCTCGAGACGAAGGCGATTCGCGTACCATCCCGCGAGACGGAGAGGCTGTACTCCCCGTTCACGCCCCCGGTGATCTGACGAAAGGCTCCCGTCTCGGCATCCCCCATGAACAGGCGGCTGGAACTCTCGTGTGCGGGGATCGCGTTGAAGACGACGCGCCGGCTGTCGGGCATCCAGCTGAAGGTCTGGAAGCCGCCCGAGTAGTACGGCGCGTTGGTGAGGGCGTGACGCGGCGCGCCGTCGGGCCAGGGAAGGAGCCACACTCCTGCCTCGCCCGACTGCGCGGCGGTGCTCAGTATCGCCCCGAGCGTTGCGCCGTCCGGGGAGAACGCCAGGTCGCCGACCCGCCGAATCCGGGGAGGCAGCCCCGCGCGGTCGAGCTTGCGGGCTTCGCCGGTTCCCACATCCCCAACCCACATCGACTGCACGCCCGCGTCTCCCCGCGCGAACACCACGGTGCGTCCGTCTCCGCTGACGGCGATTGCGGCATCGACGGGTGGCGCATCGCGGATGACGACCCGCGCCTCGCCCCCAGCCAACCCGACAGACACGAGTTCGCGGTCGCGCACGAAATAGAGCTTGGTCCCATCGGGTGACCAGGCCGGTCGAGAGGTCACACCCCTCGGTTCCCGCGTCAACTGGATTGGCTGCGCCGCGTCCAGGCTGCGGAGGAGCACCTGGAGCGTCCCATCGACCTGTGCCACGTACGCAATCGACCTGCCGTCAGGAGACCAAGCCGGGAATTCTGCGTCGGTGGCCTCGGTGATGAACGGACGGTAGTGAGGCGTCACCACGTCAGCGGAGCGAAACGCTCCAGCCGCGATCATGGCGACCGCGCCAATGGCCGCGCCGAAGGCAAGGTAGCCGAGCCGTGGCAGTACCCGCCGTGCCGTGACGGAGACGGTCGCGTCCGCCCGCGGCGCCGGAGCCGAAGCCCCCGTCCCTGCCGCCGCTGCAAGATCATCCCGCGCGTCCTCCAGCGCCGCCTTCAGGTCGACCGCGGACTGGTAGCGGTACTTCGGGTCCTTCTGGAGGCATCGAGCGGTGACTCGTTCGGCGCTCCGGGGGACCGAGGGAACCACCGTTCGCAGCGGCGGCGGATCGTCGCGCAGCACGGCTGACAGCATCCCGGCAGCCGAATCGGCCTCGAAGGCGCGGCGGCCCGCGAGCATCTCGAAGAGCAGCACGCCCAGGCTGAAGACGTCGCTCCGCGCGTCCACCGGCCGGCCTTGAACCTGCTCGGGCGACATGTAGCCGAGGGTGCCGACGAGTGTGTGGTCTCCCGTGAGTGAGGTCTGCGTGCTCTGCTCCCACGACGCCCCGCCATCCGGGCCCGTGACCTTCGCGATGCCGAAGTCGAGTACCTTCACCGCACCGCCGTCGGTCACGAGGACATTGGCCGGTTTCAAGTCGCGATGCACGATGCCGGCGGCGTGCGCGGCGGACAGGGCATCGCAGATCTCGATGGCGTACCCGAGCGCGGCGCGTGGCGGGACGGCGCCGGCGGCCATGATCTCGGCGAGCGACCGGCCCGAAACCAGTTCCATGACCATCGCGCGCTGGCCTCCGCCCTCGACCACGTCATGGAGCGTGGCGATGTGAGGGTGGCTGAGCGCGGCGAGGATCTGCGCCTCGCGCTCGAACCGCGCGAGGCGCTGCGCATCGTCGAGCAGGTCGTGCGGGAGCACCTTCAGGGCCACCTCGCGGCCGAGGCGGGTGTCGCGGGCGCGGTAGACTTCGCCCATTCCGCCTGAGCCAAGCGAGGCAACGATCTCGTACGGGCCGAGGCGCGTACCGGGGGCCGGGATCATGGCAGGATACAGCCTGCATCATACACGAAGGGCGCTGCGGGTCGGCCGCGGCCTGCCGCGGATCCGCGTCGGCTGGATCAGTAGGCCGCCAGCGCGATCGAGGCCCGGAGGAGCTTGAAGCCTTCGATGTAGTCCGTCGCGCCGAACGAGATCGACCGCGCCCCTGTTCGTTTCACACCTGGCAACATGAGCGGCATTTCCGCCTGGGCGCTCGTCTGCCACTCGACCTCGAAGGTGACTGGCGGCGCCGCGCGGAAGGGAGTGAGGCTGTCCTCCTTGAGGAGCGCCTCTCTGGCCGCGGCTCGCAGGCGGGCGCGCGCCTCGTCGCGCGGGAACATGCGCGCCGCAAAACGGCCTGTCGCCTCCTTGACTGCCGCTGTGACGATGCCCGGGCCGAAGAGGGCGGTGGCCTGCGCACAGGTCTCCGTGTCGCCGGTGAGCAGAATGACGGGGACCTTGTAGTACCCCGCAATCGCGGCGTTGATCCCCATCTCGGGCCACTCCTGGCCGTTGACGCGAATGCTGCGGATCGTTGCGCCCGAGATGGTATGGTCCATGATGGCCGGCGCCGTGCCCGCGCGCGAGTGATAGCCGACGAAGACGACCGCGTCGTACGTGGCGTCGATGCCCTGCATCATCGACAGCGGCTTCGGCGATCCGCTGATCAACGAGGCCTTCGGGTTCAGCGCGTCAGCCTGGATGTTCCGCATGCTCGCATGCGAATCGTTGACGACGATCTCCCCGGCGCCAGCGTCGAAGAGGCCGTCAATCACCGCGTTGACGTCTTCGGCCATCCAGCGGCGCCCTGCGGTGTACTCGGGCGAGTCGGCCGAGACCTGGTTCGTGTGGACGATGCCCCAGATGCCCTCCATGTCGGCCGAGACGAAGACCTTCGGGCCCTTCTTCTGGGCGAGGCCGGCCGGGGCGACCAGCAACAACACGGCGCAGACACAGGCGATCGAGCGTTTCATGGGACACCTCGGTGGCGGTGACTACTTCGACCACTTCACGCACTCGGCGTGAATGGTCTTCAGATCGGCGCGCTCCAGAAGATGCTGGCTGCCGTCCTCCTGCGCCATCTCCTGGAGAATCCGTAGCGCGGTCCCGTAGTGACGGCGGGCCTGTGCGTCGCCGCCGAGGCGCAACGTCGCCGCCAAAACGTATTCGCCGCGCGCCTGCAGTTCGCGGAGCCCGAGAGTTTCGGCCCGCGCCAGCGTTTGTTCCACCTGTTTGCGGGCCTGTTGGGGGTCTCCCGCCCTGAGCAGCGTGTCGGCCCGCTGCAACGTGCACCAGACCGACAGGTAGGCCAGGCCGGCGGTGTCCGCCCGCCGGCCGACCTGTGCCAGAGCCGCCGCGGCGGTCCTGGAGGGCTGGGCCGCCGCGGCGATGCTGGCGGCGGTGAACTGGGCTGCGAGATCCAACGATCGGTCGGCTGATCGAGAAGCCGCCTGGACGGCCTGCGCGGCGAGCTGGGCCGCGCCCTTCGTGTCGCCCTTCCAGAACGCATTCTCCGCTCGGAAGCGGAGCACCTGAGCCTCCTGGCTCGCGTGCTTCAGGTCGCTCGCCACCGTCAGCGCTTCGTCAAGG
>Ga0316622_100001955_pt1 | contig 13926 bp, 13 predicted proteins | sample OWC_Aug_OW2_C1_D_FD_207646 | JGI IMG/M metagenome (GOLD analysis project Ga0316622, IMG submission 207646) | Wetland soil microbial communities from Old Woman Creek delta, Ohio, United States - OWC_Aug_OW2_C1_D5_C | ecosystem: Environmental > Terrestrial > Soil > Wetlands | place: USA: Ohio... | reverse complement strand
TGGTTCTTCCTCAAACTCCTCGAGCGCGGTCTTGCATACCGAAAGGCCTCCTTCGTGAACTGGTGTCAATCCTGCGCAACAGTCCTCGCGAACGAACAGGTCATCGACAATCGATGCTGGCGGTGCGACAACATCGTGGTGCAGAAGGAACTCGAGCAGTGGTTTTTCAAGATCACCCACTACGCCGACGAACTGCTCCGGGCCTGCGGGGCTCTCTCGGGATGGCCTGAGCGGGTCGTGACAATGCAGTCCAATTGGATCGGCAGGAGCGAGGGCGTTGAAGTCGACTTCCCGGTCGAAGGCACAGCGGAAGCTCTGAGAATCTTCACCACCCGGCCTGACACCCTCTTCGGCGTGACCTTCATGTGTCTCGCACCGACGCATCCCCTGGCAGAGACTCTCGTGGACGATAAGGATGCCCTGGCAGGGGTCATGGCTCATTACGGGGACCTGGAAAACAAGCAAGGCCACTTCACAGGGCGCCATGCCCGGAATCCGCTCAACGGCGACCGGGTGCCTATTTATGTTGCCAACTTCGTCCTGATGGAATACGGCACCGGGGCGATCATGTCCGTGCCGGCCCACGACCAGCGTGACTTCGAATTCGCCCGGGCCTACGGGATTCCCGTCAAGGTCGTCATCACACCCGGGCCGGACCGCGACAAGGCCGACGCTGAGCTGACGGCAGCCTTCGAAGACGAGGGTATCCTTGTCGATTCAGGGCCGTTCACCGGGATGGGGAGCGCCCAGGCGAAAGGCCGCATCATCGACTTCATCGAGGAGAGGGGGCTCGGCAGAAGGACGGTGAACTACAAGCTGAGGGACTGGGGGATCTCGCGCCAGCGTTACTGGGGCACGCCGATTCCCGTTGTCTACTGCAGCAGTTGCGGCATCGTGCCCGTTCCCGAGAAGGACCTCCCCGTGATTCTGCCGGAGAACGTGAGCATTACCGGAAAGGGCGCGTCGCCCCTCCACGATTCGGAAACCTTCCTCCGGGTTCCCTGCCCTTCGTGCAGCGGCGAGGCGCGGAGAGAGACTGACACCATGGACACCTTCGTGGACTCCTCCTGGTACTTCGTCGCTTACTGCGTTGCAAAAGGCACGATCAACCTGACAGGCGAGGAAGGCGGGGGGCAATCAGAGATTCACCGCTGGATGCCCGTGGATCAGTACATCGGAGGCATCGAGCACGCCGTCCTCCACCTTCTGTATTCCCGTTTCTTCACAAGGGTCATGAGAGACCTCGGCATCGTCCGGGTGGACGAACCGTTCCTGAACCTCCTCACCCAGGGGATGGTCTGCAAGGAGACGCTCCGCTGCGCCGAACACGATTGGCTCTTCCCTCAGGAGGTGAAGGATTCCCGCTGCATCCACTGCGGCCGTGAGGTCGAACGGGGACGGGTCGAGAAGATGTCCAAGTCCAAAAAAAACGTCGTCGATCCTGATGTGCTGATGGACAGATACGGCGCCGACACGATCAGGCTCTTCTCGCTCTTTGCCGCGCCTCCCGAGCGGGACCTGGAGTGGTCTGACCAGGGCGTCGAAGGCGCGTACCGCTTCCTCAACAAGTTCTGGTCCCTCGTGCAGAGACACCGCGCAGTACAGGCCGCTTCCCCGTCAGCTGGACGCATCGACCGAGAGGCCCTTGGTGATGAAGGGCTGGCCCTTCTGAGAAAGACACACCAGACGGTGCGCAAGGTGACTGAAGACATCGACCGGGATTATCACTTCAATACCGCCATCGCCGCTCTCATGGAACTGACGAACCAGGCGATGGCCTTTGCGCCCGGCAGCGAGGCCGACCGGGAGAGCCTGCGCGAGGCTGTCGAGAAGGGGCTGCTCCTTCTCTCGCCCTTCGCTCCCCACCTCGCCGAAGAGCTCTGGGAGGCTCTCGGCAGAGAATCCAGCACCTTTGAGACCCCCTGGCCGCGATGGGACGAAGACCTGGCCAGAGAGGAGGAAGTGGAGCTGGTCATTCAGGTCAACGGGAAGCTTCGGTCCAAACTTCTCGTTCCGGCAGGACTCCCGGATGAGGAGGCGAAGGTCCGTGCCCTGGCAGACCCCAAGATCAGCGAGATCCTGGCCGGCAGGAGGCCGAAGCGGGTTGTTGCCGTGCGGGGCAGACTCGTCAACATAGTCCTATGAGGAGGCTTCGCTCTTCAACGGGCCGGATTCTTCCGCTGTTCAAGATGGTCACGGCCGCCGCGGCGGTCACGCTCCTCACCAGTTGCGGTTATACCCTGCAGACGGCCCGGTCACTTCCCTTTGATTCGATATCGCTCGGATCCATAGAGAATCGCACCTTTGAGCCGAAGCTTCAGGACCGGCTGAACAGGATACTCACCGAGACACTCATGGAGTACGGCTTTGAGGTAACGGCCGGCTCGCGCCACGTCCTGAGCGGCACGGTGACTTCCTTCACCCTTGTGCCCCTGGCTGAAAAAGATCTCACGACCACGCTTTATCAGATCATCGTAACGGCCACATTCACACTGCAAGACACCGAAACGGGTGAGTCGAGAAGCCTGGCCTCCGTGAAAAGCCCCTTCATGACGACCTTCTCCGGCGGCGGGACCATCGGAAGCGTTCTCGCCCGGAAGGAACTCGCCACCGAATCAGGGCTTCGGGACCTGTCACGGGAACTGGCACGACGGATCGTGTATACCCCTCAGACCCCTCACCCGTGACTATGGTGCATAAGCAAAGGAACATGGGCAGGGAAGTGGCGCTGAAAAGCCTTTTCGGGCGATACCATATCAAAGGTTCTCATGAATGATCAGTGATGAGCAGTCTGTCCCCGGTCACTGGTCACTGATCGCTCGAAAGCTCGGGAACCGTCTTTCATGAGCGTGCGTCAATTCCAACAGGAACTCAGGAAGGGGCTGCCTCACCCTGTCTACCTCCTCCACTCGACCGAGGAGTTCCTCCTCTACGAGGCCCTTACTCTCATCAGGCAGGAACTGGGGGGCACGGATCTCTTCAATTTTGAGGTCTTCGATGCGGACTCGCCGGACTCCCCGCCCACCATGGAGCAGGTCCTTGACGCGCTGAATACGCTGCCCATGATGGCGCCGCGCAGGACCGTGGTCCTTCGAAACGTCCAGTCTGTTCACAAGAAAGAGCTGCGTAAGCTCGAGCCCTACATAAACAGCCCTTCAGGGACGACGGTCCTGGTCATGCTCTTTTCAGGAAAGCTCTCCAAAGGGTCGGAACTGCCCGGCTACCGGGGTGTGAGAATCATGCCGCTTTCCATGCCCGAATCTGAGCTGCCACGCTGGATCAAAGCAAAGGGCTCACGGCTCGGCAAGTCATTCTCCGATGCAGCCGTGCAGCTCCTTATGGAGTCGGTCGGGACGGACCTGGGGATGCTCAACTCGGAGGTCGAAAAGTTCGCCTCCTTCGGCGGCTCCGTCGTCGATGTCGATGATGTGAAGGCCGTGGTCTACGCCGGAATCGAGCATTCAGGCTTCGATCTGGTCAATGCCCTTATGAGGGGAGACAGGCAGGAAGTCTTCAGGATACACAGCACACTGAGCAGGACCGTCGAGCCCCCGCAGCTGATCGGGGCTTTGAACTGGCAGTTCAGGAAGCTCTGGGAAGGGAAAAGCCCAAGGAACGCTGCGGAAGAGCGAAAATTCTCAACAATATTCAGACTCCTGCACGAGGCAGACGTGGCCCTAAAAACATCGCACGAGTACGTCATGGAGGACGTGCTCGTCAAGCTTCTGAAGATCAGGCCTTAGCTGGCGTCTCAGCACCGCCGGTCAGGGCGGCATGGACCTTCCGGGCCACCCTTGAGATCTTCCTCGACGCCGTGTTCCGATGGATCACGCCCTTTGAAGCAGTACTGCTTATTGTCTTGACGGCCGAGGCAAAGGCCTTGCCGATCGTGTCTTTATCTTTCGTGGAGAGGCTGGCCTCCACCTTCTTTATCGCGGTCCTGACTGCCGTCCTGGCAGACTGGTTCCGGGCTCTCCTCTTCTCAGCCTGCCTGTCCCTCTTCAGGGCTGACAGATTCTTCTTGGGTGCTGCTTTTGCCGGCACTGGTTATCCTCCTCAATACGCGGGGCTCTCAGGGAATTACCCCTCAAATACCTCCGGACTCTGCAAGAAAACGTATGTTACTCTATGCCTTAACATAAAATCAACTGGTGTGATACAATGGTGGTGCCATGAAATACCGGCCCCTGGACGTTGCCGCCCTCAGAACATACTCACTGAAGGACAGAGAAAGCATCGTCTCCCTGGCCCACTGGGGCACACCCCACCGGAGGGGCGCCTCCCTCAGGGACTTCGCCGGGAGCCTCCCTGACTTCCTTGCGGCCCGTGATCTCAAGACCGTGGTCCAAGCGGTCCCGGCGGCCCGCAAAGCAGGCAGACCCGTCGTGCTCGGAATGGGCGCTCACCCAATCAAGGTAGGGCTATCGAGGGTCATCATCGACCTCATGCGCCGGGGTATCATAACTGCCCTCGCGACGAACGGGGCAGCCCTCGTCCATGACTTTGAAATAGCCCTCGTCGGCAAAACATCGGAAGACGTGGCCTCAGAACTCCCGACGGGTGATTTCGGCATGGCCCGCGAAACCGGACAGATACTGAACACCGCCATCAGCCAAGGGGTCCAGAGAGGCCTCGGCATGGGACAGGCCGTCGGTGAGTATATACACGCGTCAAGCCTGCCGTACCGGGAAGAGAGCCTTTTCAGGGAGGCCTTTCGCTCTGAGATCCCTGCGACAGTCCACGTTGCCGTAGGATCCGACATCATACACATGCATCCCGAGGCGGATGGGGCGTCGATCGGAGAGGGGAGCATGAGGGATTTCAGGCTTTTCTCCTCGGTCATTGCGGATCTCGACGGAGGGGTCTACATCAACCTCGGATCAGCCGTCATCATGCCCGAAGTCTTCATGAAGGCCCTCTCGGTCGCAAGGAACCTCGGCCATCGCGTGCAGGAGTTTACGACCGTCAACATGGACTTCATCCAACACTACAGGCCTCGGGAGAATGTCCTCAGGAGGCCCACACTCGGGAAAGGACAGGCCTTTGCCATCACAGGACACCACGAGATCATGTTTCCTCTGCTGGCGGCACTTGTCATCGAAGGAATGGACTGACGGAGGGCTGCGGAATATGAACGTCACCGTCGACCAGGACACCTGCATCGGCTGCGGCCGGTGCGAGGAAATATGCCCTGCCGTCTTTCATCTGAATGAGGAGACCATGAAATCAGAGGTGATCGACCCCGAGGCCTGCGAGTACGTCGGCTGCTGCGAAGCGGCAGAGGAGAACTGCCCTGTTGAGGCCATTGCCATCGGGGACTGAAATGCAGGGACCGCATGCAAGACGGTCCCCGACACCTCTCGCTTAGCGCCTGCCCCCCCGTTCAGAAGGCCCCAGATCGCGCTGCCTCTCGCCGCCCCTGTCCGACGAGCCGGCCTCTCTCTGCTTTTCCCCCTTGTCGTCGGGCTGGACCTGCTTCGACTTGTCAACGCCTTTCTCAGCGGGCGACTTCACGTCGCGCGGACGGTCCTTGCCCTGATCGAGCCGCTGGCTCTCCTTCGCCTTTTCACCTATCGGCTCGGTGGGTTGAACCTGCCTGGGCCTGTCGCGCAGGGCCTTGACATCTTTTTGCTTCTCCGTCCCCGGCCCGGACGGCGGCGGGGTGACTCCCTGAGGCACCGGCGTCTGGGGCTGCTGCTTTATTCCTGACGGACGGTCCAGAGACCTGCTGACTGGGGGTTTGGATTCCTGCACCCTTGCAGGCGCCTTGTCCGACGGGGGCCTGGCTTCCTTCAGCTTCTCGTCCTTGCGGGCCGGAGGGGCTGTCTGACGCTGCCGCTCTTTCTCGACCGGCGAGGGCACGTACTCTCTCTGCCGCTCGGGAGTCGCCTTCGGAACAGGCCTCGGCTTCACGTACGGCTCAGCCCGCTCCTTGACAAGAGGACGCGTCTCCTTCAGCTCCCGGACTTTCAGTTCTCGGGCTGTCGACGGCGGCTGCTTGGCCGCGGGGACGTCCCGGAAGATGGGCACCGCTGTTCTGCGTTCTGGTTTTATGTCGGGCCGGCCGATGCTTACCCGCTCACGCAGGAAGGGGTTTTCCCGCACGCGCAGATCGACCTGCCGACCAGTGAGGAAGGTATCTCTGTGGACCACGGTCACCGCGTTGGTGACCGACACATTCCGGTACACGTTCCTGACAACAATATTGTTGACGTTCACGTTGGTGATGTTCACGCTGTGGGGCCCATAGTATCCGTGCCCGTAGTAAATCTCGCCGGGAGCCAGAGGGACCCACGAGACATACGTCGGCGTGCTCACCCATCCCACGTAGCCCGGCCCCCAGTAGACAGCGCCCCGTACAGGCGGGACCCAGCACCACCCGCGAGCCGGCAGATGCACCCATCTGCCGTAGTGGTGCGGCACCCATCCCCAGGAATCGTAGGAGACCCACACATAATCGCCCCGAACCCAGACCCAGCGGCCGTGGCGGTAAGGGGACCATCCGACCGTCAGGGCCACCGTCGGAGTCCAGCAATAGCCATAGTCCCTGACCTGAACCCACTTGCCGTAGGTGTCGAAATCGTATGAATAGGGACTGAGTTCGTCGGGCAGGTAGCGGTAGCTCGTTCCCCGTGCCGCGACTCTCCTGTCCCGGTCCCTGTTCCACCGTTCCCAGCCGTCCTGAGGCCCCAGGGGCCGCAGGTCCGAGAAGGAGTAGCCCGTGATCGAGAGCGTCTGTCCCTCCCGAACAACAGTTCTGCCGCTCCTGTGTTCGGCATCCACGCTCCCCTGAAAAACCGACACCTCGGTGGAGCCTTCATCCAGGACGTCCACCCTGAAGCGGGACCTGTCGAAGACCCGGACAGTAGAAACCGGGGTGTCGATCTGGACAAGCCCGTCACGGAACTCCCTGAAGTTCACGTAGAGCTGCCCCGCGTTCAGGTAGAACTGGAAGGACTCCCGCTCTACGGTGAGGATGCCCAGGGAAGTCCTTTCGTTCAGGCGTACGTAGGTGCCGTCGCTCATGTGGAGTTCTGCACGGCTGCCGTCAGGCACCCAGATACGGTCGCCTCCCATGAGCGGCATGTTGATAGACGCGGGCACCCATTCCTGGGTGTCCTCGGTCTGAATCTGAACGTCGCCCTCGATCAGGCTGAGGCGGACATCGCCGAGACCGGAGGCCCGGGCATACAGAGGAGACGCAAGAATTACCCAGAGCATTGCCGTCATTAATGCCTTTCTCATAGTGATCACCTTCTTTCTCACGGTTTGTATCTCAATTCTAAATGATTCACATCCATAGTGACAGTATGCAACACCCGTACCATCTCCGCATCTGAGTAAACCTTAATGTTGCGTACGCGAACAACAACGGGCAGGGCAGTGGTGCTGAAAAGCCTTTACGGGCGATAACGTGTTCATCGGCAGACAAATGTTTAACGGAAGTTCTCAACGCCATCTGCAGTGTAATTGACTGCAGTCGGGGATAAGTAAGATCCCATCGCATTCGGAAAGGCTTTGAGGCATCCTGCCCTGCCGCAGTAATGCAGACTGGAAGGCAAACTCTCTCACATCCCGGTATCACCACAGCATCGTGCCAGGGCGATTGTTTCCTTATTCGGGGACTTCTTTCCCTCCAGGGGAACGGTGGCCGGTGCCTATTCAGGAAACCGGGCGCGAACCTCCTCCGTCCCTATCTCAGGTCCCGGTTGTTGTTGTCTTAATTGGGCCACTCGGGTAAAATAAGAGACTCTGATGCGGAACCGGCAATGACTGAACAGAACCCAAAGGCTGAGATCGAAAAGGGGGTAGGGGTTGTCAGAACCCTGCTGACTCATCCTGAGGAAGCGCTGGCGCTCCTGGGGACAGACCGTTACAAGGCTCTGAAGATCAGGCTTTTTTTCCTGATCGGCGCTCTTGCCGGTGCGCCTCTCCTGATACTTGTAATCCTTGGCTTCTTCTGGCTCCGCGCCACAATTGACGAGAATTTCAACAACTACCTCCGCTGGCAGATGGAGAACACCAAGCAGTCGGTAGAGATCTTTCTCAGGGAGAAGACGTCGGGACTCAAGTTCCTCGTATCAGCCTACAGTTACGACCAACTCTCCAACCAGCGGACTCTGCAGGAGATCTTTGCGAAGCGGAAGAGAGAGTTCAGCGATTTGGTTGACCTGGGTGTAATTGATTCAAAAGGGATACAGCGCGCTTATGCCGGTCCTTACGACCTCCTCGGCAAGGACTATTCGAGCCATGACTGGTACCAGAAAGTCCTGGTTCGCGGTGTGTACGTCAGCGATGTCTTCCTCGGCTATCGCCAGATCCCTCACTTTGTCGTTGCCGTCAAACAGGAGTTGTCGGACCCCAGAGGTTTCTGGATCATCCGCGCCACGATCGACATAGAAACGCTTACCCGCCTCGTCTCGTCGGCCTCTCTGAGGGAGGGGGACGATGCGTTCGTCATCAATGACGACGGAATTCTTCAGACTCCGTCACGGTCCTACGGCCGTCTCCTCGAGCGTATCAGACTCGACATGATCCCCGAACGCCGGGGCTTCAATCTCGTGAAGCGGCAGGTGGCCAACGCCCCGGTCACCTTCGGTTATGTCGCCATCAGAGATTCTCCCTGGATACTCATCGCGGAGTTCAAGAGCACTTCCTACGCGGCCATGATGGACCTCCTGCGCCGCCACATGGCTGCCCTCTATCTCGTCGGCGGTCTTATCCTCATCGGCATCGTCATGAACTACCGCACCACACGTATGGTCGTGAACTGGATACACAAGGCAGACAGAGAGAGGGAAGAGGCGATCTCCCAGACAGAGCATTCCGCGAAACTGGCCTCCATCGGCAGACTTGCCGCGGGCGTCGCCCATGAGATCAACAACCCCCTTGCGATCATCAATGAGAAGGCGGGCCTCATGAAGGACATTCTGGAGTTCTCCGAGGAAGCCGCATCATGCAAGGAGAAGTTCCTGCCCCTCATTCTGGCCATTTCAGGGAGCGTCGAGCGCTGCCGCACGATAACTCACCGCCTCCTCGGTTTTGCCAGACGCATGGATGTGAAGATCGAGGAGATCAACGTCAATGATGCGGTCCAAGAGGTGATCGGATTCCTGGAGAGGGAGATTCTTTACCGCAATATCCACCTGCAGCTGAATCTCGCCGAGGGTCTTCCACGCATAGAAAGCGACAGGGGTCAGCTGCAGCAGGTCTTCCTCAACATCATCAACAATGCCATCGATGCCGTCGGAGAGGGCGGCATCATCACCGTCACTACCCGGGTCATCATCCTTCCTGACGGCAGGAATCAGCTGAGGGTCATCATCCGCGACAACGGTCAGGGCATTCCCAAAGAGGTTCTGAAACACATCTTCGAGCCTTTCTACACGACAAAGGAGAAAGGGAAAGGAACAGGCCTCGGCCTTTCGCTCTCCTACGGAATAATTCAGCGTCTCGGCGGGACCATAGAGGTCGAGAGCGTTACGGGTAAGGGCACGGCCTTCACCATCGCACTGCCTGTCCGCATAGAGGAGGGGGAGAAACCAGCGTGAAACAGGGAAAAGTGCTCATAGTCGATGACGAGAAGGAGTTCGCCGCCGCACTGGCCGAACGACTGAGAATAAGAAGTTACGACGCCCTGGCTGTCTTCGATGCCGAGGAAGCAATCCAGGCGGTACTGCGTGACGCCCCTGCCGTTATGGTTCTTGACGTCAGAATGCCGGGAATTAGCGGCGTCGATGTCCTTCGTGCGGTCAAGCAGATTGCACCCCGCACCGTGGTCATTATTCTCTCAGGACACGGGTCTGTTGACTCCTTCCGCAAGGACCTCGGGAACGCCTTTTTTGACTTTGCCCTCAAGCCCGTCGATATCGACGACCTGAGGCAGAAAATCGACAAGGCCTTGCAGGCTTATGAGGCCGCCTGAGAGGAGCCAATGGAACAGAACAGAGAAAAAGATCTCAGGGTAGCCCAGACCACCTTTGTCGGGAGAATCATTGCCAGCTTCACCCATGAACTGCGGAATTACCTCGCCATCATCGGAGAGTCGGCCGGCCTGCAGCAGGACATGATCTCCCTCGGCGGAAAGAGCAAGCTCGACGCTTCCGAGTATCTCAAGTTTCTCAAGGATATAGAGGCAGAAGTCCGGAGGGCCCTCAAACTCATCACGTACCTGAACCGCTATGCCCACCGGATGGACTTCGAGACCTCCGACTTCAGCGTGAACGAGGCAATGGAGGAGCTTGCCGCCCTTGTTTCACGCTTGGCTTATCTGAAGAAGATCAGCCTCGAAAGGGAGTTTGGGCCAGACATCCCTATCATCCACACCAGCCCCGCCTTGATACAACTTGTGGTTTATTGCCTTTTTGACCAGATGCTGAAGAGCATGTCGAGAAACAGCACCATTACCCTGAAGACAGAGGCTGTCTCAGGGGCTGTGGCGATATCCCTGACTCCCCGCGGCACCCCGGCGGAGGCAGCTGAGGAGGGGATGTGCTCGGGGACGGAGCTCGAACAGGTGTTGCAGAGTATAGGAGGGACCATGACCCGTCAATCTGATGGAGCCGCGACGGTCCAACTCCCCTTTACCAAGCCTGCGGGCGGCTGAGAATGATGCCGAATGGCGGCCACGCGGGTTCACCAACGGTTGGCAGAACGCCGGCAGAGTGAGTCTGTGAGCACGAGAAAAGACATTAAGGTGCTGCTTGTCGATGATGAGCAGGCCTTTGTTGACACGCTGGCGATGAGGCTCAGGATGCGCAACCTTGAGGTTGACACCGTCTACGACGGCTCCCAGGCCCTGGCGTTCCTGATGGATCTCCCTGTCGAGGATGAACCCGATGCCATGGTCCTCGACCTTAAGATGCCCGATATGAGCGGGCTCGAAGTGTTGAGGAGAGTCAAGAAGTATTACCCCCGGGTGGAAGTCATCATGCTGACCGGCCACGGCAGTGACAGCGACGCCGACGAGGCCCAAAGGGTCGGGGTTTTCGATTTTCTCAAGAAGCCCGTCGATATCGACACGCTGATGGGGCGCATACGTGAGGCGCACAGGGTGAAACTCGAAAAGGCCGCGGCCAGGGTTTCAGGGGACGACAGCACCACCTGACCGATTCCATACACTGATCACAAAGCCGGAGATGAAGATCCCACGACGCGCATCGTCACCCCCGGGTCCTGCCCCTGCCTCCTCTCTGTTGATCAGGGAGTCTGTCTTGTTTCTCAGTGATCCGCTTCGTTCTCAATAACACTCTCTTTTATAGGCCAATTCGTTCGATTGCAAAGGGGCTCAGCATCGGCTATAATGTCAGGGCTTGTCGTTCGCAGCGGACAAGAGCCGGGCCTTGGCCTGCGGGACTCAGGGCGTACGGAGGGAGGGTTGTGGTGTGCGCTAAGGGAGCACGGTTTGCTGTCTTTGTCATTCTTATCGCTGTTGCTCTGATATGTCTGTCGGGGTTCGCCCTCGGCGCCGAAGAAGTGGCAGCTTCGGCGGTACAGAAATCTTCGTTGCCCTGGTGGGCCTGGCCGCTCATCCTTTTCGTGGTGACCTTCCTGCTCGGTATCGTCGCGGTTCTCGGCGGCGTCGGCGGTGGCGTCCTCTTCGTTCCCATCATCGGCGGCTTCTTTCCCTTTCACCTCGATTTCGTGAGAGGCGCAGGCCTCATGGTAGCCCTGGCAGGGGCGCTTGCGGCTGGCCCGGGACTACTCAAGAAGGGCCTCGCAGACCTGCGCCTCGCCTTTCCCGTCGCCCTTATCGCTTCGTCCTGCGCCATCGTCGGCGCCATGATCGGCCTCGCCCTGCCGACCAACGTGGTACAGACGGCACTGGGCGCCACTATTCTCGGCATCGTGGCGATCATGTTCATGGCCAAGAAATCCGATTATCCCGAAGTTCCCAAGGCGGATGCTCTTTCAACCGCGCTCAGGATCAACGGCATCTACTACGAAGCGACCACCGGACAGACGATCAACTGGAAGATACACAGAACACCTCAGGGGCTGGCGACATTCATTGTGATCGGCGTCATGGCCGGCATGTTCGGTCTCGGCGCCGGCTGGGCCAATGTCCCGGTCCTTAACCTCATGATGGGAGCCCCGCTCAAGGTCTCTGTCGCCACGAGCAAGTTCCTCCTGTCCATCACCGACACGTCAGCGGCCTGGATCTACATCAACAACGGGGCGGTCCTGCCCATGATCGCCGTCCCCTCCGTCATAGGCGTCATGCTCGGCTCCATCGTGGGCGTGCGGATCCTTACCAGGACAAAGCCTTCAGCCGTCAGGCACATCGTTATCACCATGCTCCTCTTCGCAGGGGCACGGGCCCTCCTCAAGGGGCTCGGGATCTGGACGTGAGTGCCAAGGGAGGACAGGGGATGCAACAGAATCAGACCGCGACAAAGGAACAGCTCACCTATGCCGCCCTTTTGAACAAGGGGATGAAGCTCGGCCTGCTCATGCTCGTCGTCAGCTTTCTCTTGTACATGAGCGGCGTGCTCGTGCCGCACGTCCCTGTGGACAAACTCCCCGAGTACTGGGGCCTGTCAGTGCACAAGTTCCTCGAGGTGTCCAACATTCACCCCGGCTGGACCTGGGTCGGTATGATCTCGAAGGGTGATTTCCTCAACTTTGTCGGCATTTCCTTCCTCGCGGGAGTCACCATTCTCTGCTACGTCAGGATCATTCCGATTCTCTTCGGCAAGGGAGACAAAGTGTTTGCCGTCATCGGCATACTCGAGGTGCTCGTCCTCGCCCTCGCCGCGTCGGGCCTGCTCAAGACAGGAGGTCACTAAGCATGACGAAAGAGAGAAAACACTATCTCGGCGACATCAAGACGATTCTCCTGAGCACCGACGGCTCGGAGTACAGCAACGGGGCCATCAAGGCGGCCATCAACCTCGCCCGGGAGTGCCAGGACACCCGGCTCATCGCGTTACGAGTCATCGATTTCAACCCTGAATTCGAGACCGAGGGGCTCAAGCAGGCCGAAAAGCAGGAGATGGTTGTTCGCGAACATGTGGAACTCATCAGGGAAGTGGCAGCCGATGAGAATGTGGAGTGCGAGGCCATGGTCAGAAGGAGCGACCAGAGCCCTTACAAGACTATTATCGAGGTAGCACAGAAGCGGAGGGCCGACATCATCGTCATGGGCAGGCGCGGCCTCACAGGCCTGAAGAAAATGCTCATGGGGAGCACGACCGCCAAGGTCATCGCTTACTCACCCTGTAATGTGTTCGTCGTGCCGAAAGACGCTGTCATGATGGCAGAGCACATTATCCTTGCCACGGACGGTTCCAGTTACAGCGAACTCGCCGAGCGTGAGGCCCTGGACATGGGGAGGAGCTGTCGCCAGATTCTGAAGACCCTCGTTGCCGTCTCAGTGGCGCCGTCGAGGGACAAACTCACTGCCGCGGCCGCAAACCTGCAGAGGGTGATCCGCAGCGCCAAGGAGCGAAACCTGAACCTCGAGGCCCTTGCCCTTGTAGGCAACCCGGTCGATGAGATCATTAAGACAGCGAAGGACAGGGACGTGGACATCATCGTCATGGGGACCCACGGACGGACCGGCATCGAGCGGGTCTTCCTCGGAAGTGTCGCCGAGCGGGTGGTAGGCCTCGCACCCTGCGCCGTGCTCATTGTCAAGAAGTAGGGCCTGTGACGCTCGCGGAACACATCGGGATTCTTCTCTGCTATAATATGCAATCTTGTATTGCACCAACATCCAGGGGGTACGCATGAAGATCTTGGTTGCCTACGACGGAACACTGAACGCAAAAGACGTGCTTCGGTACGGTGTCTTTAAGGCGAAGACACTCCGGGGCACGCTCGAAGTCCTCCACGTGGTGGATAGCCACGCGCTTTCCGAGTATTCCGGGCTCAGCGCGAACGAGCGGTCCCAGAAAGAGGCCGAGCACTATCTCGACGAGGTCA
>Ga0316622_100001954_pt1 | contig 13928 bp, 12 predicted proteins | sample OWC_Aug_OW2_C1_D_FD_207646 | JGI IMG/M metagenome (GOLD analysis project Ga0316622, IMG submission 207646) | Wetland soil microbial communities from Old Woman Creek delta, Ohio, United States - OWC_Aug_OW2_C1_D5_C | ecosystem: Environmental > Terrestrial > Soil > Wetlands | place: USA: Ohio... | reverse complement strand
ACACCCGAGTCCTTTGGCTCGCGAGACCGCATCGAGCACGCACTGCCGCACTCCCTCAAAGTCCCTTTCGGCCTGGAGAGTTCCCCGAGGCCGACTCGCTCCTTCTTCGAACTCGAGGCGGGCGGGAAGACCGTAGAGCCTTCCAAGATTCTCACAGTTTCCGCCCCTGAGCATCAGGTCCACAACGAGGGAGTGCTCCGGTGACTCCTCCACATAGATAAGCGGGAAATTGTCGCCCACGTTGTCCCCGCTGTTCTCTTCAGTGATGGTGTTTACCGCGTTTGGTTTGAGGGGTATCTTCCGGGTGGCGGTCCTGGTCGCCTCGGTGATGACCTCACGGATGTGAAGCTGGCCAAGACCCTTGGGAATCCTCACGTAGAAGACCGGGAAACCGGTGTCCTCACAGACGACGGTCGATGTGGTCCTGGCGGTGACAATCCTTTCCATTATGCCCGCCAGATAGTCCTTTCTCGCGGGGTCAGCCTCGGCCTGAAGAGCGGCCTTGAGCGCGTCCTCCACATCTTTGGGAATCGACGTGGCGACCTTCTTGTACAACTCCACTATGCCGTCCCGAAGGGTCAGCACTGCACGGTTCCTCCTGAAAGCCTCGTGGTACACATTGTATCACAGATGCGCGGACCGGGCAAAAAGAACAGACCCTTCACATGCGTGAAGGAAGAAGACCGAAGACGGCGTCACAAAAACCCTCTCCCATCTCCAGACTTATCTCAACGGCCAGAATACCTTCGGAGGCTCCCGTTTTCCTCAGCTTGACCCTGTCCTTCTCGGTTGTCACGAGGAAGTCACAGCCCAGGCGGCCAGCCCACTGCTTGAGACGGCTCAGGTCGGTCCTCCGGTAGGAGTGGTGGTCTCTGAAGCTCTTGAACCCGCGCAGTTTCCCAGGCAGTCCCTGAAGCGTGCGTCTGAAGGATTCGGGGTTTCCCACGCCGCAGAAGCCGCAGAGGCTCTTGCCGGTCAGGGCCTGACCTGCAGGCCTTCCCTGCATGTCAGTGATCCCCGTGACAGTGGTTACGGCCGTGAAGACCGGCGCTCCCGGATTCAGAGCCATGAGCTGACGTCTCACCCCTTCGTTATCGGAGCGCGTGATGACGAAGAGACCGGCCCTGCGGAGCCCCGCCAAAGGCTCCCTCAAGGGTCCCAGGGGAAGAAGTCTCCCGTTACCGAAGGGGTTCAAGCCGTCGACGAGGACGATATCGAGGTCTCTGTGGAGCCTCAGGTGCTGAAAACCGTCGTCCATGATGAAGAGGACCGAAGGCCTGAGACGTTCCGGCAGGGCCTCAAGGGCAAACATCCCGCCCCGATATCTGTCAGGACATTTCACCACAGGCACGTCGGGCAGCTTCTCGGCCATGAGTACCGGTTCGTCGCCGCAGAGATCGGGATCAGGGGGCACGTGACGGGCAGTGCCCCCCGGGTGTCCCGTAAGAAGCCGGAAAGCCTCGCCCACGAAGCAGGGCTCCTGCATTTTCCCCAGGTACCCCCTCGTGAGGATGACCGGGGTGAGGCCTCTCTCCCGGGCGGAGCGGGCGAGGCTGATCGTCGCCGGCGTCTTGCCGGTGCCGCCCGTGGTGATATTTCCGACGCTGATTACAGGAGAGGAAAGCCTCGTCTGGTGCCGCAGGTCCCTCCCTGCCTTGATTCTATGGCCGACGCAGTACAGAAGCTCTAGCGGGTTCACTCCATGTCTCCCTAGGCGGCAGAGGGCAACAGTTCAGAACGGGGCAGGTCTGTCATCGGAAGTGGGGGAGTTCTCCCGGATAGGGTGAGAAGTAGCTCTGTTTCAGCAGATAGTCCTCCCCAAGCCGCCTGATGACGACTTTAGACCTGTCCGTAGCTCTTGTGTCTATGATACCATGGCAGGATCCCCGTCTCTCCCCGTACCAGAAGGTCAACCTCACCGGATCCTGCCCGCATCCTGGTCAGGCCATGGCGTAGTTCCTCGCCTCTTCATCTCCCTGCCGGGCGATTCAGGTATTATAAGATGACGCATTCGTTCGGACCGGACAGGATCTCCTGCACAGGAAACCTGCAGAGCCGTCGCCTGTCACGAGCTGCGGAAAGAGAGGCTGCTATGGCGGACATCGTCGTTGAAGACGAGAAGAAGAGGGAGTACGAGGCCTTCATAGGCCCCAATTCTGCCTACTATATCGAGAAGTTTGTCAGATTCAACATCGACGGTGTCGAGACCTTTCAGGCTACCTGGAACTGGCCCGCCTTCCTCTTCACCTTCTGGTGGATGCTCTATCGCAAGATGTATCTCTGGTCCCTGGTCACCTTCGCTGTCCTCATGGTGCCCTATGTCTGGTTCGCTGCCTGGATTGCCTGTGGCATCGGGGGGAACTATCTCTATTACAGGCATGTCAGGGCAAAGATCGACCAAGCGAGGACGGTAAGCCCTCCCGATATACTCTCGACCCTGTCCAGCCTCGGCGGCACCCATGAGTGGGTGAAGGTCGTCGCGGCGATCCTGACGGCTCTGGCGCTCGCGGCGATGGCCCTCATCGGCGGGCTTGCCGCCCTGTTCCACGCACTCGGGTTTGCGTAGGCGCAAACCTGCGTGGGGGTAGAGACAGGGAGAGGCGCGGAGATGAGCCTCTTTACAGGACGGCATCAGGGCCGGAACGCTCCTTTCGCCTCCGGGCGTGGTGCCTCTGTGGTTGACGGACGGAGAGGAGACTGATCAGTCGGCGCCCTCGGCCGTGGAAGGCAGGAATCGCTCAACCTCACGAAGTGTCCGCTCCACGGCGCCGGCGTTCCTGTCGTACACCCGGCGGGAGGCCCGGCCCATCGAGGCTGCGAGGTCTGGGGAGCAGAGGATTCCGCCAAGGGCTTCCGCAAGGCCCCCGGCTTCTGCCCTCACTGCGCCGTTCTCGGCATAGAATTCCTCGACAAAGGGGAAGTTCCCCATGTGAGGGCCGCAGACGATCGGCTTCGACCAATAGGCGGGTTCGAGGGGATTCTGGCCGCCGTGCTCGATGAAACTCCCGCCGATGACGGCCGCGTCCGCGCATCCGTACACCGAGGCAAGTTCTCCCATGGCATCAAGAATGATCACCGCCCCCTGCCCCGACTGCGACGACGGGGCTCCGTCCAGGCCGGACCGCCTGACATACGCCCATCCCCGCTTGGCCACAAGCTCCGCTACCTCGGCAAACCGCTCGGGATGTCTCGGTGCGAGGATGAGGGTGAGGCAGGGAAACTCTCGCCTCAGTTCCCCGTAGGCATTAAGCATAACGTCTTCCTCGCCACGGTGCGTGCTACCCGCCACAATGACCGGTCGGCCGAGCCCGGCCGTCCACTCCGGCGCCGCTGTCGAAGGTCTCGTGTCGAACTTGAAATTACCGGTGACCTTCACCCGATCTGACCCAGCTCCCAGGGCACGTATCCTCCCGGCATAGGTTTCATCCTGCATGCAGAAGAGGCTCACACAGTCAAGCACGCCCTTCAGGAAGAAGACGAGCCGACGGTAGCCGTTGAAGGACTTCTCCGATATCCTCCCGTTGAGCAGCAGCACCGGCACCGAGGCCCGGCGCATCATGGTGATGGTGTTCGGCCAGATTTCGGTCTCCATAATGAGAAACAGGGACGGATCGATACGGCTTATTGCGTTGCGGACCGCGAAAGGAAGGTCGAAGGGCACGTAGATGACAGTCGCATAGGTCCCGAGGCGAGCTCCGGCGACCGCCTGGCCTGTATCGGTCACCGTGGACAGGACGATCTCAAGGTGGGGGTGTCTCTTCCTCACCGCCTGTATGAAGGGCACCGCTGCGGTCACTTCGCCCACGGAAACGGCGTGGACCCAGAGGCGGGATGAACCGAGCCGGCCATGCTCGCGGGATACCAGGCCGAGGCGCTCCTTGAGCCACCGCCGTCTCAGTGCCGGAGGACGTTTAAGGCATTCCAGAGGCAACAGAACAAGGAGCGCCAGACCGTAGAGAAGGCTGTAGGCTATCACCGTGTCCCGCGACGACTGCCGGCCCTTCCCGGATCGTCCCTGTCACCACCGCCGACAGGGACGACACCGCAGATCTCCTCGGCAAGACCGGCAACCTCGGCCGACGCCCGCTTGTGCAGGAAGAGGCCCGCTATTGCGTCGAAGCCCCGGAGCATCCTCCCGCGATAGTCGTCATCATCGAGTATCCTGCCTATCTCCGAGACGATCTGGTCCTTACTGACATCATCCTGAAGCAGCTCGCGGACAAGGGGCGCCGGTCCCTGAGTGAGGCACTTCTCCTTGAGAATGTTGACCAGCGAGATGTGCTTCACCCTCACGAGGAGCTTCCCGAGGGCGAAGGTGCCCGGCGAGAGCCTGTAGACAACCACCATGGGCACCCTGAGGAGCGCAGCCTGAAGCGTCGAGGTGCCCGAAGCGATGACCGCACAGTCGGAGGCGAGGAGGGCCTGCACCGACTGGCCTTTCAGCACGTGACAGGACATGCGGAGGGAGCTGTCATCAAAAAGCGCTTCGGCCAGATTGGGAGCCGCCGGCAATACGAACTGCGTGCCCGGATAGCGTTCGATGAGTTCCGGGATGGTCTCTGCAAGCGTCGGGAGCAGTCGCTCAACCTCCTGCCGCCTGGATCCCGGCATTACCGTCAGTACCCTTCTTTCCGGGCCAAGGGAGAGCTCCTTGCGCACTTTATGCTTCAATTCCCGATGCCCGATGTCACCGAGACCGAAGCCGAGACCTTCAACGACCTCCCTGATCTCGTCCACGATCGGGTGACCCACGTAAGAGCAGGGGATGTCTTTCTTCCGGTAGATCTCCTCCTCGAAGGGCAGGACAACTGCCATACGTGCGGCCACGTCGCCGAATTGTTTGACCCGCCGGCTCCGCCAGGCCCACACCTGGGGGCTCACGTAGTAGAGTACGGGGATGCCGAGACGCCGGGCCTCGGTGGCGACGCGGATGTTGAAATCCGGATAATCGATGGGAATCACGATGTGGGGGCGGAATGTCTTGAGGGCCGAGACCACCTTGCGGAAGGTCCTTCGCACCTTCCGGTAGAGATTGATCACCTCGATCGCACCCAGGGCGCTGGATACACCCGCCAGGAGATCGACGCCCGCCGCTGCCATCCGGTGACCGCCGACACCCGCGATCCTGATCCCCGGGTTTCTCCTCGTGAGTTCCCGAGCCAGGAAGGCGCCGTAGAGTTCGCCTGAGCTCTCGCCGGCAATGATCATCACGCGCAAAGGAGACGTCCGGAGTCCGGTACCGCTGTCAGGCCCTCTCGCCATGCCAAGGCCCCTCGGAGGCTACTGCTCCCGGAGACAGGTCCTGATGAGACCGGCGGTGAGCTCCAGGTCCCCCGTATCGAGCTCCGGATACATCGGCAGCGAGAGGACCTCACGCGCAGCGTTCTCGGTCACGGGGAAGTCGCCTTCCCGGTGACCCAAAAAGCCAAGCGCCTCCTGCAGATGAAGGGGTATAGGGTAGTACACGACCGAGGAAACACCGTGATCCTTCAGGAACCGCTGGAGCCTGTCCCTCGCTGCGTCCCTGATGGTGTATTGATGGTACACGTGACAGGCACTGTCTTTCTCCACGGGACACCTGACAAGGTCAGCGAGAAGCCCTGTGTAAAGGGAAGCCTTCTCGCGGCGCAAACGGTTGTACTCCTCGATCCTCCTGAACTTGACCAGCAAAACCCCGGCCTGCATCTCGTCGAGCCTGCTGTTGTACCCGACGCATTCGTGGCGATAACCTCCCGCCGATCCGTGGTTTCTGAGTTTCCTGATAGACTCGCCGACCGCCGCATCCTTCACCAGAATCATGCCGCCGTCCCCGTAGGCGCCAAGATTCTTGCTCGGGTAGAAGCTGAAACACGCAGCGTCGCCGAAACTCCCAGCCTTCTGCCCTGCAAGGGAGGCGCCAAAGGACTGCGCGCAGTCCTCAACGATCCTGAGGCCCGCAGCCCTGGCGAAGGGCACAATCCGACCCATGTCTGCAGGGTGACCGAAGATGTGGACGGGCAGGACGGCCTTTGTACGTTCCGTGACTGCCGCTTCGAGCAGATCGGGATCCATATTGAGGGTTTCGGGTTCGATGTCGACAAAGACCGGTCTGGCGCCCGTATAGAGGACGGCCTCGACCGTCGCGAAGAAGGTGAACGGCGTGGTGATGACCTCGTCACCCGGCCCGATGCCGAGGGCCCTGAGGGCAAGATGCAGCGCGTCAGTGCCCGAAGCCACCCCGATGGCCTCTTTCATCCCGTGATAGTCCCTGATGGCTGCCTCGAGTTCCCTGCCCCGCGCCCCGAGCACGTAGGTGGAGCTCTCCAGTATCTCGTTCAACACGGAAAAGATCTCATCCTTGAGGGAAAGATACTGACGCTTCAAATCAATCATCGGCTTCATCGTGCTATCTGTTCTCCTATCCGCAGGGCGATTTTCAGTGCATTCCTTCCCTCGATCGACGAAACCACGGGCCTTCGCCTCTTCTGTACGCAATCGATGAAATCCCGGAGCTCCTCCCTGAGCGGTTCTTTCTTCTCGACAGGGATCGCCTCCTGCACGATGCCCCCGGCGCCTTTGGAGAACCTCCTGATCTCACCGTGCTGGTAATCGACCTGCAGGTAGGACTCACGCTGGAAGACCCTGAGACGCCTCGTCTTGTCGAAGGAGAGCCTGCTGGCCGTCATGAGGGCCTGCACGCCGCACGCGAACTCAAGCCACACTTTGGCCATGTCGATCTTGTCGGTCAGGATCTTGCCCCCTGTCGCTTTCACGTCCCGCAGCGACGTATCCTGGCCGCTGAGGGACAGCACGGCGAGGATGATGTCGATATCATGTATCATAAGGTCCAGTGTGATGTCCACGTCGATGCCCCTTCCCAGGAAGGGTGACATCCTCTCGGCCTCAAGAAAGCGGGGCTCTTTGATCAGTGGATACATGCTCACCACGGCAGGGTTGAACCGTTCAAGGTGTCCCACCTGGACGATGACCCCGGTCCTCTCGGCCGCTTCGACAAGAAGATCGGCCTCTTCGATTCTTCCGGTCATCGGCTTTTCGATCAGGACATCCGTGCCGGCATCGATGCACTCCCTGGCAATGGCAAAGTGCGTGGTCGTCGGCGTGACGATGGAGAGGGCATCGATACGGCCCAGGATCTCACGGTAATCCCCATAGGCCCTGCAGCCGTAGGTCTGCGCCACTTTCTCCGCCCTGTCGCGGTCCGCGTCGACGACCGCCGTCAGGGTTACGCCGTCGAGCTCGGCATAGATCCTGGCGTGGTGCTGTCCCAGGTAACCGACGCCCACAACGCCGACGTTAACCGCCACGGCAGCACCTCACCGGGACTCTTCGCATGCAGAGAACCATGCGATGGGGACGCCGGGGCTCATCCATCATGATTGCTGCGTCCCCCTCATTTTTCTTCCTGCAATCCTCGTCACCATCGTCTTCGCCCTGTCAGGCCCCTCCGTCCGGAGCACCGCCAAAATCTCCGGCGAGGCGATCTCCTTCAAGAGCCGGCTTCTCTCCGCCGGGTCTTTCACCCTCTCTTTGACCTTCCGCCGGACAACCTCCAGGCACCTGAGAAGACTGCCGAATTCCGCCCCGTACAGCCCCTCGATCTCCCGCCGGATTGAACGGGCCAGGGCGGGACTCCTTCCGGAGGTGGAGATCGCGAGCGTCAGCGGCCCTCTCCTCACCGTCGAGGGGACGATGAAGTTGCCGTATTCAGGCCTGTCCACGATGTTGACGAGGCACGACGCCTCTGCATGGACCCTCCTGTTGACTGCCTCCTCAGAAGTCGCCGCAATGACAAGAAAGGCCCCCCGGAGGTCTCCCTTCCGATAGCCCCTGGCGCGGTGGATGAGTTCACCGGACCGGGCCTTCCTCCTTAAGCCTGCCGTGAGAGTAGGACTGACCACCGTCACCTTCGCGCCCGCCCGCAGGAGGGCGAGAATCTTTCTTTCCGCGACGCCGCCACCGCCCACGACAAGACACGGGCGTCCTGTCAGCCGTATGAAGGCAGGATAGTATTCGTGATTCACGGTGTCGGTATGAGCAGGCGGAGATGAAGGGGGCTCACCGCAGCCCTTTTCTCGCTTCCACGGTGAACTTGCTTGAGGGGTACTTGTCCTCGAGGATCCTGAAGGTCTCTTCTGCCTTGTCCCTCATCTTCAGGGCGCTGTAGGACCTGACCATTAGCAGGAGAACCTCGTCAGCCCCCTTATAATCGGGGAAACGATTGATGAGTTTCTCGAACCGTCCGAGGGCAGCGCTGTACGAGCCTTTCTTATAATAAAACCGACCGACGCTGAACTCTCCGTCGGCGATGATGTTCCTTGTCTTGTCGATCCTCAGTTCAACCGCTTCGCGATAAGGGTTCCGGGGATACCGTTCTTTCAGCACCTGAAACTCCTGCAGCGCCTTCTGGGCGGCACCCGACGACTTCTCAGGGGATTCAATCTGGCGGTAGTACGCCATGGCGATCTGGTATTGCGCGGTGGCAGCGTATTCACTCGCAGGGTACATCTCGAGGAACTTCCGGTATTCCTCGATGCCGAGATCAGGCTCGCCCTCCCTGACGTAGGAGTCCGCGATCTTGAGCTGTGCAAGCTGCGCGTACTTCTTCGAGGTGTCCCGGTTCTTAATCTCCACGAGGACCTTGCGGGCCTCCTCATGGTTTCCGTCGGCCATCAACTGATCGGCCTGTGTCATCGAGGCCTCAGGCATGAAGGTCTCCGTCACCGGTACATCCTTCTTGCCGCCGCAGGCGGCCAGAACAAAAGCGGCAGCGATTAACAGTGCCCACACGGATCTTCTTGCCCTCACACGCATAGACACTATTAAAACCGCTGGTGCCTTTGCAAGTCAAGGCTTTTGACATCCCATCAGGTCATGGTTTAAACTTAAAAATCAAGAGAGAACCAGCTTCGGCGGAGGACCGGCCGTCAGCACTGCTGACGGGTCCCGCGCCGACTGGCTTGTTGTCTGCGACGAGAGCCCGGCTCCCATGAGAAAAGCGAGTGTCCTTATATTCTGCGCGATCATCCTTGCGTCGCTTCTCTCCGTCGCCTCCCGTGAGGCAGACGGTGAGGAGGCACCAAAGCCCGGGGCACCCCCTCCCCTGACCGCGCTCTTCGACGAACTCTCCTCATACTTCCGTCCCGTGACGGGCAAGATTGTGGGCGTCGACGGCACCCTGGTGAGAATCGAAACAGACCCCGGGCCTTCAGCGCGGACCGGGATGCGTTTCACCGCCTTCAAAGAAGGGGTAAGCTTCACACATCCCGTCACGAGAGAGCCCATCGGCAAAGTCGAGGCGCCCGTCGGCACCGTCGAGGTCACGGTTGGGGAAGGGCAGCCTGTGACGGGGACCATACTGACCGGCTCAGCTGAGAACCTCATGGGAGCAAAGGTCAGGGTAACGGCGACACGGATAAAGGTCCTCTTTTCCCAGGGAGCAACCCCATGGCACCTGGGCGACGCCTACTTCCAGATGCTGAAGGAAAGCGGGCGTTTCGATCTCATTGAGGCCGGTGAACAGACCGGGGATCTGTCGAAACTTGCCGTCCTGGCAAAGGAAAAGGGTGCCGACGTGGCCCTTGCGCTTCAGTCCGAGGAACTGAAGGGACAAACGGACCTGACGCAACGCCTTTACTGGGCGAAAGACTCCAATCCGTTCTCGGAGAAAAAGGTGTCCCTTGACAGCGCGCTGATCAGGCAGATCAAGCAGCAACGAGGCGGATTCGCCCGTAGCGAAGGGGAAATACTTTTTTCGTACACCCTGCCCTTCCGCGCCCGCATGATCGCCGCCGGCGACATCGAGGGCATCGGCGCCTCCCACATCATCCTCGCTGCCGGCAACACCGTCAGAGTCTACAAGACCACCGTGGATCTGTTCCCCCTCGGTGAATTCAAGCTTCCTTCAGGCGGCGACATCATATGGATCGGTACGGCGCAGCTGGAGAAAGACGGTCGGGAGGTTATTCTCGCCACGTCGCTCGAGGGCCAGAAACTCACTTCCTATGCCTACTCCTTCACAGGGTCCGGATTCATCATGATTTCAAAGCTGGACGACACGTTCCTCAGGGTCACGGAAAAGGGCATCGTCGGTCAGGAGCACTTCCATAAGCGCGGCTACGACGGCCCGGTCTTCTTCGTTGAGTACCGGGAGGGAGCCCTGAAAAAGGGCACGCCCGTTCCGCTGCCGCCGGGGATAAACATCTATGATTTTCAGTCCTTGACATCCCCTGACGGGAGAGAGGCGCTCCTCGTCTGGGAAGAGAACGGCCAATTGTCTCTGTACAACCGGCAAGGCGTGAGAATCTGGATGAGTCCCGAGAGCTACGGAGGGGTCAACCAGTCTTTCTCGAGAGACCCGCAGCCGGCCCCTGGTGAGGAGGCGATAGCAAAAGTGGTCGTTGACCGGGGCAAGTGGACCTTGAAGGACCGCATGGTCTTCCTCGACGGAGAAGTCCTCGTGCCCAGGCGAATTCCTATCCTGGGTGTGGCGAAGGGCCTCGGCTACAAGTCGTCCGAGATCAGAGGCCTCCTGTACAACGGCATCAGTGTCGAGGACCGGCCTTTTATCCAGGACATCAACGGCGAACTCCTCGACTACACCGTCGCGGGAGACAAGGTCTTCGTCATGACCAGGCCGATCATGGGTGTTGAGACGAAGAAGATACTCAAGGGTGAGAACCCCTTCATCCTGTCGCTTTCTGTCTACTCGACGCGGGGCAGGTAGCCTTCCTGCGCTATGCGTGAACCGGTGAGGTCCTCTCCATGAGAGCAATTCCGAGACACATCGGCATCATCATGGACGGCAACGGCCGATGGGCCGAGCTTCGGGGACTGCCGCGCTTCGAGGGGCACCGGAAGGGTCTCGAACGGGCCAAGGAACACATCCAGTCAGCGCGCTCCATCGGCGTCGAGGTGCTCTCGCTCTACGCGTTCTCGATCGAGAACTGGACGCGGCCGAAGAGCGAAATCGGCGTGATCATGGAGCTTCTCGAAACGAGCCTGAGAGACGATTTCCTGAACCTTCTCCAGGAAGGCGTCCGCTTCAGGGTCATCGGAAACAGAGACAAGCTCCCGTCCCACATACGGGAGTTGATCGAGCACACCGAAAAGGCCACGGAGCGCAACGGCAACCTTGTTCTGCAGTGCGCACTGAGCTACGGCGGCAGGGATGAGATTGTCCGTGCCGTGCGGGAGGTCCTCAGGCAGGGGCTGCGTCCCGAGGAGATCACCGAGGACGTCATGGGATCGCTTCTTGACACTGCCGGCGCACCGGACCCGGATCTCATCATACGGACGAGCGGAGAGCTCAGGCTCAGCAACTTCCTGCTGTGGCAGTCGGCATACTCAGAGTTCTACTTCACGAACACCCTCTGGCCCGACTTCACGAAGGAAGAGCTGCTCGATGCGATTCATGAGTACCAAATGAGGGAGAGGAGATTCGGCAGGATCGTGAGCGGAGTGATCTGAATGCACTTCACACGCCTGGCCGTTGCGGTTGTCTTCATTCCGCTCTTCTACTTCCTCGTGACCCTTTTGGCCCCCTTCTACTTTCTGCTTTGCTTAACGGGCCTGTCACTGCTCGCCCAGACGGAGTTCCATCGAATGTACAAAACTGCACCGCCCGTGGCGATCTGCGGCCTCGCTGCAGGCGCGGCCTTCCTCCTCTGCGGATCACTTCTCCTTTCGGCATCCCTGGCGCCGCAGACCGCACCGGTGGCACTGCTCCCCCTCGTCATCGCGGCTGCACCGGTGCTGATCGCATCGGTGCGGCTCTTCTCGGTGAAAGAACCAGCATCCGCGCTCAGGGACGTCGCCCCGGCCTTTGTCGGCGTTCTCTACATTCCGGCTCTGCTATACCCCCAGTACCTTCTCCGGCTCGAAGGCCCCCAGTGGATCCTGCTGCTCTACGGCTGTGTGTGGGCTTCCGACAGCTTCGCCTATTACATCGGCAAAGGCCTTGGCAGGAGGAAACTTTACAAGGAAGTCAGTCCGAACAAGACCGTGGCCGGGGCCGTCGGCTCGGTCCTGGGCGGCTCCGTAGCCGGCCTTGCCCTCGGCGCTTTGCTGATGCAGGACCTCGGGACCCCGGTTGCCACCATGTCGGGTGCCGCGATCGGCGGAATCACCATCGTCGGGGACCTCGTGGAATCCATGTTCAAAAGGGACGCGGGCGTCAAGGACTCAAGCGCCATGATACCCGGCCATGGCGGCATTCTGGATAAGATCGACAGCGTCCTCTTTGCAGGCCCCCTCCTTTACGTCGTAGCAATCCTGACATGAGAAAAATCGCCATCCTCGGCTCCACAGGTTCCATAGGACAGAACGCGCTCCGCGTCATCGCCCAGTATCAGGACAGGTTCGAGGTGGTGGCGCTGGCGGCGGGGAGGAACGTCGGTCTCCTGGCGGAACAGATCAACCGGTTCAGGCCCCGGATGGTGGCAGTCGCCGATGAAGAGGCCCGACGGAAGCTGGAGGGGCGCCTCGACGGCCGCTCCCGCCCTGCCGTCTTCCATGGTCCCTCCGGGATGGAGCATGTTGCCGCCTGCCGCGACGCGGACACCGTGGTCTCCGCCATAGTCGGTTCGGCCGGTCTCCTGCCCACGCTCGCCGCCGCCAGAGCCGGGAAGACCATTGCCCTCGCCAACAAGGAGACGCTTGTCATGGCGGGTGCCCTCATTTCCTCTGAAGTCCGGCGCCACGGAGCAACACTCCTCCCTGTCGACAGCGAGCACTCAGCTATCTATCAGTGTCTGCGGGGCCACTCGAAAACATCGGTCCGGCGTATCATTCTCACGGCCTCGGGAGGCCCCTTCTGGGGAAGGAGCCTTGAAGAGCTGGTGCACGTGTCGCCTGCCCAGGCCCTGAGACACCCGAACTGGCTCATGGGCGAGAAGGTCACCATTGACTCGTCGACCCTCATGAACAAGGGACTCGAGGTCATCGAAGCCCATTTTCTCTTTGATCTGCCGGTCGCCACCATCGACGTACTGATCCACCCGCAGAGCATCGTTCACTCCATCGTCGAGTTTCTGGACGGCAGCTACCTGGCGCAGCTCTCAAGGCCTGACATGAGAGCGCCGATCGCCTTTGCCCTTGCCTATCCCGAAAGGCTCATCGACATCATCGAACCGATCGATTGGGAGGGCCTCTCGGGCCTGATATTCCGGAAACCCGACACAAGAACCTTCCCCTGCCTGTCGCTGGCCTATGCGGCCATCGAGCGGGGAGGTACGCTTCCCGCCGTCCTCAATGCGGCCAACGAGATAGCAGTCAGGGCCTTTTTGGACGGGCATATCGGATTCACCAGCGTGCCTGCTATAATTGGACGGGTCATGGATGCCCATCCCGTCAGGCCCGCGGACCACCTCGAGGCCATCCTCGAGGCCGATCGCTGGGCCCGGGAAAAGTCCCTGGAGGAGATTCGCACACGATGACCGTTCTCTCGGCAGTCCTGCTTTTCGGGTTTCTCATCTTCATCCACGAACTGGGGCACTTTGTCCTCGCCAAGCTCAGCGGCGTCAGGGTGGACAAGTTCTCTCTCGGCTTCGGGCCCCGTGTCGTCGGCAGGAAGATCGGCGAGACCGAGTACCTGATCTCGGCCATACCTCTCGGCGGGTACGTCAAGATGATGGGAGAAGAGACGGACGACGAGATCGAACCGGCCCAGAGAGAGCGCTCTTACAAAGAGCAGCCGATCCTAAAGCGGACTTCCATCATCTTCGCGGGGCCCCTTTTCAATCTCCTCACGGCGGTGGTGATCTTCTTCTTCGTCTATCTGACGGGGTTCCCGACGCTTCTTCCCGTTATAGGGGAGATCATGCCCGACACTCCGGCGGCACGGTCCGTCCTCAGGAGCGGCGACCGGGTCAGCGCGATCAACCAGAAGCCTCTCAAACAGTGGCAGGAGATGACGAGCGTCATCTACGCAA
>Ga0316622_100001953_pt1 | contig 13932 bp, 6 predicted proteins | sample OWC_Aug_OW2_C1_D_FD_207646 | JGI IMG/M metagenome (GOLD analysis project Ga0316622, IMG submission 207646) | Wetland soil microbial communities from Old Woman Creek delta, Ohio, United States - OWC_Aug_OW2_C1_D5_C | ecosystem: Environmental > Terrestrial > Soil > Wetlands | place: USA: Ohio... | reverse complement strand
GGAGGTTACCAGGGGATCGGCCCCGCCAACACCGGCGGCCGCTACGATCCCGCGGCCGACAGCTGGACGTCGACCAGCAACGCCGGCGCGCCCGCGCCGCGCAGTGGCCACTCCGCCGTCTGGACAGGCGACGAGATGATCGTCTGGGGCGGCTGCGACGGGTCGCTGTGCGCCGGTGGCACGACACGCTTCGGCGACGGCGCGCGTTACCTGCCGTCAACCGATGCCTGGCAGGCCGTGACCGCTGCCGGCGCGCCCGACGCTCGCGCCGATCACACGGCGGTGTGGAGCGACGGCGAGATGATCGTCTGGGGCGGGCAGGGGCAGGACGGCCTGTCCCGCGACTCCGGCGCGCGCTACGACCCGACCCTGGAGCAGTGGACGCCCACCTCCGACCTCAACGCCCCCGCGCCGCGCTTCGACCATCGTGCGGTGTGGACCGGCGACGAGATGATCATCTGGGGGCGGACCGACGCCCTCGGACGAAAGACCGGCGGCCGCTACGAGCCGCTCTCCGACAGCTGGGTGCCGACCTCGACCAACGATCCGCGGCGGGCGCGCGCAAATCACGTCGCGGTCTGGACCGGCAGCGAGATGCTGCTCTGGGGCGGCGACGTCGGCGGCGGCTTCGCCGGCGCCGGCGACCGCTACGAGCCCGCCACCGACACCTGGACGCCAATGGCCGACGCAGGCGAGCCGATGGGCCGCGAGCACGGTCTGGCGGCGGTCTGGACCGGCACCGAGATGATCGTGTGGGGTGGCCAGAGCGGAACGAGCGTGTTCGACACCGGCGGCCGCTACGCGCCCACGACCGACAGTTGGCTGCCCACCAGCACGACCAACGCGCCCGTCGGGCGCTCCTACCACACCATGCTGTGGACCGGCACGCGCATGTTTGTCTGGGGCGGCACGACTGAGAACTTCGAAACCTCGACCGGAGGGCTCTACGACCCGGTGGCCGACGCCTGGACGGCGACCGCCCTCGCCGGGGCGCCGCCCGCCGCCGCCTATACCTCGGGCGTGTGGACCGGCGCGCGCGCGATCGTCTGGGGCGGCTGGGGCGAGTTCGGAGACCGCAACACCGGCGGCCTCTACGATCCGGCCTCGAACTCCTGGAGCCCGGTCGCCACCACCGGAGCGCCCGCGGCGCGGCACTTCCACTCCGGTCTCTGGACCGGCTTGCGCATGCTGGTCTGGGGCGGCATGGAGGGCACGCTCGACAACGGCACCTACCTGCCCTCGGGCGGCCTCTACGACCCGGTCACCAGCCTGTGGACGCCGACCACGCTCGCCGGCGCTCCCGAGGGCCGGATCTGGCACGCCGGGGTCTGGACCGGCGACGAGATGATCGTCTGGGGCGGCTGCAACGGCCCGTCGAGCTGCGGCAACGGGCTCTTCACCGGCGCGCGCTACGACCCCGCGAGCGACCAGTGGATCGCGACCCCGCTCGCCCGCGCGCCCGGCGCCCGCGCCCAGCACAGTGGGGTCTGGACCGGCAGTGGGCTGCTCGTCTGGGGTGGCCTCGCCGACTCCTACGGCTCCTACACCTCGACCGGCGGGCTGTACGTTCCCCCCTTCGGCGGGCTCTTCGCCGACGGCTTCGAGTCGGGCGACACCGGCGCTTGGAGCCTCACCGTGCCCTGAGCCGGTGTGGCGTCGGGGGCAAGGACGGCGGGCTGTACCGGACGTACCGGCATCCCCGCCTCGTCCTCTTCTACATGAGCGAGCCGCGCAGCGGATCGCTAGCGGTAGCCGAAGAACATCGTGAACACGATGAGGGCGATCAGGGTGAGCCCGATCGCGAGCGCAGTGAAGCCGAAGATCCGGGCCGCCTTGTCGAGCCTCGGGCTCGCCGGGCCGGCGAGGCGTCGCGCCAGCTCCTCCTCCGTCGCGTCCTCGATGAACTCCTCGTACTCGACCGGCTTGTCGTGCTTCAGCTCGTCGACCGCGACCCGGCCGGTGAAGATCACCGGGTCCATCGGGAACTTGTCCGGCCGGAAGTGGGTGTTGAAGAAGTGGATGGTGAAGATGAAGGCGACCGCCAGCAGCGCCTCGTCGGAGTGGATGATGGTGGCGACGTTGATCGACCAGCCGGGCAGGAATCGGGTGAAGAGCTCCGGGAACCACAGCACCAGGCCGGTCGAGCCGATCACGAACACGCCCCAGAACACCGCGAAGTAGTCGAACTTCTCCCAGTAGGTGAAGCGACCGTAGCGGGGCCGCGGACCGCGCCCGAAGAACCACTTGGCCGACTCGAGCACCTGTTTGAGGTCGGTGAGGTTGAACATCAACGAGTTGGGTTCGAAGATGAAGCCGAACAGCCCCTTCTTCGTCGACCGCAGGCCCAACCACATCTGGCGCAGGTGGAACAGGAACAGGCCGATCAGCGCCACCGCCGCGATCCGGTGCAGAACCCCCATCGTGTCGAAGCCGCCGAGCACCTTCGACAGCAGCACCGCCCAGCCCATGTAGGAGAACTTCAGCGTCATGCCGGTCAGCGCCAGCGTGAAGAACGTCAGGATCATGACTACGTGCATGACGCGCTGGGTGGTCGTGAAGCGGCGATAGAAGCGATCGGCCGCCATCTCCTTGTGCGGCAGCCATTCGCCCCGGGTCCGCAGCAGCCGCCACAGCCACGCGAGGGTGTGGAGGAGCGCGAACGACAGTGTGCCCACGAGCAGGATGGTCATGAACCAGAACGAGTAAAACAGGAACGGGTACTTGTCCTTGTCGTGGTGGGTGGCGTGGCTCAGGTATCCGGCGAACTGCCGGTGGGCCTTGGGGTGGCACTTGCCGCAGGTCTCGACGACGTTCCAGTGGCTGAGCGTCGACTCCGGGTTGTCCGACGGCAGGATGCCGTGGGTGCCGTGACAGTCGTAGCACTTAGCGGCGCCCTCGGATCCCAGCTGCGTGACCTTCCCGTGATACGTCTCGAAGAAGGTCTCGGCGAAGTCCCGGTGACAGCGCCCGCACTGGTCCATCATGGTGAAGCGGAAGCCCCGCGCGTCGACCCGGCTGATCGTGTGCGAGCTGTGGCAGTCCTCGCAGGTCGGCAGCTCCTCGGTCGTCGTCACGTTCCCCGGCCAGTGGACGCTCTTCCTAAACTCCTCCTCGATCCCCTTGTGGCAGACCCCGCAGGTGTCGGCGATCCTCTTCCGGCTGACCGACGAGTTGGCGTCGCCCGCGGCCAGGGCGCGGTGGGCGCTGTGGCAGTCGATGCAGCTCGCCGACACGACCAGCCCGCTGTCGAGGAGCCCACGGCCGTGCGCCGAAGCCACGTAGCTCTCGACGATGTCGGGCATCTCGCCATCGATTCGCTCTGCCGCCACGCCGCCCCTACGATGGCAGCGACCGCACAGGTCGGGCACGTTGCGCACGAAGGTCGACGAGGTCGGGAAGCGGTGGTCCTGCGTGGCGTGGGCGCTGTGGCAGGTGAGACAGACCGGCACGTCCCTGTCACCCTTCACGGCCAGCTGGCCGTGCCGGCTCAGTTCGTGGTCGTGAACCTGCTCGGCGTGGCAAATCCCGCAGTCCACCCGCGTCATGATCGTCGCGCAGGCACGCTCGGGGTGCCTCGGATCGACCTCGGTGTGGCACTGGGCGCAGGCCGTCCGGTTGTGCATCGACAGCTCGTAGGCATCGCCGTCGACAAACAGCGACACCACCTTGCCGTCCCGCACCATGGTGAGCTCGGGCTTGGCGTGGCAGTTCATGCAGTCGCGGTTGGCGGCGCCTTCGCCGGTGGTCGCTCGGCGACGGATCTTGTGCGGCTGGTGGCACTCGACGCACGACGGGACCTTGTGGGGCTCCGCCTCCCAGAGCCGGCCCTCGATGACCTTGACGTGGACCTGCTCGATCCGCCCGTGGCACTGCATGCAGGTGCGCGCCACCTTGCTACGGTTGATGCTCGACTCGGGGTTGTTGTGGTCGAGGATGTCGTGCGAGGTGTGGCAGGAGGTGCAGACAGCGGCCACCGTCAAGCCCTTCTCGTACAGGGCCTCGCCGTGCACCGACATCGAGAAGTTCTCCAGGATGGCCTGCTGCGGGATCTCCTTCTGCAGTGACACCTCGGTGCCCTCGCGATGGCAGCGGCCGCACAGGAACGGGATGTTCATCACCGCGGTGGGCGCGTCCTGCCTGGTGTGGGCGAGGATCGTGTGGTGCTCGTGGCAGGTGACGCAGCTCGGCGCCAGCGGATCGCCCTTGACGGCCGCGTTGCCGTGCAGGCTGCGCCGGTGCTGGATTGCCTGCTCCTGATGGCAGCCTCCGCACGTGCCGAGCTGGCCGATCGGATCTGAGGGCGCCACCACCGCGTGCCCGCGGTGGCAGTCCACGCAGCCCGCGCCGCGCTCGCCGCGGTGGACGCCGAGCTCCACCGCGCGCCCCTCCTTGTCGTGGCACCCGGCGCACTTCGCGGTCGCCCTTGCGCCGCTGGTCGGCGAGGCCGGGTCGCCCGGCGGCAGCACGTCGTGGACGCCGTGGCAGCGAATGCACATCGCGGACGGCGAGCGGGGGTCGCCGGGCAATCGGCCATGAGGGCCGGAGGCGAGCTCGGCGGCGACGTCATCGTGGCAGGTAGCGCAGTCCGCCGCCGCGAGCTCCTCGCCGTGCGGCAACTCGACGCCGTCGAGGTCGACGTGGCAGTCGATGCAGCCAAGATCCCGGTGTACCGACCGCGAGTACGCCTGCGGATCGACGTACACCGAGATCTGCTGGCCGCCCTTGTCGCCGGTGGCCTCGGCATCGGAGTGGCATTGCAGGCAGTCGTCGTTGGTCTGCCCGTCCGCGGCGCCCGGGAGCGCGACCACCAGCACCGCGGTCCACAGGAGGGCCCTGAGGATCGCGACTGGCCCGCTCCACACTCGGTGGACGCTCAACGGCACCCCCCTCGATCCGTCGCCACGTGGCACGTGGTTGAAGCTGCCTGGTCCGGAGACTGCTGCGACAGACACTCAGAAAGGTGCCGCCTCAGGCTCTGGCTGGGCCATGTTACGATCGCCCTCGTTCCGCCGCAAGCGCTGCACGGCGCTGGGCGTTCCTGCGCGCTCGTGCGCGTCAGCCCGAGCACGGCCGTCCTGAGACTGGCTGACGCGCCAATGGGAGGGGTAGATGTCCGCAGGCAAGGGCAAGGGCCGTGGCCGGCTCTTCAATCTGGCCAACAACGCCATCACCGTCGCCGGGTTCACACTGACCACCGTCTCCGGTCTGCTGATCCTCACCTTCCTGATCGTCAACCTGCTCGGCGGGCTTCGACAGAACCCCTACATCGGCATGTTCGCCTTCGGCGTGCTGCCGGCCGTGTTCGTGGTCGGCCTGCTGCTGATGCCAGTCGGCATGCTGCTCCGCCAGCAACGGCTGGCGCGCCTCGGCACCGCGGCGCAGGCGATCGACGCCTACCCCAGGCTCGACTTCAACGACCCCAGGCTGCGGCGCATCGCCACCATCGTCCTGGCCCTCACGGCGATCAACATGGTCATCCTCGGCAGCACCTCCTTTCTCGCCGTCGAGCACACCGAGACCGTCGCCTTCTGCGGCGAGACCTGCCACTCGGTCATGCAGCCCGAGTACACCGCCTACTCCGACTCGCCGCACTCCCGGGTGGCCTGCGTCCGGTGCCACATCGGTCCCGGTGCGTCATGGTTCGTCCGCTCCAAGCTCGACGGCCTGCGCCAGGTCTGGCACACCGCGATGAACACCTACCATCGGCCGATCTCCACGCCGCTGCGCACCCTGCGGCCGGCGCGGGAGACCTGCGAGCAGTGCCACTGGCCGAACAAGCACCACGGGGACAAGCTGCGGGTGTTCGCCCGCTTCCGCTCCGACGAGGCAAACACGCCTACCTACACCGCGATGACGCTCAAGACCGGCGGCGGCAGCCTCGACCTCGGCACCCACGGCGGCATCCACTGGTGGCACATCTACTCCGACAACCGGATCCGGTACGTGGCCGCCGACGAGCGGCGCGAGGAGATCGCGTGGGTCGAGCTCACCACCCCGGACGGCGAGGTGCGCGTCTACACCCGGGACGGCGAGGACCAGCTCGGCACCGACGTCATCTCGCGTGAGGCCCGGATCATGGACTGCATCGACTGCCACAACCGGCCCACCCACTTGTTCCAGACGCCGGAGAGGGCGGTGGACTCGATCCTCGAGCGCGCCGGTGAGCTCCGACAGTTGCCCTGGTTCAAGCGCGAGGCGGTGCGCGCCATCCAGGGCGACTACCCGTCGCACAGCGAGGGCCTCAGGGCGGTGCGCGAGGCGATCCTGGACTTCTACCGGAGCGAGTACCCGGAGGTCTGGGCAGACCGCGCCAGCCTGGCGGAGGGAGGCGCCGACGCCGCCGCCGAGATCTATGGCCGGACGGTGTTCCCGCGCATGAAGACCAACTGGGAAACCCACCCCAACCACATCGGACACGAGGACTCACCGGGCTGCTGGCGCTGCCACGACGGCGAGCTCGCAACCCCGAGCGGTGAGCACGTCATCCCCGCGGACTGCGACACCTGCCACGTGTTCCTGGTCGAGGACAGCCCGGAGCTCCCCGACCTGGCGGCGTTGATCAGCGGGTAGCGGACGAAACCGCGTCGACTCGGAGCGCTGCCCGTTTCCATGCCCGTGCCCGTCTCCGTCTCCGTATCCGACAGGAGCGTTCCAGTCCCCGCGCGCGCCTTCGGGAACGGGAGCGGGAACGGGAACGGACCGAATCGGGTCCTAATCCCCCTGACCCCGACCCCCGCTACGATCCGAATCGGAGCCGGTGCTCGACCGCCATGCAACGGTTCGAGACCACCTGCAGGCCGGCCTCGGCCGCCCGCCGCTCGGCCTCCGGATGGCTGACGCCGAGCTGCAGCCAGAGGGCGCGCGCGCCGCGCGCGATCGCCTGATCGGCGATCGGCGGCACGTGCTCCGACCGCCGAAAGACGTCCACGATGTCGATCGCCACGCCTTCCGGGATCGCGGTCAGGTCGGGGTAGCAGCGCTCGCCGAGCAGCTCCTCGACGGCGGGGTTTACCGGGATGACCCGGTAGCCGGCCCGTTGCAGGTACGACGCGACGTGGTGCGAGTCACGCTCGGGGTCGGCTGAGCAGCCGACCACCGCGATCGTCCGCGCCGAGTCCAAGAGGCTGCGAATCGGGTCACTGTCGATCATCGGTTCCTCCGAAGCTGTTCGTCGTGCCCGCAATACCCGGGCCCATACCCGGCATGGTACCCTGCTTGGAGGAGCCGCGGAGAGGGCCATCGGGAGACGCGCGGAAATGGACTGGCTGGAACAGAACCTGGACGCCTATCGGATCATCGCCGAGATCCTCGAGGACCTTCGCGGAACGCTGCGCAAGCGGCTCGAGCAGATCCACGGCTCGGAGTGGTACAAGGTCGGCCTTCCGGATGGCTTGCTTCCCCAGCTCGTCGAGCGCAAGGAGCAGGAGAAGGCGATCGACTGGTACGAGAGCGAGTACCAGCAGGTCATGAGCTACGCCCTGTTCCCGGACCTGCTCGCGGTGCTCGAGCACAACCCCCAGGCGCTGCCCCAGATCCTCCGGCTCGCTCCCACTCCGTCCCTGCTCCAGGCCCGGTTCCTCGAGCTCGAGGTGATGCGCGCCAAGCTCGGCCGAGCGCGCCCGATCAGCGAGACCGAGTTGTCGTTCCTCGGCACCTTCCACCTGCGCTTCCGCAAGGCGATCGAGGAGCACCGCTCGCAGGCGGCCGCCGGCGTTTCGACCCCGGCCAAGCCCGCCGCGCCCGTGGTCACACCCGTCGCCCTCCCGTCAAGGCCGAACCCGGCCGAGGTGGCGCCCGAGACCGCGGCAGGGGCTGCGCCGCCGCACGAGCGTCCGGAGGAGACTTCCTCGCCCCGGCCGGGACGGGAGACGCACCGTTCAGCGTCGACCCCTGTCCCACCGCCCGCCCCGCCCTCGACACCCTCGCCGACGGCGCGCGCCGCAACCGCGGGCGGTCCGCAGCCGGGAGCACAGCTCGAGCCCGAGGTGATCGAGGTGACCGAGGTGGCGGAGGAGGACCTCGGCCTCGAAGCGGCGCTCGAGGGAGGTCACCACCAGATGGTTCTCCGCGAGCTGTACCGCGAGGTCACCTCGATCGCCGAGGGCATCTGGACCAAGGACATCCCGCCGGCGGCGAAAGTCTGGGAAAAGGTCAGCGTCAGCCGCTGGTACGAGGAGAGCTTCTCGGCCCTCGGTCTGCGGCCGCTGTCCGACTTCTACGACATCATCGCCAAGGTCGACCAGCGGATGCGCGCCGGGGTTTCCCGGGACGAGCTCCAGCGCTTCCTCAAAGAGGTCAACTTCGCGCAGACCCTGCTCGCCCTGCGCGACATGTTCCAGCGCAACGCCATCTGACGCTGTCGCCCCTACTCCACCTCGATCGGGATGGTGGTGGGATCTCCGCTGTTGTTGTCCACCACCGAGCCGTAACCCCATACCTCGCAGCCCGAGGTCAGGACCTCGACCGTCGCGTAGGCGTTGGCGTGGGTGCCGGCGCCGGCCGCCTGAAAGATGTCGTTGTCCTGCTTCCAGCCGGTGGCCGGCACCGTCACCGTGCGCTGCGAGCCGACCGCGGCTCCGCTGGCGCTGCGAAGAGTGACCCGGACCTGGCAGCTCGAATCGCCGAGGTTGACGAACCCGATGTTGGTGCGGAAGTTCGCGTTCTTGGCGAGCTGCGTGATGACTCCGCTCTGCCCGGTCGCGAGCGCGTCGCTATCGTCGACACCGGGCAGGAACTGCCCGTAGGTCCCGGACGCGCTGACGTTATAGGTCCGCGCGGTGACCAGGAGCGGCTGGCTGGAGTCGACCTTGATCGCCCCGTTGGAGTCCGCGCTCACCCCGAACAGCGTCACCGCGACGTCGTCCCAGGCGACGAGCTGGTTGTTGGCCAGGGTGACCGCCTCGGAGAGCAGCGGGCCCGAGCTGCGAACGTAGGTCAGGGTGACCTGCGCGCTCGCACCGGAGCGGTTGAGCAGAGCAACCTTGGACCGCCAGTTGCTGCCCTCGAGACCCGGGGCGTGGGCGATTCCGGCCACCATGTAGGTGTGCGCGGCCGGACCGCCGCCGCAGGCCTGGCAGGTGCCGGTCAGCGCCGGCGTCGTGAGCAGCTCCCAGTCGACGAGGGTGCCGGTGTCCGCCCCCTGGTTGTCGCTCACGGTCAAGGTCCAGGTGCCGGCACTCGACTGGCCGTTGAAGGCCGACAGCGGCTGGTAGGGCCTCGCGACGCCCGAGTACCACGGGGTGGTGCCGTTGCAGTGGTTCTGCAGGTTGACGTTCGAGGAGTCGTCGAAGGTCACGTTCATGTTGTTGTCGCCGCATGACGGCCGACTGAGGAGCGTGACGGTCGTGCCGGCCGGGCTGCGGAGGGAAACGATCAGGTCGCCGACATAGGTGTGGTTGATCTCGACCCGCACGTTGACGTCCGAGAGGGTGACGTTCTGGCCCACCTGCAGGGTCGAGACTGCGGTGCCATTGTCCGGGATGGTAACCGGGACGTTCGGCGTGAGCGAGGAGCCCACGCTGTTGGAGAGCTGGAAGGTGTAGGGGCCACCCTGGGCAGCGGTCACCTGCAGGGTGAGATGGACCGTGGTCCCGCAGGCGACGCCCGAGCCGATCCGGATGGTGAAATGGGGAGCGTTCGAGGTCACGGTCCCGCCCGGCGACAGGTTGGGCCAGGTGGCCGAGCCGTCGGTCACGGTCACCCCGGAGGTCTGGCTGGTGAGCGTGCCCTGGATCCCGGTGAAGGTGGTGGTGCCGCTGGCCGACAGGTCGACCGCGATCTGGACGGTCTCGCCCGGCTCCCACACCCCGTTATTGTTGCCCTGGCCGGTCGAGCAGCTGTCGCTCGCGTCGAAGCCCTCGTAACGGATGCTGCCCACGCCACCCGGGTCAGAGCCGGGCACGGAGCGGGTGCCGGTGTTGCCCGGGTCGAGCCAATCCTTGAGCCGAGTGGTGGCCGAGGCGCCGTCCCAACCGACCGACATCTTGCCGTAGCAGTCGTAGCTGAGGTTCGTGCAGGAGGCCTGGCCGCCCGACAGGTAGCCGAGCACCAGATGCGTGGCGGGATCCCACAACCCGGAGCCGGAGGAACCCGTTTCGGTCGTCCCTTGCTCGTAGTCATCAATCCACCAGTGGCTGTTGACCCCACCCGTGCCGATGCAGCTGTCGCCGGTCGTGAGGGCATCGTCGTTGAAGGTGATTGCCTTCTCGTCGCCCTGCGGATGGTGGATGCCCACGCTTCCCTGGGGCACGGTCGAGGTGCGGGCGTCAAACCCGGCGAAGTACACGTTGAAAGAGGGATCGGGGTCCTCCTCGAGCTCGACCAGGCAGAAGTCGTTGTCCTGGCGGTAGGCGCGGAGGATCGCGCCACTCTGGTTGTCGGCCAGCGAGCCGCCGCCGAGCATGCCGCAGACCGGCGACTCGAAGTTCCAGTACGCCACCACCGTGGACGCGCCGTAGTCAGGGATATGGCAGTGATAGGCGGTAATGAAGTAAGGAATGAACGAGCCGGGCACGTCCATGATCAGGGTGCCAGTGCACGCGTAGGTGCCCGCAATCGAGATGCGGGCGACGCTGCGGATCTCGTCGCGCCAGGGATCGCCCTGCGGGCAGATGACGTCGATATTGCACGAGTCTGCCTTCGCGTCGGCGTCCTCCTCGAGCCGGAACAGGTCGCGGTAGCCGCGGCCGATCCGGCCGAGGACCAGCTCCGTGGCGGGCTCGGCGCCGGCCGGCTCAAAGAGCTCAAGGACCGCCCGCTCACCCGGCACGACCGGCGTCCACAGGTCGCCGGCGTGGGACGCATCGGCCGCGGTGTACGGTCCCTCCACGTAGTCATAGTCCTCGCTCCAGATGTGCAGGGTCGCACCCTCGGCCAGCTGGTAGCGCGTGAATCCGAAGTTGAGGTCGGTGGCGTTGGGAGCATGGACCCGCAGCCGCCAGATCCACCCGCCGTCGGGCAGCCGCTCCCAGGTCCCGACGTCGGCCAACGTGAGTTCCAGGTCCACCGGTGACGCGAAGCGCAACGGTTTGGCCGCACTTCCAGCCTTCGCCGCCTCGTCCTCGGCGAGTAGCGCCTCCCGATCGATGGCTTCGAGCTCGAGCACCGCGACCCGCTCCAGCGGCTCGAGCTGCGCAGTGTGGCTCAGGGGCGCTGCGCCCGTGCGCGCCTCGGCCAGCGCCGCCCCGGTCGTCAGAAGCCAGGACGCGATGGCCAGCCGACCAAACCCCCGCGCGAACCGACGAGACGCCATGATGACCTCCTGGATGAAGACGAAACCGGACCAGTCCCTGTGATTCATGCCTGGTCAGTATACCCCGATGAGCCACGATCTCAAGAGGTCGAATCCGCCGCCGTCCCAGAGTTTCGACTGCTTCGCTCGTGGACGAGTCCTACGGCGGGTACTGCTCGGTGTAGATCTGGTACCGGCGCAGGACGCGTCGGGTGTAGCCGACTCCCTGGCGGCAGCGACAGACGCCGCTCGGGAACGAGCTCGCGAGCTCGGGGTCGTCGAGCAGCAGCATCGCCGTCTCCACGCCGCCCAGCCAGTGGCCCGGATCGAAGCCCATCGCGGCGGCGAGCCGCTGGGCATCGAACACGTGTCCGGCCCCGGCGTTGTATGACGCGATCGCCATCGCGGTCCGGTCAGGCAGCGCGAGGTCCGAGAACTGCTCCATCAGCCACGCCACGTACCAGCTGGCGGCAGCGGCCGCCTCCTCCGGGTCGTGCGGGTCGTCGACCCCGAGGTCCTCCCAGGTCGCCGGCATGAACTGGAACAGGCCGGCCGAGCCGCCGGGGCCGATCGCCAGGGGGTCGAAGCGCGACTCCTCGTACATGATCGACGCCAGCAGCCGCCAGTCGACTCCGCGCCGCCGCGCCTCGCGCCGCAACAACTCGTCATAGGGCGTGATCGCGCCCGCCGGCACCTCGCGCGGCACCGGCGGCTCCGCCGGCGGCGGTAGCAGCACCCCCAGCTCGGCCGCGGCCAACATCTGCAGGGTGCCGTTCTCAGTCGCCTGCTCCAGGAACTCACCTGCACGGCGCGCCAGCGTCGGCGCCGATGGATTCGCGATCCACACCAGCGGCACCGCCGGCAGCACGACCGGGCCGCGGCGGAGGTCGTCACGGCTCGCGAGCTCGAGGCGGGCGATGTCCTCGTCCACCACGGCGACCCCGATTCGACCTCGCGACACCGCGCGGAGAGCCGCCGGCCCGTCGAATCCTGGGGTTGGCGTGACGGCATCGATCCCGGGCTCCACGGCGAGCTGGGCGAGGAGCGACGCCACCGGCCGTGAGGCTGCCACGGGGATCCCGGCGAGGTCCTCGACCGCCCCAGGCGATGGCGTCCGCGCCGACAGCACCGAGACCAGAGCCACCGTGCGCGAGGACCCCGCCACAAGGTACGAGCCCTCATCCTCGGTGGCAGCCGGCTCGTGCAGCGCCAGCAGGTCCCCGAACCCCTGCTCGAGCCAGGACAGCGGATCGATCCTGGGCGGCGGGACGACCACCTCGAGCCGCACCCCGAGCTCGCGGGCAAACGCACTGGCCAGCTGGTACTCGAACCCGTCGAGCCCACCTCGCTCGACCGTGCAGGTCGTGGGAGAGTTGCGGGTCACCAGGCGAAGCTCGCGCGCCGCCAGGACCTGGTCGAGGTCGCGGCACGACGCCGTCAGGGCCGAGCGACTCAGCACCTGCACTGTGAACAGAAAGTCGTCGACCGCCCGCAGCAGGAGCCCGTTTGTTCCCCGCGTGGCCCACACCAGCGGCCGGCGGGCGGAGAGGGCGGCAACCACCTGCAGGCCCTCCTCGCCTTCGACCAGGCCGGAGTCCGCCACGGTGAGGCGGTAGCGGCCGCGCCTGACCCGCTCGAGAATCTCCTCGATCGGAACCTCCTCCGGCACTGCCCGGACCACCAGGCCCGCGGCACTCAGCCTGGCCGCCACGTCCTCCCGGAGCAGCGACACCGCGACGTGGACCTCGCTGCCGCGCAGCTCCTCGAGGGTCGGCCCGCCACGGTCGGCGCCGGTCACCAGCTGGTCGATCACCCAACCCACCGCCAGGGTCGGCGAGGCCCCGCTCGCGACCAGCCCGGCGGGCGAAAATCGACCCACTGCGAGGTCGCCGTATCCGTCCTCGAGCCAGTCCAGGAGCTGGTCGTGTCGGCGGACGTGGACCCACCGGATCTCGACGCCGAGGCGGGCGGCAAGCTGTCGCAGCAGGTCCGCCTCGGTGGTCTCCCCTTGCGCCGCCACACCCTCGATGGGAAACCCTGGACGCACCAACGCCCGCAGCTCACCGCTCTGCTGGATGCCCTCGAGGCCGTAGGTTCGCCGGCCGGACGGGTGGCACCCCGCCAGCACGGACGCCGCAATGCAGACCCCGGCGACGCTCAGCGCGAAGCCGCAACGCCTCGTCACGGCAACGCTCCGGCACCCCTTCCCGACAACCGTGACAGTCTCACTGCTCTCGCGTATCATACCCGCGCCACGGCGGTTCGACACGGAGGAGGTGGCACGTGAGCCAGTTCAAGGAAGTCAAGATCCCGGACGGAGACCTCATCGGATACCGCGACGGCGCGCTGGTCATCGGCGACCACCCGATCATCGGCTGCCTGCGCGGCGACGGCATCGGCCTCGACATCACGCCGGTGATGCGAAAGGTCGTCGACGCCGCTGTCACGCGAGCCTTCGGCGGCGCACGGGCGATCGCTTGGTGCCCGCTCTACGCCGGGCTCGAGGGGCTTCAGCACTACGGCAGCGAGTTTCCCGACGAGACGGTCGAGGCGATCCGCCACCTGAGGGTGGCCATCAAGGGGCCGTTCACCACCCCGATCGGCGAGGAGACGCACGTCTGCCTGCACTGCGCCCACCAGCAGTACCACGCCGGCAGCTGCGACAAGTGCGGCAAGGACGACGGGGTGACGGCGCGCTTTCG
>Ga0316622_100001952_pt1 | contig 13937 bp, 13 predicted proteins | sample OWC_Aug_OW2_C1_D_FD_207646 | JGI IMG/M metagenome (GOLD analysis project Ga0316622, IMG submission 207646) | Wetland soil microbial communities from Old Woman Creek delta, Ohio, United States - OWC_Aug_OW2_C1_D5_C | ecosystem: Environmental > Terrestrial > Soil > Wetlands | place: USA: Ohio... | reverse complement strand
CGACGCCGGCAGGTCGGTCACCTGCCGATCGAGCCCGACCAGCTCGACCGGAATGCGCTCGGCGGCGCCGCCGTCGCGCGGCTCGACCACGATGCGGCTGGCCGGGCCGCAGCACGACACGGGGTCGAGCCCTTCGACGCTGAGCGTCACGGCGCGCTCACCGACGACGGCTACCGCGGCCCTCGCCGGTGCCTCGGCGCAGGCCATGGCGGACAGCACCAGCCCGGCGCAGGGCAGCAGCAGGCCGGTCCGCCTCGCCATCAGTCGCTGCTGGCCGCGCGGCCGATGAGGATGCTGTTCTGTATGGCGGTGACTGCCGGCAGGATGTAGTCGATCACCCGGCCGGTCATCGCGAGCTTCGTCGTCGGCACGTAGACGATGTCGCCGGGCTCGAGCTGCACGTCGCGCTGGCGTCCGGACAGGACGTCCTTGTAGTTTGCCACGATCACGGTGGGGTTCTGCAGCGAGCCACGGACCACGTGCACGCGTGTCCGGTCGGCGTCGTGCGTGAAGCCCTCCGCCATCGCCAGCGTGCGGGCCAGCGCCATGCGGTCGCGGTAGGCGAAGACCATCGGCTCCTGCACCTCGCCGAGCACGTAGACTTCCTGCGACAGGCCCGACGGGATGTGGATGTGGTCGCCCGGGCGCAGCTCGATGTCGTAGCGCAGGTCGCCGTCGCGAAGCAGCCGGACGAAGTCGACGGGCAGCACCCGCCCATCGCGGGCCACGAAGGCGTTGCGCAGGTCGGCAATCTCGATGGTGCTCGCGCGGTAGTTGCCCTGCTTCAGGCCGCCGCTGCGGGCAATCGCCGCCGAGACGGTCGTCCGGCTCGCGAGCTGGAACGTGCCCGGTGTCACGACCTCGCCGTACACCGTGTAGCTGGCGCTCTTGAGGTCGTCGACCCGCACGTTCACCTTCGGGTCGAGCACGTAGCGGCTGAGTCGCCGGGAAACCTCCGCCGACAGATCGTCAACGGACTGGCCCCCCGCCTCGACGTCGCCGATCAGGGGCAGGCTGATGTAGCCGTCGGGCCTGACGACCGCGCGCTCGACGGAGAGGTCCGGTTCCTGGTAGACGACGACGGCCAGCAGGTCGCCCGCGCCGATCCTGAAGCGCTGCTGCGGTTCGGCGGCCAGGCGGGCGAGTTCGTCGAGCTGCTGGTCCACGGTCCGCCCTTCGGCTACGACCCGCGACGCCTCGACGGCGGCGAGCCGTTCCGCCTCGATCACCTCGGCCGGCGGTTCCGCCGCCCTCGCCGCGCAGGCGGCGACGAGAAGCGCTGCCGCAAGGACCCGTGAAGCCGGACTACGCATGGCGCTCGCTCCGCCGGAACAGCCGGGTCATCCGCTGCAGCTCGGTGCGCAGCAGCACGGGTACCGAAGGTCCCGCATAGGGGTGCAGGCGCTCGGGCGGCACGTCGAGGACGACCGCCCCGGCAATGCGCACGCCGCGCGCCCGCAGCCGCTCGACCAGATGGGCGAGGGCGCTGCGCCCGGTGCTGCCGTGACGCGTCACTACGACCACCGCATCGGCGTGGCAGGCGATCTCGAATGCGCCCTCGTCCTCACCGGCTGGCGGCAGGTCGAGGATCAGCCGGCGCCCACGCGAGGCGACGGCGCTGAGCGTCCTGTGGGCTTCTGGCTCGCTCAGCATCAGCACGGACTCCTCGGTGATCAACTGGCGGGAGCAAGGCATGACCGCGAGGCGCCCGTGCTCGCCCCGTCGCAGGCATTCGTCGATGCCGGCTGCACCGGTCACGGCCTCGATGAGGCCCGGGCCGGACGGGGCCACGGAGCGTGGTCCGCTCGCCGCGCGGAGGTCGCCGTCGACGAGAAGCGTCTTGTCGCCGCGGGTCGCGAGGCACAGCGCCATCGCCCGGGCCACGGTCGAGCGGCCGTCGCCGCAGGAAGGGCTGACCACCGCCAGCGACGTCCACGCCGCGTCGGTCGCGCACAGGGTATTGACGAAGCGCCTGAACGACCGGAAGGCCGGGCTCGCCAGGTTCACGCCGTCCGAGGCGGCCGGCGACCAGGTGGCGACCTCGGCGCAGGCCCCGCCCTCGTCGACGAGGTCGTCGAGGTCCTCGCTGCAGCGCACCCGCCGGTCGGCGATCTCGAGCCACAGCGCGAGGCCGAGCGCGAGCAGGATCCCGGCGATCGCGCAGGCCGCGGCCACCGCCTTGCGTGCCGAGGGCTCCGGCATCACGGGTACCATCGCCCGCTCGACGATCTGCAGGCTCGGCTGCCCGGCTGTCATCGCCACGCGCGCCTCCTCGAGCTTGCCCGAGAGGCTGCGCTCCAGTTCACGCGCTGCCGCCTGGCGCGCCTCGAGCTGCCGGAACTGCTTCTCCAGCGCGGACAGTTCGCCGATCTTGGACTCCATGTGGGCGATCGAGCTGGCGAGGCCGGACTCGCGCCCCTCGGCGACGCGCAGCGTCGTGACCAGTTCCTGCAGCTTCACCTTCAGATCGCGCCGCAGGTCGTTCGGCGAACGCGTGGTCTCCCCGCCGGTGAACTCGCTGCCGGCAGAGAGCCTGCGCAGCGCCTCGTGCTGCTCGCGCAGCTTGACCACCTTCGGATTCTCCTCGGTGTAGCGGGTGCGGGCCTCCTTCAGCTGCCACTCGACCTCTTCCATCCGCTTGCCGAGCGGGTTCCGGAACAGGGTCGACGTGACCGTCTCCGGCACGGATGCGAGGGCCGTCTCGAAGTCCGCGCGGGCGATGCGCAGCGCCTCGACCTCGCCCTCGCTGGCCCAGTGCTCGGCCTGCAGCCGCGACAGGTCGATGAGGCGGGCCTTGGTCTCCTCCTCGAAGTTCGCCACGCGGTTCTGCTGCTGGAAGGCGAGCACCTCCATGTCGACTGCCGCCAGCCGGCGGCGTGCATCGGCGAGCTGCCGCGCGTAGTTGTCGTGGTCCTGCGCGGCCTGATCCCTGCGGATGCGCGTCGTGCGCTCGACGAAGACGTCCGCGAGGTGATTGGCGAGCGTCGCGGCCTCCTCCGGCGAGGTCCAGTTGACCTTGAGGTTCACGACGTCCGACTTCTGGGCGAGCCTGACGTCGACCGCGGCGGCCAGCTGCAGCCGCGAGGCTTCGACGCCCGACCGGCGCAGCGCCTCATCGAGGGAACTCGGCAGCTTGAGGGTGTCGATGAGGGTCTCGAGTCCGTAGTCGCGTGTCTGGTAGGGCTGGCCGCCGCCGACGCTCAGGACAGCGTCCCGGTCACTGACGATGAGGGTCACTGCACCCTGCCATTGCCGCTCGACCACGGCGAGTGCGGTCGTCGCGCCGGCGACCAGCGCGCAAGCGACGATCAGCGCGACGAGGCGCCAGCGCAGCAGCATGCCGCGCAGCAGGCGCCGCGGGGCGAGGCGGCCCGGAATGGCCGGGGCCTCGTCGTCTTCCTTGAGCAGGGCGAGCAGGGCATCGTCGTTGGCCGACCGGCCCGGGCCACGCACGCCGCCGTCCGCGGGGCGTGCGGGCAGCGCCCACGCGGCGGCGAGGTCGCGCGGCGTTCCGAGGGCTTCCAGCCTGGCGCTCGAGTCCTGCGGGCTCATGGTCCTGCTCCCTGCCTAGTGTCCCGGGAAGCCAGGCACCGGGCCGGCGCCGGGTTCCAGCAGTTGCAGTCGGCAGGCGTCGAGGCTCGCGACCGTGGCGCGTGGCTGACCCTGGTCGCCGGCGTGTCGCAGCAGGTGACGGCACAGCGTGTCGATGACGCGCGGTACGCCGCCGCTGGCCACGTGGATGCGTCCCGCGAGGGCGGGCTCGAGCACCTCCGGCAGGGCCAGTTCCGCGCCGCGCAGCCGGTGTTCCAGGTAGTGTCTCGTCTCGTCCGGCTCCAGTGCCGCCAGGGTGAAGTGCCCACCGATGCGCTGTCGCAGGCCGGGCAGGCGCGCCAGTTTCTGGCGCAGCGACGGCTGGCCGATGAAGACGGGCACGACGAAGGCCTGGCGTTCCGAGCAGAGGTTGCCGAGGGCGCCGATCGCCTCGAGCGTCGCCGGGTCGAGCTGCTCGGCATCGTCGCACAGCACCAGCAGGTGCCTGCCAGACGCGACAACCTGCGACATGAGCGCCGCCTTGAGCTCCGCGATGCGCTCGTAGCGGCCCGGCAACTCGGCGGGCAGCACACGCTCGCCGCGGAGCTGGCTGAGGATCTCGAGGAGCAGGTCGTCGAACCCGAGCAGAGCCGTCTCGACGGCGACCACGGCGCAGCGCTCGACGGAGGCGGACTGGTGCAGGGCACCACGAAGCAGCGTCTTGCCGAGGCCCGGCGCGCCGGTCAGCAGGCCCACGCCGCCGCAGCCGTCGGCGGCGAGACGCTGCAGGCCGGCGAGGGCGTGGCGCTGCGCCTTGCCGAGGTACATCTTCCGCGGGTCGTGCAACGCGCGGAACGCACCGGCCGCGCGCAGCAGGGCCGCGGAGCGAGTCGGCTGGCTGGAGAATGCGCTGACGGCGGCGTTCATGGCTCTAGCGCGTCACCGCGCGCGGATCCTGGTTGTCGAGGAAGAACGTCACCTGGGCGGGCAAGGCCGGCGGCAAGAGCCGCAGCACCTGCCTCGTCTGGGACGGATGCATAGGCACGGCAACCACCTCGACGAAGCGCGTGTCGTGGGTCCAGGCGATCTCCGGCTCGATCGGCGTCGAGCCGACGTAGCTGCCGTCCACGAAGATCCAGGCCGGCGTCGGCTGCGCCTCGATCCTGACCTCGGCCAGCGAGGCGCCAGCCGGCGCCTCGCGCGTCGGCGCCGAGCAGGCGCCGAGCCCGAGGCTGGCGGACACGACGGAGGCGGCGGCGATCAGGCGCATGCGGCGACCGCCGCCCTGCAGGCGTCCACGACGCCACGGGCGGAGCGCTCCCAGGTGAACTGACGGGCGCGCTGCAGGCCGCGCGCCCGCAGACGCGCGCGCAGCACGTCGTCGCCGAGGATCCGCAGCATCGACGCGGCGATGGACTCCGCATCGTGCGGATCGAACAGCAGCGCCGCGTCGCCAGCGACCTCGGGCAGGCTGGAGACGTTGGCCACGCACGCGGGCGTGCCCGCGGCCATCGCCTCGAGGACCGGGATGCCGAAGCCCTCGTACAGCGAGGGGAACACGAAGAGCGAGGCATTGGCGTAGAGCCCGGGGAGGTCCTCGCCGGCGACGAACCCGGTGAATACGACGTCGGCGGAGAGGCGGAGTCGCTCGACTGCTCGATCGATGGCCTCGGCGCCGTCCCAGCGCGGCCCGGCCAGGACGAGCTTGTGGCGGACCCCGGCGGCGCGCAGCCGCGCGTAGGCCTCGAGCAGGGCCACGTGGTTCTTGCCCGGATGCTCGAGCCGGGCGACGTAGAGGATGTACGGCGCCGGGACGGCGCTCGCGCCGGGGCCCTGCAGGCCCGTGCCCTCGACAGGCCGGTAACGGGCGAGGTCCACGCCGTTCGGCACGACGGCGACCTGACCCGGCGTCAGGCCGGTGCGCTCGAGCACGTCGTGGCGCGTGCTGTGGCTGACGGTGACGACGCGGTCCTGACGGCTGATCAGCCGCGGCAGGACGCGTGTGGCATAGAACATCCGCAGCGGGTCGTACTTGCCAGGCACGTGCAGCTGCGAGAGGTCGTGGACGGTCGCGACGCTGGGTACCCCGTAGGCCATGCCGAGCCTGCGGTTGCCTGCCGGGAGGAACACGGCGTCGCACGCGAGCGCCTTGAGTCGCCGCGGCAGCACCACGGAGTGCCAGGCGAGGCTGGGTACCGGCGAGTCGAAGACGTCGGCGACGAGCTCGAGGGCCGTGCCGCGTGGGAGATCCTCCCAGAGCAGCGCATCCCGTCGCGGCGCGAACACCACGAACTCGTCTTCCGGCGCGACGGCGGACAGCCGCCCGACGACATTGAGCAGGTACTGGCCGATGCCCGAGCGCCCACCGTCGCTGGCGAAGCAGGCGACGCCGACGCGGATCGGGCTCGTCCTCCGGGGCGGCGCGACGAACCCGGCTTGCGACCCGCGGGGCTGGGGGCTGGCGGCGCTCATGTAGACCATGCATAGGACTTTGCAAGACCGGTGCCAGCGGCCGGCGCGGCCGGAATGCAGCATTCCGGGGCCCGCAACCAGGCCTTCGGGCGCCCGTCTTCGCAGAATGCGACGCCGATTGCAGCTAGGCGAGGGCGAGCGCCCCTTCGCCGCCGGTGACGGCGTGCCCCAGTGCGGACTGCATCTCGTCCAGGTAACGGTCGTGATTGAAGCGGCGCCGACAGGACAGGGTGGCTTGCTGGCCGAGTTGCCGTGCACGGCTCGGTGTCGAGACCAGGTGCTGCAGCGCCTCCGCGAGGCGCGAGACGTCGAGCGCCGGAACCAGCAGCCCGGCCTCGTCGTGCGCGAGCCAGTCGCGGATGCCGCCAGAGTCGAAGGCGACGACCGGGCGTGCGCGCGACATCGACTCGAGGCCGATCATCCCGAAAGGCTCCGGCCAGCGGGAGGGCACCACGGTGAACGAGGCGCGCCGGTACCAGTCGTCGAGCTGCTGGTGCGGGACCCAGCCGGCGAAGTTCACGCGGTCGGCAATGCCGAGGCGGGCCGCGAGCTCGCGGCACTCCTCGAGTTGCCGGCCCCGCCCGACGACGTCGAGACGCCAGTCGCCCTGGACCAGGGCGGCGGCGTCGAGCAGCAGGTCGAGGCCCTTGCCGCGCACTACCTGGCCGACGAAGAGCATGCGACCCGGCTCGCCGCCTTCGAGGGCGGGCGTGGCATCGATCGCGGCCGGCACGGGGGCAATGACCCGGATGCGCGCGGCCGGGAAGCCGTTGTTGACGAGCTCGTCCCGGCTGTAGCGGCTGCCGGCGACGAGGAGCCGGGTCCTGTGCGCCACGGCGGCGCGCCTGCGGAACTCGCCCAGCGAGGCGAGGCCGATCGGCCAACCCCCGGCGCGGCGCTCGAGCAGGCAAAGGTGTCCCACGCAGGCCGCGCCGGCGCGGCGGGTGCAAGGCTGGTGGCTCAGCGGGAAGTACTTGTGGCGCCGCGGGCAGTAGAGGTCGTGGTCGTGGGCCACCTGCACCGACGGGAAACGGTCGACGAGGCGACCGACGAGACCGGCGTCGGCCCATTTGTGCAACACGACGACGTCGGGTACGAACCCGGCGACCGCGTCGGCGTCGGTGAACACGGTGTCGAATGCGGCGTCGAACGCAGGCTCGCCGGCGTGGGCGGGGCAGAGCAGCGCCTGTGCCCACCCCCGTGCCGCCAGGCCGCGGGCGAGGTCGTGGAGGATCTGCTCCACGCCGCCCTGGAAGCCCGCGCGCTCGTGCACGTGCAGGACTCGCATCACGCCGACCTCGCAGCAGGTGCACCGCGCCGGCCCACTTCCCGCGCGGGCACGCCCGCCACGATGCTGTAGGGCGCGACGTCGCGGCGGACGACTGCGCCTGCCGCGACGATCGCGCCGCGTCCGATGCTGACGCCGGGGAGGATCGTGCAGTTCATGCCGATCCAGACGTCGTCAGCGATCGTGACCGGCCGGACGTCGATGCCCTGCGCCATCATCGGTCGCTCCAGCTCGTCGTGCCGGTGGCCGACGCTCGTGATGCAGCTGTGCGCGGCGATCATGACGTCGCGGCCTATCCGCACGCCGCCGTTGCCGTAGACCACGCAGAACGGGCCGATCCAGGACCGCTCGCCGACGTGGACGAATCCCTCGCTGGCGTTCAGCAGCGCCCCGTCCTGGATCGTGCAGCGGTCCCCGATCGAGATCCCGGGCTCGAGGCGCGAGTTGGCGCGCAGGGCGACGTTGCGGGCGATCTTCGCGCCGTCGCCGAGGTGGATCCGCCGCGGGTAGGACAGCAGGACGCCTCGCTCGAGCCGCACGCCGCGGCCGGCCTGGGCCAGGCGGAGCAGTCGCAGGCGGGTGACGGCGGCCTGCCACCGCTCGGCGGCCTTGCGGAGCATGCTGATCATCTCGCGGCAACCTCCTGCTCCCGGATCAGCCGTGGCAAGCGACTCCTGAGGAAGCCGCGCGGCAGGCCGACCCACACGAAGACCGCCGTGAACGCCACGAAGGCCACCGCGCCCTGGACGGACACGGCCGTGAGCGACGTCGCCGGCTGCCAGCGATCGAGGAGGGATGCCACGAAGGCCATCGTGACGAGTCCGGGCATCGACGGCAGGACGGCCTGCGCCCAGAACCTGCGGACGGGCACGCCGAGGTGGTGGCAGGCGCGGGCGACGACGAGACCCGAGTCGATGACGACTGCGGCGAGGATCGCTGCGATCCCGGGGCCGGCCAGCCCGAGCGGTCCGAGCATCAACGCGCCGGCGGCGAGGCGCAGTGCCGCGCCGCCGACAGCAGCCTGTGCCACGAACCGGTGCCGGCCGGTCATGCCGAGGCAGATCGCGGCATTCATCGCCACCGCCGCGAAGGCCAGCGCGACGCACAGCAGCCGCAGGGGCAGCTGGGCCGAGATCGCCACCGGACCCAGCCAGGCATTCAGCAAGGCGGGTGCGTGCCACCCGAGCAGCACCGCGCCGGGAAGCATCAACGCGAGGTGGAACCTCGTGCCCAGGAGCAGGGTCGCGCGGATGGCTTCGGCGTCACCGGCGCCGTGGGCCCGGGCGATGGCGGGCGTCAGCGCACTGGAGAACTGCCGGCCGAGCAGCACGGCGTACTCGGCGATGCGCGCCGCGACGGAGAAGTGGCCGACCGCCGCGAGCGACAGGAACGCGTGCACCAGCACCGGCTCCATCCGCTGTGCAGCGAGGTTGGCGCTGTTGGCCGAGACGGCGGCGCCGGCGAAGCTGCGCATGTGCCGCCATTCGGACCGCCTCGCGCTGCGCCAGCCGAGCTCGAAGGCCGGGACGCGGCGCCTTGCGGCGAGCCACAGCAGCGGCGCCGGCAGCAGGACGGTGACCGCCGACCCGAGAGCGAGGGCCAGCAGCCCATGGCCGTGCGCCAGGCCAGCCAGGGAGACACAGGCCCCGGCGGCGATGGCAACGCCGTCCACGCAATTGCTCACGTGCAGCAGGCCGCGGGCGGCCAGCGCGGCCCGCCAGAGGCACAGCGGCAGCGCCAATGCCGCCGCGGTCGCGCCGATCCGCACGACGCTGGCGAATTCCGCAGCATCCTGGCCGTCGAGGCCGAGCAGCGCCGCGATCGGCGCGGCGCCGAGCCAGCCGGCCAGCAGCATGGCCAGGGCGAGCGGCGCCTGGGCCACGAGCAGCGTCGACAGCCGGGCGTTGCGCAGCTGCGGATCGCCCGAGCCCTCGGCCTCCGCGGCGAAGCGCACGGCCGTCGTGGCGACGCCCAGCTCGAGCAGGGCGATGAATCCGCAGGTCGCGGCGGCCAGCGCCCAGAGGCCAAAGCGCTCGATGCCGAGCGCGGCGATGGCTTGCGGCATGACGACGGCGACTGCGGCGATGCCGACGAGGAAGCGGCCGTAGTTGCTGGCGATGGGCAGGATCTGTCGCATGCGGTACCGCTCAGGCGGCTGACGCGAGCCACATCAGCTCGTGGAAGTCGCAGATCGTGCCGACCGGCCGTTCCGGGGCGTGAGTCGAGAGCAGGACGGCACTGGAGTCGGCGTGGTCGGGGTGGTAGCCGTGCATGCCCCGGATTGCGCTGCGGCCCATGTGGCTCGGCACGATCAGGTGGCCGGGGTCCATCAGGAAGATCAGCTCGCCGTAGCGTCGGCCCGGGAAGTCGCAGCCCAGCGCGGCGAGCTCGGCGTCTGCGAGGATGCGGCCGCCGCGCAGACCGGCGAGGGCCTCGGGGATGAGCCGCCCGGCGCTGGCGGATCGGAACCAGAAACGGGCCATCGTGGAGTCGTACGCCGCAACGTAATCCCGGCCGAAGCGCAGCGGGAGCTGCTCGATCACGGACACCAGGTCGGCGGGCTGCGTGACGTCGGCCATCCCGTGATCGGAGATGACGCTGAGGCGCACCTCGCCGTAGCGGCGCCGCGCGGCGGTCAGCACCTCGCGGAGATGCGACTCGTACCGGGCGACGCGGGCGGTGATGGACGGGTCATCCTTGCCGACCTGGTGCAGGGCACCGTCGAGGTCGGGCAGGTACAGGAATGCGAAGCGCATGGTGGCGGCCGCGACATCCCGGTGGAAGCCGGCAAGGTTCTCATCCTCGCCACGGCGCCAGTCGGAGAGGTGGAAGGCGACCCCCGACTCACGCAGCCGGTCGAAGATCGTCGGCGCGCCGCTGACCCCGCCGGGGCTGAACAGGTCCCGCTTCTCGCAATAGTCGAACTCGTGAGCATGCTCGAACGGCAGCTGGTAGAGCTGGAAGTAGCCGGTGAATCGCTGGCGCCTCGCCACCGCCCTCGAGAGCAGGTTGCGGACGCGAGCACGCCCGGTGATCGACGTCGGCAGGAAGCGCAGGGGCCGAAGGCTCCGGAACGGCGAGGTGCCCGGCGAGCAGTAGAAGAAGGACCAGTGGCCGTGGTCGCGCGGCAGGCGCCCGGTGAGGATCGAGGGGACGCAGGCCGAGGAGTACCCCAGCACCGAGCGTACCGGCTGGCGCCACGGCAGCTCCTGCTCGAGGAAGTGCCGGCCGCGAAGCACCTCCCAGCCGAGGGCGTCCACGAAGGCAAAGATGTCCAGGCGGCGGCGGTCAGCGGCGGGCGGGTGCATGCGGCGTCCTCAGGCTGCCTGGCGGCCGAGAAGGCGCGCCACGGCCGTCGCCTCGTCGTCCGTCACGAGGACGGCGTCGTCGAGCCGGGTCAGTTCGATGAGCGCGCGCACCCGCGGTGTCGGCGAGGCGAGGGCCAGGTCGCCGCCACGGCGGCGTGCGCTGGTCACGCAGGCAAGGATCGCGCCGAGGCCGCTCGAATCGACGAACTCGACCCGCGACAGGTCGAGGACCATGCGATACGAGCCGGCCGCAATCCGTTCCTGCAGGGCGCTGCGCAGGCTCGCCGCGTTGGCGAGCACCACTTTGTCCGGCAGGCGGGCGATCTCCGCCTCGTCCCGGGTCTCGAAATCAAGGTTCATGGTTTTCCTCCATCTGGTCTGGTTGTCAGGCCGCGGCGCAACTTCGTGAGCACCACGCTCTGGAAGCCGTCGCGAATGTCGTGGTGCACCTCGTCACAGGCGCGCTGCATGATCAGGCTGCCACGCCCGCGCTCCGCGAGCGGTTCGGGCGGCTCGCGCCTCGGTGCCGCGGGCATGCCGGTGCCGCTGTCGGTGACGGTCACGACCACCCGGTCACTGAGGGAGTCGAGGGCCAGGATCACGTTGCCTGGTGCGAGGCGATAGCCGTGCTCGAGCGCGTTGTTGACCGCCTCGATGACGGCCGCGGCGAGCTCGCCTGCGAGCGCCGCATCGAGGCCGCAGCGGTGGCAGGCGTCTTCAGTCCAGCGCAGCGCCTCGAGGGCGATGTCCGCCTGGGCGCCCAGCAGCACCAGCTCCTCGTGTTGCATGTTCAGGCTCCCCGTACCGCCTCGAGGGCGAGCAGTGACACGTCGTCGTCGTACGGCGCGCTCTGCCGCCAGTCGTCGATCGTGCGCCCGACCGCGAGCACGCTCTCCTCGAGGGACCTGTGCGCGCTGGCGGACAGCGCCTGCTCGAGGCGTTCCTGGCCGAAGGGCCGGCCGGCCGGGTCCACGCAGTCCGTCACGCCGTCCGAGAACAGCACGAGCCGCTCGGTGGCGTCGAGCCGGAACTCGGTCGTGGTGTAGAGCGCGCCGTCGAGCGCGCCGACGGGAAGCCCGCCGCTGCCCAGCGAGCGCAGCCGGCCGTCCTGCCGGACCACGATCGGGTGCGGATGACCGGCCTGGCAGAGGCGGCCGTCGCCGCTCCGCCGGTCGAGCCAGCCGATGACCAGGCTGCAGCCGATGCTCGCGTCGAGGTCGAGCGCCCGGCCGTTGAGGCCGCGGACCCAGGTTGCCGGGTCGTCCAGTTCCGCCGAGCCGGCGAGGCCGAGCAGCGCCGTGGCGATGGCAAAGGCGTGCAGTGCCGCGGCCACGCCGTGGCCGGTCGCGTCGATGTGGAAGAAGCCTGCGCGGTCGCCCTGCAGCGCGCTGACGCCGAACACGTCGCCGCCGAGATGCCGCGCGGGGCGGAAAAGATGCCGGAGAGCGATGCCGGAAGGCGGCGTGGTGGACCGGAGCAGCAGCTGGTGCTGCAGCCGAGCTGCCGCGGCGAGGTCTGCGTCGATGTCCTCCCGCAGCTGGCCCTGGTGCCGGAGGGCGTGCTCCAGCATGCGCGTCCGCTCGACCAGCGACCGGCGCAACGTGATCAGCCGGTGACCTGACTTCAGCCGGGCGGCGAGTTCCTCTGCGCGGTAGGGCTTGGCGACGAAGTCGTCCGCACCCGCTTCGAGCGCCTCGACGAGGTCCTCCACGTGGTCCTTGGCGGTGACCAGGATGGTGAACGGCCGTTGGGCCGGGTCGGTGCTGTGCAGCGCCCGGCACAGGTCCACGCCGGACAGCTCCGGCAGCTGCCAGTCCGTGACCAGGACGTCCGCCCGCCGGATGGCAAGGGCTGCGAGCGCCTCGGCGCCGTCGGCCGCGACGATTACCTCGAAGCCGAGACGCTCGAGGATTCCCGCGAGCCGGAGACGCTCGAAGCTGTCGTCCTCGACGGCCAGAGCGACCGGGCGCGGGCGGTTGTGGTTGGCGGGCGATGTCGCAGTCGTCGGCATTGGGCCTCCAGGCGGGTCGACGGAGGGGACTGCAACTTCGGTGCCATCGTGCTGGGCCCCATATCAAGTGCAAAATGCAACAAAAAGCGCGAGATACGATGCATAATGAAAAGATCGGCCAACCCGAGCGGGCAGAACTGCCTCTGGGACGGCTCTCGAGAGCTGATTCTTCGCAAAACGCATGGCACGGTGTTTGCACAATGCATCGCAGCGGTCCTCAGTCACCGAGGGCCCGGAGGAAGACGACACCATGCCCACGGATACGACCCCCGCGCTCGAGTCGACCGACGTCCTCGTGGACGCCGCGGCGATCGAGGCGCTGGCCGCCGACGTCGGCGCCGAGCGCCTCGACCCCGTCCTCGAGGCCTTCGGCAGCGAACTCGCGCGCCGCCTGCCCATACTCGAGGCCGCGGTGGCCGCCAATGACCTCGCTTTGATCGCGCGCGAGATGCACTCGATCAAGGGCAGTGCGCTGACCTTCGGCGCCAGCGCGCTGGGCGCCGCGGCCCGGCGCGCCGGCGACGCCGTCCGCGCGGGGGACACGGGCGTGGCGCTGGAGGCTGCGCGCCAGGTCCTCGTCCTGTTGCCCGCGACCCGCGATGCCGTCGCGAAGCTGGATACCAGCCACGCCAAGGAGGCCAGGCCATGACCCATGAAATACTGCTCGTCGAGGACAGCACGGCCCAGGCGGCCGTGTACCGCTCATACCTGGAGGCCGAGGGACATCACGTGCACGCCGTCGACAATGGCGAGGCGGCGCTCGAGTACCTCGAGCGCCGGCAGCCGGCGGCAATCCTGCTGGATCTGCAGCTGCCCGGCATCCAGGGCCTCGACGTGATGGCGCGCCTCAAGGAGACCGGCTCGAGCGTGCCGGTCGTGGTGGTGAGCGACCACGGCTCGACGGACAACGTGCTCGAGGCCATGCGCCTCGGGGCCGCCGACTTCGTGACCAAGCCCTTCGGCCGGAGCCGCCTCGGTGTCACCGTGGGCAATGCGATCCGCCGGCGCGAGCTGGCCGACATGGTGCACGCCTTCCGCGACCAGTTCGCGCGCGACCGGTTCCACGGCTTCATCGGCGGCTCGCTGCCGATGCAGTCCCTCTACCGGATCATCGAGAGCGCCGCCTCGAGCAAGGCCACGGTCTTCATCACGGGGGAGAGCGGCACCGGCAAGGAACTCTGCGCCGCCGCAATCCATGCCCAGAGCCGCCGCAGCGACGGGCCCTTCGTCGCCGTCAACTGCGCGGCCCTGCCGCGCGACCTCATGGAGAGCGAGATCTTCGGGCACGTGAAGGGGGCCTTCACCGGCGCGCATCGCCAGCGCGACG
>Ga0316622_100001950_pt1 | contig 13942 bp, 7 predicted proteins | sample OWC_Aug_OW2_C1_D_FD_207646 | JGI IMG/M metagenome (GOLD analysis project Ga0316622, IMG submission 207646) | Wetland soil microbial communities from Old Woman Creek delta, Ohio, United States - OWC_Aug_OW2_C1_D5_C | ecosystem: Environmental > Terrestrial > Soil > Wetlands | place: USA: Ohio... | reverse complement strand
TGGGTAGGACTGGCGGTCTCTTTCCTCGCCAGTTTCGCGCTGTACCTGAAGACGATGGCGGCCACTTCCAGCTTCTGGGATTCGGGGGAATATATCGCGTCCGCCTACACGCTCGGGATACCCCATTCACCGGGCACGCCGCTGTATGTACTGGTCGGTCGCGTGTTCACGCTGTTGCCCCTCCCGTTCTACTCCATCGCGGAACGGGTCAACCTGCTATCCGCTTTCTGCGGTGCGGTGGGAGTGGCGTTCGTCTTCGTCCTCATCGTACGCTTCCTCGACTACATCATGGGCAAGACCGCCACCACGACCGACGCCGTGGTCAAAGTCGTCGGCGGGCTGGTGGGGGCGTTTTTCATCGCCGCCAGCGACACCTACTGGATCGACTCCACGGAGGCAGAGGTGTACGCGATGAGCAACGCGCTCATGGGTTTCATGACCTGGTTGGGCCTGAAATGGGGCGACAAATCGCGGGACGTGCGTTCGACGTTCCTGATCTATCTCCTTTTCTATCTCCTGGCTCTCAGCGTCGGTTTCCATCTCGGCACCATACTGGCCATCTCGGGGATATTCTTCTTCGTTTTGATGACGAGGGAAAAGCTGTTCTCGAACCTCGAGTTCATTGTCGCGTGCGCGGGGGTGGCGATCTTCGTCGCCGATGCGACCCTCTACCGCGACGGCCGCATCACGACGTTCCTGCTCGTCGTGTACGTGGGGATATTGCTGTGGTTGTGGGCCAGCAAGCGCCGTTTCCCCGTGGTCGCGGCCGCGCTGTTCGTGCTGGGACTGTCCGTTCACCTCTATCTGATGATCCGTTCCGGGCACAACCCGAACATCGACGAAGGCGACCCGGAGACCTGGCGCAGCCTCTACTTTGCGCTCCGGCGCGAGCAGTATCCGCCCATGAACGTCTTCGCACGGAAGGCGGGCATCCTGTTCCAGCTCACCCATTTCAACAACTACTTCCAGGCGCAGTTTCAGATGGCGGCGGCGTACGTCGGCAAACTGAATCTGGGTTCGATCATCCCCTTCGCGCTGGGCATTTGGGGCATGGTCGACCAGTACACGAAGAACCGTAAGACCTTCGTCATGCTGTTCGTGACCTTCGTGACCGTGAGCCTGGGTCTCATCGTGTTCCTCAATTTTTCCGATGAGGAAGTGCGCGAGCGCGACTACTTCTATTCGCCCGCGTTCTACTACTTCGCCGTTTACATCGGGATCGGGGCGGCGAGCCTGCTGGGCGAACTGAAGAACCTGCTGACGCGGCGCCGCGCGGCGGAAGCGCCGGCGGTGTACGCGTTCGCCGTGGTCCTGCTCGCCCTGCCGTTTTTCACCATGCGGCACCATTACTTCACGCACGATCGCAGCCGCGACTTCACATGTCCCGCGTACGCGCGCAACATGCTGGTGGGGCTGGAGCCGAATGCCGTTCTCTTCACCAATGGGGACAACGATACTTTCCCGTTGTGGTACATCCAGGAGGTCGAGAACTACCGCCGGGACGTGAAAGTGGTGAACTTGAGCCTTCTCAACACGCCCTGGTACATCAAACAGTGCCGGGACAACGAACCGAAGGCTCCCGTCGGGTGGACGGACGATCAGATCGATCGCCTCACGCCGGTGCCCACCAAGGACGGGTGGTTGCTGGTGAGGGATCTCGCCGCCCAACAGATCCTGCGCGCGAACGAGTGGCGCCAGCCCGTTTACTTCGCGGTGACCATCCCGTCCCAGACATTCGAGCCGTACCAAGACATCCTCGAGTTCGAGGGCCTCGCCTACCTGGTGGTACGCCGCAAAGGCGAGAACATGATCAACGTGGAGAAGCTGGAAAAAAACGTCCTGAACAACTACAAATACACGAACATACTGGACGAGAACTGGAAGCGAGACAAGCGGGTCTACCTGCCGTCTCACGTGGAGCACCTGATACAGAATTACGCGGCGGCCTTCGTCCAGCTGGCGTTCGTCAAGCACCGCGCGGAACAATACCGGGAAGCGACCCGCAACCTCGAGATCGCGATGCAGATTGCTCCCGATTACCCTCCGCCGGTCCAGTTGCTGGGATGGTACTATCTCGACGCCGGCGATACCGCCAAGGCGGTGGGATTCTATCAGGACCAGATCGCGAAACGGCCGGATGATCTCGACACGCGCTTCCGCCTGGCGGGTGTGTACGAGCGGACGGGGGAGACCTTGAAGGCGGTCGAGCAACTCGATCTCATCCTGAAACGCAATCCCGAGGACAGGGAAGCGGCCATGGCGGCCTTCGGGCTGGCGTTGCGGGCGGGCGATGTCGAGAGATCGCGCAAATACCTGGTCGACTGGTTGACGAGGCACCCCGGAGACGGCAGCGCGAAGAAAACGTTGGCCGACCTGGATCGAGAACTGGGCGGCTTGCCGCAGCCTCCGGAGTGATCAACGAAGGGCAGGAGATGACGGAGAAGGTGCTCGTAACCGGTGCCGCGGGTTTCATCGGGTCCCACCTCACGGAGGCGTTGTTGGACGCGGGTTACGACGTCACCGGAATCGATTCCCTCACCGAGTACTACGACGTGCGGCTCAAGCAGAAGAACCTGGAGCGCTTCTCGGATCGGGAGCGGTTCCGGTTGATCGCGGGCTCGATCAATGACGTCGACCTCGATTCGCTGCTCGACGGTCAGGACTACATCATGCATCTCGCGGCCCAAGCCGGGGTGCGGGCCAGCTGGGGCCGGCGGTTCGAGGATTACATCGACGCGAACGTCCGCGCCACGCAACGGCTGTGCGAGGCGGCCAAGAACAAAACCGTCAAGAAACTCGTATACGCAAGCTCCAGTTCCGTGTACGGCGACACCGTGGATCTGCCGATGAAGGAGAGCCATCCGACCCGGCCGGTATCTCCCTACGGTGTGACCAAGCTGGACGGTGAGAACCTCTGCCTGCTCTACCGGAAGCAGTTCGGTCTTCCGGTGGTATGCCTGAGGTTCTTCACCGTTTTCGGCCCCAGACAGAGGCCGGACATGGCCATCCACAGATTCCTGGTAGGGGCTCTCACCGGGGCGCCGGTCGCAGTCTTCGGCAACGGGAGCCAGACCCGCGATTTCACCTACGTGTCGGACATCGTGGCGGCCAACCTCGCGGCCATGCGCTACCAGGGCGAAGAGGCCGTGTTCAACGTCGGCGGCGGGCAGCGGGCCTCCCTCAACCGGGTCCTCGACCTGGTGGGCTCTTTCAGCGCGGGCCAGTTCGACGTCCGGTTCGGGAATGGAGAGAAGGGAGACGTCCAGCACACGTACGCCGACACCGAGCTGGCACGGAGAGAGCTCGGGTTTGCGCCCCAGGTGTCCCTCGAGGAAGGCGTCAAGCGGCAGGCAGAGTGGGTGCGGTCCCTCCTGCCGATTCTCAGAGAAAACTGACGGGACGAGCCGGGAAGAGGTCCGGCGGCAATGAAGTTGTCAGTCGTGGTTCCGGTTTACAACGAAGAGGGAAGCCTGGGCGAGCTGTACGAACGGCTCGAACGGACGATGGCCGAACAGCGATGGGACTACGAGTACATCTTCGTCGACGACGGCAGCACCGATCGTTCGATCATCGTGCTGCGGGAGCTTCGCCAGCGGGATCCGGCCCGCGTCAACGTGATCAGCTTCCGCCGGAACTACGGGAAATCGGCGGCCCTCGAATGCGGTTTTCGGGCGGTGAGCGGTGACGTCGTGATCACGATGGACGCGGACCTCCAGGACGATCCCGACGAGATCCCGAGACTCGTCGCCAAGATCGAGGCCGGCGCGGACCTGGTGTCGGGTTGGAAGAAAAGCCGCCACGATCCCTGGTCGAAAACGCTCCCATCCAAAGTGTTCAACTGGGTCACCTCGCTCGTGAGCGGGATCAAGCTGCACGACTTCAATTGCGGGCTGAAAGCGTACCGGCGCGACGTGGTGAACGCGATCACCATTTACGGCGAGCTCCACCGGTTCATTCCCGTCCTGGCTGGCTGGGAGGGATTCAGGGTGGAAGAGATGGAAGTGCATCATTCCAGGCGCAAGTACGGCCGGAGCAAGTACGGCACGCGCCGGTTCCTGAACGGGTTCTTCGATCTCATCACCGTCATGTTCGTCACGCGCAGGGCGCTGAGCCCCCTGCACCTGTTCGGGCGAATAGCGGTGGTGATGTTCTTCATCGGTTTGGTCCCGTTGATCGTGTTCCTGATAGAGTGGTTGGGTGGGGCGGGGCTCCGCGTGCGCCCGATCATGTTGTTCGGCTTCGTCATGATCATCGTAGCTCTCCAGATCGGATCGATCGGATTGCTCGCGGAGATGATCTCGTCACGCAGCGCCAAGGATTCGACGTACACGTACAAGGAGTACCTCGTTCGGGGGGAAGCAAGCGGCCTGAAATCCAGGGAACCCCGCGAATCGCCATGAGAGTCTGCCTGGTGGGGCCCGCGTATCCGTACCGCGGAGGCATCGCGCACTTCACTGCGATGCTGGCGCGCGAGTTTCGCAGGGATCACGAGGTGCTGCTGGTCAACTTCAGCCGGATGTACCCCTCGTTCCTGTTTCCCGGTAAGACACAGTACGACGAAAGCCCGTCCGCGCTGCGGGTGGACTCGATGCGAGTCGTCGACAGCGTCAATCCGCTCTCATGGAGGGCGGCGGCGCGAGTGATCGTCGATTTCCGCCCGGCGATCGTGGTGTTCCAGTGGTGGCACCCGTTTTTCGGGCCGGCTTTCCGCATCATCTCCTCGGCCGTGAAGCGACGCACGGGCGCCCGCGTCATCTTTCTCTGCCATAACGTGCTCCCGCACGAGTCATCGATCTTCGACCGGACCCTGGTCGGGATGGGCCTGGGGAGCGCGGACGCCTATCTGGTGCAGTCGCGGGAAGACGAAAAGAACCTGAAACGGCTGAAGCGGGATGCGAGGGTCGCGGTGAATCCGCTGCCGACCTTCGATCTGTTCGAACACGGCCGCTTCGACCGCGAGAGCGCACGCGCGCATCTCGAGCTGGAGGGGCCGACGCTGCTGTTCTTCGGCTACATACGTCCCTACAAGGGACTCGGCGTCCTGCTCGAGGGGTTCGGGCGGGTGCTGCAACGCATGCCCGCGACGCTCCTGGTCGTGGGCGAGTTCTATGAGAAGCGGGAGAATTACGACGAAGTCATCGAACGGTTGTCGATCGGGCCGCACGTACGGATTGTGGATTCCTACGTGCCGAACGCCGAGGTCGAGGCCTACTTCAAGGCGGCCGATCTGATCGTTCTTCCGTACCTGTCCGCCACCCAGAGCGCCATCGTTCAGACGGCGTTCAGTTTCGCGAAGCCGGTCGTGGTGACGGCGGTCGGCGGTCTGCCGGAGGTGGTCGAGGACGGGGTGACGGGTTACGTGGTGCCGCCGCGCGATCCGCAAGCGCTGGCAAACGCGGTGGTCCGGTTCTTCGAGGAGAAAGCGGCCGAGCGCATGGCGAGTGCAATCGAGTCGGGAAGGGACCGTTTCTCTTGGAAGCGATGCGCCGAGGTGCTGACTTCCCTAGCGAAATGACAATCTCCGGTGTACCCCGGGGCGGCCGTGTGATATGATCGCCGACACGGGTTTTCCAGATGGTTGAGAGCAATCGTTCGAAACGCAGAAAACCTTCGATTTCAAAGCCCCCCGCCCAATCCGCAGGGGGCCGTCAGTATTTCGGGAACGATTCCAACGTCCGCTTCAAGCCTCTGATCGCGTGTCTCGTATTCGTGGTCGCGATATGCGTGCTCTACCCGGGTCTTGTTTTCCAGCACAAGATATTTTTCGCCAGTGACAACCAGGCGGCGGTGAGCTTCGGGACGGTGGCCGAACGCGCCATCGAGGAAGGCGTTTATCCCGTCTGGAATCCGTATGTGTTCGCGGGCATGCCGAGCTTCGCGAGCCTCTCCTACACGCCGCACGTGTACCCGGTGACCGCCGTTCTGAAATTGTTCGTGGACTACCTGCATTTTCCCGTGTACCTGTGGCTGTTCTTCCACACGTTCATGGCCGGTCTGGGGACGTACTTGCTCCTGCGCGACCGCGGCGTGTGGTTCATCCCTTCCGTCGCCGCCGGCGTGCTCATGATGTGGATGCCCAACTTGGTCGCCGCCGGCGCCTATGGGCACGGTAGCCAGGCTTGCGCGGTCGGATACATGCCCTTCGCGCTGCTCTTCTGGGATCGGCTCTGGCGCGGCAAAGGGATCCTCGTGTACGGATCCGCGCTCGCGATCGTGTTCGGATTCTCGATGCTCCGCGGCCACCTGCAAATATCCTACTACACCTATGCCTTGGTCGCTCTGCACCTGTTGTTCTTCGGCGGCGCGCGGTTTGTGGACGCGCACCGAGGGCATGTGCCCGAGGGGTCGGCGCTGCCCCGACAGTGGTTCGCCCGGCTCACCGGCGGCGGTGCCCGGTATGGATCGAGAACCGCTGCGGTCGAATTCGCCTGGGGGACGGTGGTGTTCGCGATCGTGGTGGGCATGTCCCTGGCGATAAGCGCGGTGCTCTATCTTCCCGCGCACGAATATGCGCAGTACTCGATACGAGGGGCGTCGCAGGAGGGCGGGGCGGCGTACTCGTATGCGACCTCCTGGAGCCTCCATCCCCTCGAGGTGCTCACGTTCCTCTTCCCGTACGCGTTCGGTTTCGGGAAGGACCTGTACATCGGTTACATGCCGTTCACCGACTACCCCAACTACGTGGGCCTCGTGGTGCTGGCCGGTGCCGTGATGGCGCTGGCAGCGGCGCGCAGCCGCTTCGTCTGGTTCCTCGCGTTCGTGGCCGCCGTGGCCACGCTGGTGTCCTTCGGCCGGTTTTTCCCGGTGCTGTACGGGCCGTTGTTCAAACTGGCGCCCTATTTCAACAAGTTCCGCGTGCCGGTGATGGTCCTCATCGTTCAGCAGCTGGCGTTGGTGGGGTTGTTCGGGATCGGGCTCACGGCGATGCTGCGGGCAGGGCGGGAACGCGCCCGGCGGAACGCCGTCCTCGGGCTCGCGGTGGCGTTCTTCGTGTTCATGATCGTGATGCTGACGCAGGGTGTGTGGTCGGGGCCCTTCGCCGAGACCGTGTCCGGGAACGTGCGCAGCGGCCGGAACCCGCAAGAACAGCTCATGGTGGCGCGTGTGGTGGGCAACTACCTGTTCCGCGACCTGGTGCGTTTCTCGATCATGCTCGCCGTGCTGCTGGTGCTGCTGTTCGCCTATTATAGCCGCAAGCTGCCGGCGCTCGTCCTGGGCGTGCTGGTGCTGGTGCTGGGCATGGTGGATTTCTATCTCGTGAACAGGAACATCCTGCACCCGGAGGTTTTCCGCGAGCACGAGGCGCTCCGGATCATCGTGGACCCGTCCGTGCGGGACCGGTACACGGCGCCGGACACGCTGATCGACTTTTTGCGTAAGGACGAACGCCCCTTCCGCGTCTTCCCGATCGACAGTCCGCAGCGTCCCTTCTCGGGGCTCTTCTCGTCCAACCGTTTCATGATGTTCGGGATTTCATCTATCGGCGGCTATCATCCCGCGAAGCTCAAAGTCTACGAAGAGTACTTGCAGGCGGCGGCAGGTGCGCTCTCGAGGGGCGATTTCGCGCCCATAGACGCGCTCAATGTGCGCTATCTCGTCAGCGCCTCCCAGTTTCCCCAGCAACAACGTTATCGCGAGGTTTGGTCGGGAACGGATTTCGAGGGCGTGCCTCGATACGTGTACGAAAACGCGACGGGATTCCCGCGCGCGTGGTTGGTGCAACGATACCGCGTGGCCCCCGGCCAGGAAGGGCTCGATCTGATCGCGTCGGGCGAAGTCGATCTGTCGAAAACCGTTCTCCTGGAAGCGAAACCTCCAGCGGAACCGGAGACCGCGGACAGCGCGTCAGTGGGGAGCGTGGATGTGACGAAACTGGGTTTCAACGAGATACGGCTCGAGACGACCACGGCTTCGCCGGCGCTGCTGGTGTTGAGCGAGGTGTACTACCCCGACTGGAAGGCGCAGGTGGACGGCGAGCCGGTCGAAGTGCTGCAGGCAAACCACATCATGCGGGCGGTACCGCTGGCAGCGGGCGAACATGAGGTGATGTTCCACTATGACACCTCCCATATCAGGCGCGGGCTCCTGATCTCGGCGACATCGCTGGGGGTGATGTTGGTGGCGCTGGCGATCGGGATTGTGCTGTCCACCAGACGCCGGATCGCGTCCCAGCGAGCATGACGCCGGCCGCGCGCCTGTTCGATTTGTGGGAAACCGTGACGCCGAGAGGAGCTGCGGCGTGCCGACTCTGGACAGTGCAGGAGGCGGTGTGAACACGTGCGGGCGGAAGGGAAAGCCGGCGAAGCCGAAGCCAAAGGCGGCCGTTTTGCTGGCGGTGTTTTTGACCGTCGCGGCGACGGCGACCCTCTGCCGCGCGCAGTCCCGGGATGATTGCCTCGCCTGCCATTCGGACCGGGATCTCAAAGCCCAAAACGGAAAAGCGGTGTCCGTCGACGAGGACGGATTCGTGCGCAGCGTCCATGGCGACCTGGAGTGTGTCGACTGCCACTCGCAGCCGGGCAACTACGAGGATGTTCCGCACTTCGCCGTCTATCGTAGCGTCGCGTGCGGTGACTGCCACGAGGATGCTGCGGGGAGCTACAACGGGAGCTTCCACGAGATTGCCTCCCGCCAGGGGGAATCGAACGCGCCCACGTGCTCGTCCTGCCACGGGATCGACGGCAATCCCCACATGGTGAAGCCGCTCACTCAGCGGACGGCGGAGTCGGCCTGCTCGCGCTGCCACGCCGACGAGGCCCGAAGCTACGACGGCAGTGTGCACGCGGCGGCCGCCGCGCAGGAAAAGCCGAGCGAAGCGAGCGGAGCGAGCCCGGGCTGCACCGGTTGCCACCCCACCCACAGTGCCGCGTATCCGCCTTCGGCCGGCGCGGTCAACAAACTGTGCGACGCCTGTCACCGCGGCGCCATGCAGGCCGTCCGGCTGTCGGGACACATGGGGGAGGAAGCGGTCGGGGGCGGCGTGATCTCTTGCGCTTCCTGCCACGACGTTCACGCCACACACAAACCGAGCGTCGACACCAAAACACTGCGGGCGTGCAATACCTGTCACCCGCAGTTGGAGGAGCAGTTCAAGGGTTCGGTGCACGAAAGGCTGATGGAATCGAAGCAGCTGAACTGCCTCTCATGCCACAGAACGCATCAGGTGAGCGATGCCTCCGAATCGGAGGATTTCGGTTGCGGGCGATGCCACCAGCGGGAAGAGCAGGAATACCGGGCGAGCGCGCACCGGCTCGCGCGCTTGCGCGGCGACCGTGTGGCGGCGACGTGCGCCGACTGTCATCACGGCCACCACGTGCTTCCGGCGGCGGACCCCGAGAGTCCCACGAACCACTTCCGCATCCCGACGACCTGCGGGGAGTGCCACTCCGATCAGTCGGTGATCACGGCCGATTTCGTTCGTCTCCCGATCAGTCTCCCCAGTTACGAGCGGTCGATCCACGGCGAAGGTTGGAAAAAGGGGAAGCGGACGGCGGTCTGTTCCGACTGTCACGGAACGCACCTGTTGCAGTCGGCGTCGAGTCCGACCAGCACCATCAACAAACAGAACCTGGCCGTCACCTGCGGTGCGTGTCACGGGGCAGTGTCCCGGGAATACACGGAGTCGGTCCACGGCCGGGCGGTAGCACTGGGTATCACGGACAGCCCCAGCTGCACGGACTGCCACGATGAGCACCTGATCCTGGCCGCGAACGATCCGATGTCGTCCGTGTTTCGCGGCAACGAACCACGCACCTGCGGACAGTGTCACCAGGATCCGGAGATGGCGGCCCGTTACGGGCTTCCGCCGGACGTCATCGGGAGCTACCAGGACAGCTACCACGGGTGGGCGATCAAGCGCGGGGGGAGAGATGTGGCGGTGTGTGCGGACTGTCACAACACCCACGCCATCGGCAGCCGTTTCGATCCGGGATCGTCGATCCATCCCAACAACGTGGTCGAGACCTGCCGCCGGTGCCACGAGAACTCCAATCCGAAGTTCGCCGCGAGCTACACGCACGTGCTGGCTCGCAACAAGAGGATGATCCACGACTACGTGCGCATCATCTACATCGTGCTGATCTCCCTGGTGTTGGGGGGGATGGTGGTGCACAACGCCGTTCTATTCGGACACGATCTGCGGCGGCACTACCGGTCGACGAAGAGCGAACCCACGGTGGTGCGGATGACGCCAAACGAAGTCTGGCAACATCTGGTTCTCACCGTCACGTTTGCGGGCCTGGCGATTACGGGATTCGCCCTCAGGTTTCCGGAGTCATGGTGGGCGGGGCTTCTGAGCGACTTCGGGCTGAGCGAAGGGTCCCGGCGGATCGTTCACCGGGTGCTCGGCATGATGCTGGTGGTGGCATCGGTCTATCACGTGTTTTACCTACTGCTGACGCGAAGGGGGCGGCGGATGCTGCGGGCGCTGGTGCCGGGGATGCGGGACGCCGCCGATGCGGCCGCCAATGTGCGCTACCACATCGGCCTGGGCGGCGACCACCCCACCTTCGGGACCTTCGATTACACGCAGAAGGCCGAGTACTGGGCCTTGATATGGGGAACCATCGTGATGGCGCTCACCGGATTCGTGTTGATGTTTCCGGACGTAGTGACCGGCCACATGCCGGCGTGGGTCGTGCGCGTGAGCGAAACGATACACTTCTACGAGGCGATTCTCGCCGTTGGCGCTATACTGATCTGGCATTTCTACTTCACCATCTTCCAGCCCAGGGAATACCCCATGAGCTGGACCTGGATCACCGGCCGGATGCCGGAGTCGATGTGGCGGAGTCACCACGCACGCGAGAGCGCGGAAAAGCAGAGCGAACCGGAGGAAGCGCCCGGGAATGCGAGCTGAAACCGGCCGGAAGCGGCCGCAATCTCGAACCGAAAGGTAGGAAGCGTTGGAAGCCCTGATCGTCATCCCGACGTACAACGAGATCGAGAACATCGGCCAGCTCCTGAAAGACCTGCTGGCCCTGCGGCCCGACCTGGACATCCTGGTGGTGGACGACAATTCGCCGGACGGGACGGGCACCTTCGTCGACGAGTTCGCCGCCCGCGAGAAGAGAGTCCACGCGCTTCACCGGCCGGGAAAATTGGGCCTGGGGAGCGCGTACATCAAGGGTTTCAAGTGGGCGCTGGCGGAAACGGACGCGAAGTATATTTTCGAGATGGATGCCGATTTCTCTCACGACCCCGCGGCCATCCCCGAGTTCCTGGAACGGATCAAGGACGCCGACCTGGTGATCGGTTCGCGCTACCTGAACGGCATCACGGTGGTGAACTGGCCGCTTTCGAGGCTGATACTGAGTGTCGGCGCCAACATCTACACCAAGATCGTTACCGGCATGCCGCTGAAGGATGCGACAGGCGGTTTCAAGTGTTTCCGCCGGCACGTTCTGGAGGCCTTGCCGCTGGACCGGATCAAGAGTGACGGCTACTCGTTCCAGATCGAGATGAACTTTCACGTTTGGAGGCGTAAATTCCGGATGTTCGAGATACCGATAATGTTCGTGGACCGGCGCGTGGGCACGTCCAAGATGTCCCGCCGCATCATTTATGAAGCGGCGTTCATGGTGTGGAAACTCCGTTTTGCCTCCATTTTCGGAAAGCTCCGCTAGCTGGCAGGTCGTGCACGTGGATCTGTCCGTCATCATCGTCACCTATAACAGCTCCCGTGTGATCGGGCCTTGTCTGGATTCCCTCCGCGAGCAGGAATTCTCCGGGACGGTCGAAGTCATCGTTGTCGACAACGCCAGCAGCGACGGCACTACGGACCTGGTCGGCGCGCAATATCCATGGGTGAAGCTCATCGCGGGGCACGAGAACCTCGGTTACTCGAAAGGCGTGAACGTCGGCATCCGCGAGGCCTCCGGGCGTTACCTGTTCATTCTCAACCCGGACACCGTCGTCAAGAAGGACTCCGTGCAGAGGCTGGTGGATTTCGCGGAACGGACGCCGGACGCCGGAATCGTGGGCCCGAAGCTGATATTCCAGGACGGCAACACCCAGTACTCCTGCCGGCGCTTCTATACCTTCAAGGTCCTGCTGCTGCGGAGAACGCCGCTGGGGCGTTTGTTCAAGAACGCCCGCGCGGTCAGGGAACACCTCATGCTCGACTTCGATCATGAATCGACCCGCGAGGTGGATTGGATGCTCGGCGCGGCCATGTTCGTCCGCCGGCGCGCGGTCGAATCCGTGGGGCTCATGGACGAACGCTTCTTCCTCTACTTCGAGGATGTGGACTGGTGCTATCGGATGAAGCAGAAGGGGCTGAAGGTCTACTACCACCCGAAGTCGACGATCTTCCACGGCTACGCCCGCGAGAGCGCGCAGTCCGTTCTGAATCGTTCCTTCGTCGCGCACATGGTGAGCCTCTTCCGGTACTACGAGAAATGGGACAACGTGTGGTACTTCTTCAAAAAATACCGGGAAGTCGCCAAGGCGGTGCTGTTCCTCGTGGTCGATCTGGTCGCATTCAACGCGGCCTTCTTCGCGGCGTACTACCTGCGCGTAGCCCTGGCGGGAGTGTTCGCCAATCCCATCTTCCCGGTGTCGACGTACCAGAAATTCGTGTTGTTCGAGAATCTCCTGTTCGTGTTCACGTACCACGCGTTCGGTCTCTACAAGATCAGGCGTGAGACCAGGACGGTGGACGAGCTCTTCGATGTAAGCAAGGCGATCATAGTCGCTTCGATCCTGCTCATGGCCAGCACCTACCTGGGGAAGATCCGCACCTACTCGCGCCTGGTGGTGGCCTTCCTGGTTCCGTTTGCGATCCTGTTCGACTGGGGGCTGCGGAGCGCAATCCGATGGGGGCACCGGAAGCTGCTCGCGCTCAAGGTGGACCTCAAGCGGGTGTGCATCGTGGGCCCGATGGACCGGGCGCGCGGGCTGGAAACGAAGCTGGTGCGCGACGACCGCCTGGGTGTGGACGTGGTCGGGATCGTCGACACCGAAAGCCGGGGAGACGAGATCCTGACCGGCGCGCTCGGCCGGATAGAGGATATCGAGAAGATCGTGGACAAGTATCGCGTGCAGGAGGTGATCCTGTTGCCGGGCGCAGTAACGGGCGAGCGCCTGGCGCAACTGGTGGGGATGGGAAGGCGGCGGGTCGTGGATATCACTTTGCTCACGGACTACACCGGGTTGGTTTTCCACCAGGCCAAGGTCGGAGACCTGTCCGGGGTTCCCGCGATCAAGTATCCGCGGGGTACGCGCTACGCGTTCGACCGGACCGTGAAACGGTTCACGGACGTGGTGTTCGGGGCGATATTCGTGGTGGTCTCCACAGGTTGCTACATGTTATACTCCCTCTACGCTCTGTCCAGGGCCCGAAAACCGTTCTGCTACAGCGAGAGGCTCGGGTTAGAGGGAAAACCTGTCACGATCCCGACGGCCGGCGATGACCGGCCGGATGGTCCGTCCGATTTAGTAAACCTTCCCCTGTTTTGGCTGGTCGTCATCGGCAAGTTGAGCATGGTCGGTCCTTATGCGCTGCCGTTCCAGCAGGCGCCCCGGCTGGCGGGTGACGCGCGTTTCCGATTCGAGGCGAGGCCGGGGATAACAGGTTACTGGAGGGAGGGGAGGCGCCGGCGCATCACGATCGAGGAGTTGCTCGCACAGGACGCAAACTACGTCCAGAACTGGTCTCTGGTGCAGGATCTCAAGATATTTCTCACCACCTTCGGGAATTTCTTGCGTGGGCGCAAGCGCACATTGGAGGTCGTGGAGGGTGCGCCGGAGTCGGAGAAAGTGGGAATCCACCATGCGGTCGAGATCGAGAGAAACTAATCCGATGGTGAAGGCGGTCTTCATCGCCGCGGTGTTGGCGTCGGGCGTGGCCGGCGGTCCGTGGGCGGCCGGGCAGTGGGAGAACCACCTGGACGCCAGTTTCATACGAGAAATCGTTTACCGCGACGGCGCGTTGTACATGGCC
>Ga0316622_100001949_pt1 | contig 13943 bp, 2 predicted proteins | sample OWC_Aug_OW2_C1_D_FD_207646 | JGI IMG/M metagenome (GOLD analysis project Ga0316622, IMG submission 207646) | Wetland soil microbial communities from Old Woman Creek delta, Ohio, United States - OWC_Aug_OW2_C1_D5_C | ecosystem: Environmental > Terrestrial > Soil > Wetlands | place: USA: Ohio... | reverse complement strand
GTGAGCTTCTGCGCGACCGCGACCGGCAGGTGCTCCCAGTCGATGTGCGTGCTCGGCCGGGAGGCGTGCAGGCTCGGGGGAATGGCCCCGCGCTCGACGCTCAGCACCGCCTTGATGAGCCCGGTGACGCCCGCCGCGGCCTCGAGATGGCCGATGTTGCTCTTGATCGATCCGACGAGGAGGGGCTGGTCGGCCGGGCGGCCCCCTCCCAGCGCCGCCGCGAGCGCTCGCACCTCGATGGGGTCGCCGAGAGAAGTGCCGGTGCCGTGCGCCTCCACGTACCCCACATCGGAGGGCTTCAAGCCCGCATTCGCGAGCGCGGTCCGGATGGCCATCTCCTGGGCGGAGCCGCTCGGTACGGTGAGGCCGCCGCTCGCTCCATCCTGGGTGGCGGCGCTGGCGCGAACGAGGGCCAGAATCCGGTCCCCGTCGGCGATCGCGTCGGCATGGCGCTTGAGGACCACCACGCCACAGCCCTCGCCGAGGACGAACCCGTCCGCTCCCGCTCCGAACGCCTTGCAGCGGCCCTCGGGCGACATCATCTTCGCCTTCGAGAACAGCACGGTGTTGTCGGGGCCCAGCATCAGGTGCACGCCCGCCGCGAGCGCCATGCGGCACTCGCCGGTCCTGAGGCTCTGACAGGCCAGGTGGACGGCGACCAGCGAGGACGAGCACGCGGTGTCGACCGAGACCGCGGGACCCTGCAGGCCGAGCACGTAGGCGATGCGTCCCGAGGCGATGCTGTGGGCGACGCCGGAGGCCGAGTACGCGTCGATCTGCGTCGCGTCGCGGGTGAACGGGCTGAGCCTCTGGTAGTCACCGCTGCACAGGCCGAGGAATACACCGGTGGCGGTGCCCGCCAGACGGTCCGGCGCCTGCCCCGCGTTCTCGAGGGCTTCCCAGGCCACCTCGAGCAGGAGCCTCTGCTGCGGGTCCATCCCGACGGCCTCGCGGGGAGCGATCCCGAACAGCCGCGGGTCGAAGCGGTCCAGGGGGTCGCGGAGAAAGCCCCCCCAGCGCGTGTTGGTCTTCCCCGGCGCGTCGGGATCGGGGTCGAACACGGCGTCGGCGTCCCAGCGGCTGGAGGGCACGTCCGTCACCGCATCCACACCGTCCTTCAGAAGGTCCCACAGGCTGTCGGGGTCGTTCACGCCGCCCGGCAGCCGGCAGCCGATCCCGATGACCGCGATCGGCTCGCGCAGGTGCCCCTCCGTCGCGGCGAGGCGGGCCTGCAGCTCGTCGATCGCGATGAGGGCCCGCTTCAGGGGCGAGCGCTCCTCCGTTTGCGGCTTCAGGGCTTCCCCCCTTCGAGGGAATCGAGGCGCTCGAGGAGCTGCGCCTCGGCCTCCTCCTCCGTCAGCTCTCCGAGCCGGGGGCGACGCGAGGAAGCCGCAGGCGCGTCGTGGCTCGCGTCCGGGGTCGCGCCGGGCGTCTCCACGAAGAGCAGCTTCTCGAGGAAGGCGGCGATGGCCGAGCAGGTCGGGTGCTCGAACACGAGGGTCGAGGGCAGCCGGCCGGAGAGGCCGAGGTCCCGCCCGAGGCGGTTGCGAAGCTGAACCGCCATCAGCGAGTCCAGGCCGAGGTCGATGAGGCCCCGGTCGGCGTCCGGCATGCGCGAGCGGTCGAGCCGCATGACCTCCATGACGCCGCGTCGGACGAGGTCGGTCAGCAGGGAAACACGCTCGGCGGGGGCTGCCTCGCGCAGCTCCCGCAACTCCGGCTCTGGGAGCGCCGTGGCCGCGGGCTCTGCCGCGCCGAGGGAACGACTGGCCACCGCGATGTCGGTGAAGGCTCCGGCGCCGGGAGCTCCGGGGGCCACCGCGACGATGACGTGGTTGCCCAGGATCGAGGCGGGGCTGTCGTCGCTCGGGAAGGCCGCGGCCCGCTCCAGGCCCGCTTCCCGCAGCAGCGAGACCCAAGTCGTCGCCGAGACGAGGGGGTTGTCGCGGCGCAGGTCGTCGGCGAAGCTCTGCCAACCCTCGATGAGGCCCGTGCTGATGTCGAAGTAGTGCGGGTGCGAGGTCGTCTCGCTCAGCACCAGGACGCCTCCCGGGGCCAGGAGCGACCTCACACGCTCGACCGTGGCCCGGAGGTCCCGCGTGGCGTGCAGGACGTTCGCGGCCAGGATCAGGTCGAAGGAAGCGTCCCCCAAGCCCTGCGCGGCCGGCTCCTTCTCGACGTCCAGGAGCGCGTACGTCACGAACGGGTAGGCGGCGAGCTTCTCCGCCGCGCTTGCGAGGAAGAGGTCCGAAACGTCGGTGAACAGGTAGCGCGCGCGGCGCGAGGGCAGCACCGGCAGCACCGAAGAGCTGGTGCCCGCGGTGCCGCCGCCGATCTCCAGGACGCGCAGCCCGCCCGAGGGGCGGGACCGAATGACCGCCTCGAACGCGGCGCGCACCATGCCGTTGAGGTAGCGCGCCACGCACGAGTCCTGGTAGATCCCGTCCGCGATCTCGAAGGACCCGGCGGGAAAGAGCGTCTCGAGCGGGCTTTCCCGCCCGGTCAGGACGGCGGCGAGCCGGTCGCCGCAGCCGCGGAGGTAGACGAGCACCTCCGGGTAGTCGGCGAAGACCGTTCGTGCCTCTTCGAGCAAGGGCTCGAGCGGCACCTCGGCGAGCGGGCGGGCAGCCACGAAGGCCCCGCCGTCGGCACGGATCCGGCCCTCCGACGCCAGCTTCTCGAACCATCGGCCCACGAGCCGCACGTAGGTCGGCTTCAATCCGGCCTGCTCGACGGCCCCGGCCGGCGTCTGGCGCTCGCCCGCCTTCGCGAAGAGGCCGAGGTCGCGCAGCGCCTTCACTTCGTAGACCGAGGTTAGCCGTTCGAGCAGGCCCCACTTCGCCGGGAAGGAGGCGATGTCCAGATCGAGTGGACCCTGCCTCGACTGCGCCTCCAGGGCCCGCTCGAGAACGGGCCAGACCGGCTCGCTCGCGGCGGCGGCCGGCCCCTCGAACCAGTATCTCTCGTGCTCGAACGGGTAGGTCGGCAACGCGACGCGCGTCCGCCTCCTGCCCCGATCGAGGGCGGCGCCGTCGAAGGAGACCCCACCTGCGTAGAGCATCCCGAGTCCCTCGAGAAGGGACTCCCAGTCGGGCCGGCCTTTTCTGAGCGTGGGGATCCAGGCCGCGGTCGGGTCGCTCACGCACTCCTGGCCCTGGCTGAGCAGCGTGGGGTGAGGGGCGATCTCCACGAAGACCCGGTAGCCCTCCCGCTCCAGCGTCCGCATGCCATCGGCGAACCGCACACCCTGCCGCATGTGACGCCGCCAGTAGGCGGGCCAATCGGTGCCCGCCGGGAGCGGGGCGCCGTCCACGTTCGAGATGAGCTCGACGCGCGGATCCGAGTGGACGAGAGAGGCGGCCTTCCGGGCGAGGGGCTCGAGGATCGGTTCGACCAGGGGCGAGTGCGACGAGGCCGCGATCCTCAGGCGCTGCACGCGGACTCCCCGCGCGGCCAGCTCCGCTACCGTCTCCTCCACCGCCCAGGCCTCGCCCGACACGACGACCGACTCCGGCCCGTTGACCGCGGCGATCCAGAGCGAGTCGCCCCGGGGCCGGACCGCCTCGAGGGCGCGTTCCTCAGGAAGGTTGATCGCGGCCATGGCCCCGCGTCCGGACTGCGAGTGCATCAGACGGCCTCGCTCGGCCACGAGGGCGAGACCGTCCTCCAGGGACAGCACGCCCGCGACGCAGGCGGCGACGTACTCGCCGAGGCTGTGCCCGATCAGCGCGGAGGGGACGATGCCGAGCGTGCGGAGCAGCTCGACGAGGCCGTACTCCAGCGCGAACAGGGCCGGCTGCGTGTAGACGGTCTGGTCGAGGAGCGCCGCGCGCTCACCGCCCTCCGCGAACATCACCTCGAGCAGGGAATGCTCGAGCTCCGGCCTCAGCACCGCATCGCAGCGGTCGAGCGACCGGCGGAAGGAATCCTCGGTTTCGTAGAGCTCCCGCCCCATCCCCGGGTACTGCGGGCCCTGGCCCGGGAACAGGAACGCGACCTCGGGCACCCGCGCGGGGGCCACCCCGCTGATCACGTTGGGAGCGGCCCGCCCCGCTCCGAAGTCGGCCAGGGAAGCGGCGGCGCCGCCAACCGTCCCGGCGACCAGCGCCAGCCGTTGGGGTAGGCGTGCGCGCCCGCAGGCGAGGGTATGAGCGACGTCGGCCAGGGAGAGCTCGGGCTCCGCGTCCAGGCGGTCCGCGAGCTGTCGGGCGCTCGCTCGCAGGGCGGACTCGCTGCGCCCGGAGAGAGTGACGAGGTGGGAAGCATGATCCCCCTTCACCGGAGGCGCTTCGGGTCGGGTGGGAGCCTCCTCCACCACGAGGTGGGCGTTTGTCCCGCTGAAGCCGAAGGAGCTCAGGCCGGCCACCCGGCGACGGGCGCCGCGCGGCCAGGCGAGCGGCGCCGTCGGCACCTCGAAGGGCAAGGTCGACCAGTCGACGTGCGGATTCAGATGGCGCAGGTGCAGGTGCGGCGGGATCTCTTCGTGGCGCAGGGCGAGGACGACCTTGACGAGGCCGGCGACGCCGGCCGCGGCCTCCAGGTGGCCGACGTTGGTCTTGACCGATCCGATGCGCAGGGGCCGGCCCGGCGGGCGTTCGCGCCCGAAGACCTGGCCCAGGGCCTCGACCTCGATCGGGTCACCGAGAGAGGTGCCGGTGCCGTGAGCCTCGACGTAGTCGATGTCCGCGGGCTCCAGGCCCGCGTTGCGCAGCGCGGCGCGGAGGACCGCTTCCTGGGCCGGGCCGCTCGGCGCGGTGAGACCGCCGCTGCGCCCGTCCTGGTTCAGGGCGGAGCCGCGGATCACCGCCGCGATGCGATCGCCGTCGGCCAGGGCGTCGGCGAGCCGCTTGAGCACCACCACCCCGCACCCCTCGCCACGGACGTATCCGTCCGCCGCCGCGTCGAACGTCTTGCAGCGGCCGTCCGGGGCCAGCATCCCCGCCTGGCAGAAGTTGACGTGCACGGCCGGCAGCAGGATCAGGTTGATCCCGCCGGCCAGCGCCAGGCGGCACTCCCCGGACCGCAGGCTCTGTGCCGCGAGGTGCACCGCGGTCAGGGAGGAGGAGCAGGCGGTGTCGACGGCCAGGCTGGGTCCGTTGAGGCCGAGCAGATACGAGATCCGGCCGGCCGCCACGCTGAAGGCCGTGCCCGACGCGGCGTACACGTCCACCCGCGCCGGGTCCGAGAGCACGAGGCGCGAGTAGTCGCTTCCGGCCATGCCCACGAAGACGCCGGTCGGGCTCTCCTTGAGCGCGTCGGGAGCGATGCCGGCGTCCTCGAGCGCCGTCCACGCGACCTCCAGGAGGATCCGCTGCTGCGGGTCCATCGAGGTCGCCTCGAGAGGCGAGATGCCGAACAGATGAGGGTCGAACAGGTCGACGCCCTCGAGGAAGCCCCCGTGGCGCGTGTACATCTTTCCCGGGGTCTGCGGGCGCGGATCGAAGTGGGCGTCGACGTCCCAGCGATCGGACGGGATCTCGCCGATCGCGTCCCGCCCCTCGTGCAGAAGGCGCCAGAACGAGGCGGGGTCCGAGGCGCCCGGGAAGCGCAGCCCGACTCCCACCACGGCGATCGGCTCGTTCGCCCGTCGCTCCGAGGCCTCCAGGCGCGCCTTCAGGTCGCGAACCTCGAGGAGCGCCCGTTTGACCGGCGAGAGGTCCCGGTCCTGGTCCGCGCTAGCCACGATCCCCTCCGCGAAGCGATTGGAGCTCGTCCAAGAGGGCGCGCTCCGCCTCGTCTTCCGAGAGGGACGCGATGCCGTGCGCCGGGGCCCCCGCATCCGGCCCCGGCCGGCCCTCGCCGCGCAGGCCGGGCACCGCCGCCAGCAGGTAGTCGGTGAGCCCGTCCAGGGTCGGGTGGTCGAAGAGCAGCGTGGCGGGGAGCCGCGTCTCGATGTCGCGAGCGAGAACGTTGCGCAGCTCGACGGCCATCAGGGAATCGAGCCCCATCTCGCGCAGCGGACGCATCGGGTCGATGGCCGCGTCCGGGGCGACGCCCAGCACGCGAACCGCGAGGCGCTGCACGTGCGCGAGGAGCAGCCCGCGACGCCGCGACTCCGGGGCTTCCCGGAGCCGAGCGACGAGGGGGCGACCTTGCCTCTCTTCCGCGTCCGCCGCTGCGGTCCCCCGGGCGCCCGCCAGCTCCTGGAGCAGACGCGGCGTCCGCTCTCCGGAGGCTCGGAGGTACCGGTCCCAGCGCACCGGCAGCACGGCGACCCGCGATCGAGGCGATCCGAGCAGGCTGACGAGCAACGCGCCGCCCTCGTCAGGAGCGATGGTGCCCAGGCCGCGCTCGGCCATGCGGCGTCGGTCGCGCTCGTCCAGCCGGGCCGCCATGCCGACGCCCGACCAGGCGCCCCAGTCGATGCTGAGTGCGCATAGCCCCTGGGCGCGCCGATAGGAGGCGAGCGCGTCGAGAACGGCGTTGGCGGCGGCGTAGTTCGCCTGCGCCGGGGACCCGAGCAGCGCGGCCCCCGCCGAGAACAGCACGAAGAAGTCGAGCGAACGGTGGCGCGTCAGCCGATGGAGGTTCCAGGCCCCGGCCACCTTCGGCGCAAACGTCACCTCGAACCGGCGGGCGTCCTGATCGAGCAGTACCGCGTCGTCCAGGGTTCCGGCCGCGTGGACCACCCCTCGCAGCGGAGGCAGCCCGTCGAGCGCAGTGGCGAGCGCCGCCTCCAGGGCCGGCCCGTCGGACACGTCCGCCTCGGCCATCCGGACCGTCACTCCAAGGCTCTCCATCTCCCGCGCCGTCGAGAGCGCCGTCTCGCCCGGCGGACGGCGACCGAGGAGCACGAGCGCTCTCACGCCGGAGTCCGCCAGCGACCGTGCGGCCCGCAATCCCAGGCCGCCGAAGCCGCCGGTCACGAGGCAGGTGCCGCCGGAGCCTCCGCGCGCGCTCGCGCCCGCGTGCGTGACCACGATCTTCCCGATGTGCCGCGCCTGGGCCATGAAACGGAAGGCATCTTCCGCGGATTCCATTCGAAAGGCACGGACGGGAGGCAGCCGGAGGCGACCTTCGGCCAGGCGCCCGGCGAGGGCGGTGAGCCGTTGCCGGAGCTGCTCCGGCTCGGTGCGCCGGAGGTCCCCGAGAAAGAGGACGTGATAGCGGATGTCACGGTTCAGGGCCGCGACCTGCTCCTCGGGCCAGACGCCGGTGCGACCGATCTCGACGAACGTGCCCCCGCGGCGAGTGACCCCGAGGGAGGCCGGAATGAACTCGCCCGCGAGCGAGTTCAGGACGACGTCGACACCCTGGTTCGAGGTGAGCGCCAGCACCTCCTCGGCGAAGGCGAGCGAACGCGAGTCCATCACGTGGGGCACGCCCAACGAACGGAGGTAATCCCGCTTCGCCTCGCTTCCTGCGGTCGCGAAGATGGTGGCACCGCGCTCCTGGGCGAGGCTCACCGCGGCGAGGCCGACGCCTCCGGCGGCCGCGTGGATCAGGACCGTCTGACCGGGGCGCAGGGCCGCCAGCGCATCGAACGCGTGCTCGGCGGTCAGGAAGGCCACCGGCACCGCCGCGGCCTCCTCGAAGGAAAGCTCCGCAGGTTTGCGCACCACGAGAGAGGCCGGCACGGTGACGAAGGAGCGGAAGGAGCCGGGCGCGAATCCCATCACGGGGTCGCCCACCAGGAACTCGCGGACTCCCGGTCCCACCGTGCGCACGACGCCAGCGCCCTCGTCGCCGAGGGGACCCGCCTCGCCCGGGTACAGGCCGAGCGTGTTGAGAACGTCGCGGAAGTTGAGGCCGGTCGCCCGCAGCTCGATCTCGACGTCGCCGGGACCCGGTGCGCGGCGTTCCTGCGGTCGAAGCGTCAGGCTCTCGAGCAAGCCACGCTCGCGCACGAAGAGCTCGACGGCGTGGGTCGGTCCCTGCGTGCCGTGGGCGGGCGAGTCATAGGGGACGAGCCGGGCCGCACGTCTCTCACCACCCCGGTGCGCGACCTCGTCCTCCGCGTCCGCGGAGAGGAGCTCGTCGGCGAGCGCCTCCGCCTCTCCGCCCGGGGCTTCGGGATCGAGGTCGATCGCCCGGCAGCGCGCGGCCGGGTTCTCGAGGGCGACGACGGCCCGCAGACCCCAGAGGGCGGCATGGTGGGGTTGCGTGACGCCCCGCGGGCCTGCGGCCTGGCTCCCGCGGGTCACCAGCACGAGGGTGGGCGCCACTCCCGGGGCGGAGGCGATCGCCTTCGCCAGGTCGAGCGCCGCCCGGCACGCGCGCAGGGCCGCGGCCTGGACAGCGTTCGCGGTCATGTGCTCGTCGATCCCGACTGTGAGCGGCGTCAGGTCCACGACGCCAGCGAGCGACCCCGCCGCCGCCATCACCTGGTCCAGCTTCTCGCCGGGCCCGTGGAGGTGCACGCGTGCCCCGCGGGCTTCGAGCGCCCGCGCGAGGCGGGTGACCTGGTCCGTCCGGTCCCCGATGAGCAGCCACGGCGCCCCCGCCGCGGCGGGCGTGGGCAGGGCGTCGACCCGGCGCCACTCGACCGTGTGCTGCCAGCCGCTCGAGGGTCCCTGGGTGGCTCGTGCAATCGCCCCGAGGGCCGTGCGCTGGAACCGCAGGCCGTCGATCCGCGCCACGACCAGCCCCTCCTCCGTCAGGATGCGCAGGTCGACCGCCAGGACCGGCCCGCCTTCGGACCGCAGGCGTGCATGCGTCCAGAGACGATCGCCGGGAACGCGAAGCAGGAGGACGCGATCGACTGCGACCGGCAGGAACACCTCCCCGGCCTCCCGGGCGGATGCGCGATTGGGAAGGGCACCAGCGGCCGTCTGCAGACACGAATCGAGGAGCCCCGGGTGAAACACGAAGGTCCTGGCTTCCCGGCGCACCACCTCCGGGGCGACGACCTCGCCGAGCGCCTCGCCGCTCCCGACCCAGACCCGCTCGACCCCGCGGAATCGGGGACCGAACTCGGGTCCGATGCCCGCGAGCTCACGGTAGAAGGACTCGCCGTTCCAGGTCTCGGACAGCCGGCGCCTCAATGCCTCGAGATCCTCGCCGGGCGCGTCGGGCCGATCGGGGACGGGACCCTGGAGAATGCGGGCACTCGCCTGCACGGTCCAGGCGTCCGACCCGGCGGCTGCGCTGTGCAGGACGAGCGGGACGTCACCGGCCGCCGACTCGTCGAGCACCGTCTGGAGCGTCTGCCGCTCGCCGTCGGCGACCACCAGGGGGCGAGACACCTCAAGGTCGGCCACGACCAGCGGACCGGCCTCTTGCCGGTCGCGGGCGGCCGCGAGGGCGACCTCGATGATCCCGGCCGCCGGCACGACGCTCGCGCCCGCGAGGCGGTGGTCTGCGAGCAGGGCGGGCTCGGTGTCGCCGATCTCCGACTCGAAGATCGTCTGGGGCAGAGCCGTCCTCAGCCTCGAGCCGAGCAGCGGGTGGGCCCCGGCCCGCCTCTTCGGAGCGGCGCCGACGCCGCGGGCGGAGGCGCTGAACGGCGCGGGAACGTGGAAACGCTCGTGCTTCCACGGGTAGCGCGGGAGGTCCACGACCCGTGCGCGGCCGAGGGCGCCTTCCCAGTCCGGCTCCGCGCCCCGACACCACAGAGCGCTCAAGGCCGCGAGCATCGTGGCCCGCTCCGGCCGGTCTCTGCGAAGCGACGCCAGCACCGACACGTCCATCCCCTCCCCGACACACTGCGCGATCGCGGAGGCGAGAACGGGATGAGGGCCGATCTCGACGAAGGCGTCGATGCCCGCGCGGAGCGCATGTGCGATCGCCTGGGCGAAGCGCACGGGAACTCGAACGTTTCGCCCGAAGTGCGCCCCGTCGATCTCCGGGCCTCGTGCCGGCTCACCGGTGGTGCTGGAGAACATGGGGATCGCGCCCGCCCGCGGCCGCAGCGTCGTGAGCCCGGCCGCCAGCTCCGGGACGATCGGGTCCATCTGGGGACTGTGGAAGGCGTAGTCCACCGGCAGGCGACGGAGGCCCACGCCCTTGGCCTCCGCCTCCCGGAGGAGAGCCTCGACCGCCTCGGGATCGCCGGAGACGACGGTGGACCGAGGACCGTTGACCGCACCCACGCACACTCCGGCCCGTCCCGCGAGCAGGCTCTCGGTCGCCTCCTCGTCGAGCTCCAGCGAGGCCATACGCCCGAACCCGGTGGCGCGCTGCATGAGCCGTCCCCGGAGCACGATCACGCGCGCCGCCTCCTCCAGGGTGAGGATGCCGGCCAGGTGCGCGGCCGCCACCTCGCCGACGCTGTGGCCCAGGACCGCCGCGGGGATGACTCCCCAGGACCGCCACAGCTCCGCGAGCGCCACGTGGAGAGCGAAGAGGGCCGGCTGGGCGTATTCCGTTTGGGCGAGGCGTGTCTCAGTTTCGGGTCGGGACATCTCCTCGATCACGCTCCATCCCGCCTCCGCCCGGATGGCGCCCTCGCACCGCTCGAGAGCCGCCCGGAAAACGGGCTCTTGGTCGAAGAGCATTCGTCCCATGCCGTGTCGCTGGGGCCCCTGGCCGCAGAACACGAATGCCACGCGGGGGGCCGCGCCGCGGACCCCCGCCGCGCCCGCGGCCGCGGATGGAGCCTCGCCGCGCGCGTAGGCCTCGAGTGTCCCGCGGAGCGCGGCCGCCGAGTCCCCCACCGCCGCCAGGCGCACTTCGTGGTGCGTCCGACGTGCGGCGGCCGTCCGGCACACCGCACGCCAGTCGTAGTCCCGCTCGCCCCCGAGCCGAACGGCATGCGCACGGGCCAGCTCGCGCAGCGAGTCGGGATGACGCGCGGTCAGCGCCAGCACGCTGGCGCCCTCCCGAGTGGGACTCTCGTCGGGCAGGCGGGGGGCTTCCTCGATCACGGCGTGGGCGTTCGTGCCGCTGAAGCCGAACGCGCTGATCCCGGCGAAACGCGGTGCCTCGCCGCGCGGCCAGGGCGTGATTTCGGTGGGGACGAAGAGCCTCGTCCCGTCCAGGGAGACGTGGGGGTTCAGCGCCTTGAAGTGGACCTGGGGCGGGATCGCTTCGTGCTCGAGCACCAGGACGGCCTTGATCAGGCCGGCGACACCCGCCGCGGCCTCGAGGTGGCCGACGTTGGCCTTGATCGAGCCGATCGCGCAGGGGCGCGAGCCGGCGCCCACCACCTCCGCCAGGGCCTCGACCTCGATGGGGTCTCCGAGAGGAGTGCCCGTGCCGTGGGCCTCCACGTAACCGATGTCGCCGGGCGACACGCGGCCGGCGGAGAGCGCCTCGCGGATGACCTCGCGCTGGGCGAGGCCGTTCGGGGCCGTCATGGCGGTGCTGCGCCCGTCCTGGTTCAGGGCCGAGCCGCGCACGACCGCTCGGACACGGTCGCCCGCGGCGAGGGCGTCGGCCAGCCGCTTCAAGACGACGACCCCACAGCCCTCGCCGCGCCCGAAGCCGTCGGCGCTCGCGTCGAACGTCTTGCACCGGCCGTCCCGCGAGAGCATCCCGAAGCGGGACAACGACACGCCCGTCTCCGGTCCCAGCACCAGACCGGATCCGCCCACGACGGCCGCATCGCACTCCCCGGACCGCAGGCTCTGGCACGCCTCGTGGACCGCGACGAGCGAGGAGGAGCAGGCGGTGTCCACCACGACCGCGGGACCCCGCAGGTCGTACAGATACGCGAGCCGTCCCGCGGCGATGGAGTAGGCGGTTCCGGAGCTGGTGTAAGCCTCCACGCGGTCGGGGTCGGCGTACTGATAGCGCAGGTAGTCGTGGTTGTAGATCGCCACGAAGACGCCCGTGCGGCTGCCCTCCAAGCGGCGGGCGGTGAGCCCGGCGTCCTCGAGGGCCTCCCACGCCACCTCGAGAAGCATGCGCTGCTGGGGGTCCATCAGCGACGCCTCGCGCGGAGCGATACCGAAGAAGGCGGCGTCGAAGGCATCGATGTTCTCGAGGAAGCCGCCCTCCCGAGTCATGACCTTGCCGGGGGCGTTCTGGTCCGGGTCGAAGAACACGTCGACGTCGAAGCGTTCCCTCGAGACTTCCCGCACCGCGTCCACACCGCCTGCCAGCAGCCGCCAGAGCCCGTCGGGATCGAAGGCCCCACCGGGGAACCGACAGCCCAGGCCCACGATGGCGATCGGCTCGCTCCGAACGGCCTCGACGTCGGCCGCACGCTCGCGCGCCTGGCGGGCCTGCAACGCCAGCCGGGCGGCGGAGACTCGGGTCACCTGGTCGCTCAAGCCCCGCCTCCCTCTCCGCCCATCAGCGCCCGCAGGGCATCCTCGTCGGACAGACCGACCACGTCCGGGGAGAGGGGCGCCGTCCGGGCCGACGCAGGAGCGACGGCGACCACCGCGTCCAGCGCGAGCCCCAGCCGGGAGGCGAGGTGCCCCGCCAGCGCCGAGAGCGTCGGGTAGTTCCACATCACCGTGGCCGAGAGGGCGATGCCGAGGCTCACCTCGAGTCGGCGGCGGAGCTCGAGTGCGGTGAGCGACTCCAGACCCAGCGAGCCCATCGGACGCTGGGCGTCGACCTTCTCCGGTGCGACGCGCAGCACCGCGACGAGCTGGGAACGCAGGTGCTCCTCCAGGAGGCCGCGACGGTCGGCCGGCTCGCTCGCCCGGAGCCGCTCCGCCAGGGAGGGGCCCGTCTTCTTGACGTCGGCCGCCGGGGAGACCCGGTCTCGGACGATCGAGGGCACGCGGGTCCGCGACGCGACTTCGGCGAACCGCTTCCAGTCGGCGGGCATGACCGCGCCCTGCACCGCATCGCCGGCGAGCAGCCGTCCCAGGGCCTCGACGCCCTCGGGACCGGAGAAGCTCTCCACGCCGCGCCGCTCCAGCTCCTCGATGGTCCGCCGTGCGCCTTCGCTCTGGGCGAGGCCCAGCCCGGCCCAGGCGCCCCAGTTCACGGCCAGTGCGTGTCGGCCGCGGCGCCTCCTCTCGTGGGCGAGGGCGTCCAGCCACGCGTTCGCCGCGGCGTAGCTGCCCTGCCCGGGAGGGCCGAGGAGGGAACCGAGCGACGAGAAGAAGACGAAGAAGTCCACCTCGGGCCCCGCGAAGGCCCGGTCGAGGACAAAGCCGCCGGAGACCTTCGGTCGCAGGACCTTCGCGAAGCTCGCCTCGTCCACCGAGGCGAGCAGCCGGTCCTCGGCCACCACCGCGGCGTGAACGACGCCCCGGATCTCCGGAAGCCCCTGCCGCCGGCGCGCCTCGACGAGATCGGCGACCTGTCGCTCGTCGGCGACGTCGATGGCCGGGGCTTCGACCCGCGCACCCCGCGACTCCAGGTCCAGGATGCCCGCGATCTGCCGCGCGTAGCGCTCGCCCGCCGCGCTCCACTCCGCGCGCGGAGGAATCTCGGTGCGCCCGGCAAGGACGAGTTGTCGCGCGCCCCGGTCGACGAGCCACCGGGCGACCTCGAGCCCCACTCCACCCAGCCCCCCCGTCACCAGGTAGGCCGCCTCGGGCCGGCACTGCACGGCGGCGCCGGCCACCGGCTCGGCCCACGGCACGAGGCGGAGCACTCGTCGCACCCCGCCGTGGAGCGTGACGCCGTCCTCGTCCGCCTGCTGGAGCAGCTCCGCGCCGAGCAGAGCGGCGGCGGCGGGAGCGGGCATGCCCCCATCGAGGTCCACGAGCCCCCCCCAGCACTCCGGGTGCTCCTCGGCCAGCACCCGGCCCAGGCCCCACACTCCGGACTGCGCGACCGCGATGGGCCCGCCGTGACCTGGCTGTGCTCCCCGCGTCACGAGCCACAGGCGCGGCGGCGTGTCGAGCTCCCGCTTCAGGATCTCCTGGAGCAGCGCCACCACAGAGTAGCCTCCGCGCGACTGCGTGGCCGCGATCTCGTCGGCTCGCGACGGCTCCTCGAGGTCGAGGTTCGCGAGATGGGCCACGCCCACGAGGCGGGCATTCGCGGCGACGGCCGCCCCCAGCGCCCGTTCGAGCTCGGGTCCCGGCGACGCGCCGGCGGGGACGACGGTGACCGTGCGGCCTCGCGAGCGCAGGCACGCGGCCAGCTCGGTG
>Ga0316622_100001948_pt1 | contig 13946 bp, 5 predicted proteins | sample OWC_Aug_OW2_C1_D_FD_207646 | JGI IMG/M metagenome (GOLD analysis project Ga0316622, IMG submission 207646) | Wetland soil microbial communities from Old Woman Creek delta, Ohio, United States - OWC_Aug_OW2_C1_D5_C | ecosystem: Environmental > Terrestrial > Soil > Wetlands | place: USA: Ohio... | reverse complement strand
CTGCGGAGCGAGGACCTCGCCGTCCGCGGCCGCCCCCACTCCGTCGAGGCGCAGGCCCGCTACGCGGCGGGCCGGGTCGAGGTCGCGCCGCTGAGGGTCCGCTCCGGCCTGGGACAGGCGACGTTCGCCGGCTCGGTCCCGGTCCTCGCGGACGCCGGCGAGTGGGACCTGCGCGGGGAGATCGAGTCGCTGGACCTGGCGCCCGCTCTCGCCCTCGCCGGGATCGAGGGCGCAGGGCCGGCCACGGGGACGCTGCGCATCGAGGGGCCGCGCGACGCGCCGCGGGGGCGCACCGCCCTCGATGCGCGGGTCGTCCTCGAAGAAGGCGGCACGGCGTCCGGCGAGCCGATCGCGGTGACCCTGGCGGCGTCGAGCGAGGGGGGCCGCGTCGAGGTGGAGCGCGTGACCGCCGAGACGGCCGGCGGAACGGTCGCGGGCTCGGGCCGGTTCGACACGGCGACGCGCGCGCTCGTGGCCAGGGCCCACGCCGAGGGCCTCGCCTGGGCGCGGCTGCCGCTCCTGCCGGCGTCGCTGCGCCGCCTCGGCGGGACCCTGGCCGCCGAGGTGTCGCTCGGGGGCACGACCGAGGCGCCCTCGGGCGAGGTGAGCGCCACGCTCGCCGAGGCGACGCTCGACGGCTCGCCGCTGCCCGCGCTCGCCCTCGACGCGCACGCGGACGGGCGACGGCTCGAGCTCGGGGGGCGGGCCGGGGACAAGGCCTTCCTGAAGGGCGCGGGCGAGCTCGAGGGCGATTGGCCGCTGCGCCTCGAGATCGACGTCGCCGCGCTGCCGGCCCAGGCCCTGCTCGAGACCCTCCCCGGCGCGAGCGGCCACGGCGCGACGGTGGAAGCGCGGGGGACGGTGCGCGCCGATTTCCCGCTGCGCGACCCGGGGCGACTCCGCTACGCCGGGGAGGGCCTCGCCGCGAGCGGCCGCCTGCGGCGCGTCGAGTGGAGCACCGAGCCCTTCCGGGTCGAGGGCACGGCCGAGGAGGCGAACGTCACCGGCCTGCGCCTCACGACGCGCACGATCGAGCGCCCGGAGGCGGCGCCGCGGCCGGTGACGACGGAGGAAGGCGAGCGCGTCGCACCACCGCCGGCCGGCGGCGTCCTCACCGTCGACGGGCGCGTCCCCTTCGCCGAGGGACGCACCTTCGACCTCGCCGTCAAGGGCGACTTCGCGCTGGCCGCCGTCGAGACGGTCGCGCCCGACAGCCAGGTCAGCGGTCGCGCCTCGCTCCAGGCGCACGTGGGCGGCAGCGCCAGGGCACCCGACCTCGAAGGCACCTTCGGCGTCGAGGCCAGCCGCGTGCGGGTCGAGGACACCCGCGTGAGCGGAGTGCAGCTCGCGGGGCGGTTCCAGGGCCGCGAGGCGCTCGTGGACCAGGCGAGCGCGCGGGTCCTCGGGGGCCGCCTCCTCGCGAGCGGGAGCATTCCCCTGGCCAAGCTCGACGCGGGACGCTCCGCCCGCCTCCACGTCGAGGCGACCGACGTGGACCTGTCGCGGTGGGCCGTGCCCGGGTCGCTGCGCGCGGCCGACTCGCCGTCGTTCCTCGTGTCGGTCTCGGGCGACCTCGACGCGACGGCCCCCGGCCTCGCCAGCCTGCGCGGCGAGGGGCGGTTCACGCGACTCGAGTCGAGGACGGACGAGGGAACGTTCGGCCTCGCCGCCCCCGCCGCGTGGCGCCTCGCCGACGGGCGGCTCGTGCAGGAGCCCCTCCGCCTCACCGGGCCGCTCGGGACGCTCGAGGCGAGCGGCGAGGTGGTGCTCACCGGGACGCCCGGGGGCTCCCTCACCTTCGCCGGCCCCTTCGACCTGCGTCTCGTGAGCCCGTTCGTGCCCGACACCACCCTCGCCGGCCCCGCACGCCTCGACCTGCGGGCGAAGTGGGACGCCTCGGGCAGCCGGCTCGAGGGCCTCCTCTCCGTGGACGGCGCGCGGGTGAGCCTGGACACGCTGGCCTTCACCGCCTCCCAGGTGAAAGGCGAGGTGCGCTTCCTCGGCGACCGCGCGGAGATCGACGCGACCGCGGCGACGGGCGACGGGCGCATCGTGGCCTACGGCGGGATGAACTTCGGCCCCCGCCTCTTCGGCCCGGCCGCGATGTCGATCGAGGCGGAGCGCGTCCCGGTGAGCTACCCCGAGGGCTTCCGCGGCCGGGCCACCGGGGCCATCCTGGTGGACGGCGACGTCGGGCGGTACCGCATCTCCGGCCTCGTCGACCTGACCCAGGCCTACTACACGGCCGAGTTCGACGCGCGCAAGGAGTCGCTCGACCGGCTCGACTACCAGCTCGCCGCCCTGCGCGGCCGGGGGTCGATCCTCGAGAGCCTGCCCCTCGCGGTCGACGTGCGCTTCAAGGACCCGCTGCGCATCCGCAACAGCCAGGCCCAGCTCGACATCACGGGGACGGTGACGGCGAACGGCACGCTCGCCCAGCCCGCGGCCACGGGCCAGGTCGCGCTGGTCGAGGGCGGGCGGCTCACCGTGCGCCGCGCGCGCATCCGGGCGCAGGAGGGGCGCGTCGAGCTCAACGGCTACCCGGCGGGCGTCCCCGACGTGGACTTCGAGGGGCTGACGCAGGTGGGCGGGGTGACCATGAGCCTGCGGGCTCAGGGCTCGATGAACGACCTGCATCTCGACCTCCGCTCCCCCAACCGGCCGGACCTCTCGCAGACCGACCTCGTCTCGCTGCTCCTCACCGGCCGGACCTCCACGGCGGCGGCGGCCGAGGGCGGGGCGATCGTGGCCGAGGAGCTCGCCGCCGCGCTCGGGGGCCGGCTGCAGAAGAACGTCGGCGACACGCTCCTCATCGACGTGTCGAGCGACGAGTCCATGCTGCTCGACGAGGGGGACCCCACCCAGCGCTTCAAGATCGGCACGCGGGTGGGCCGGGACCTCGCGGTGTTCTACTCGACCCGCCTCGACGGCACCGAGCAGCGCTGGGTCGGGCAGTGGAACCCCCGCGGCGGCCGGTTCACCTTCCGCGCGATCCAGGACTCCGAGGAGGGGCAGATCGTCGAGGCGACCGACCGGCTGACCTTCAACGTCTTCCCCGGCCGCGCGAGGCGAGGCAAGCCGGCGGCGGAGCTCCAGAAGCTCGACTCCCTGCGCTTCGAGGGAGCGCTCCCGCGGCCCGAGGAGGAGCTGCGCGGCGCCGCGAAGCTGAAGGTCGGGAAGCGCTACGACCCCCTGCGCCTGGTCGAGGCCGCCGACCGCGTGCGGGCGAAGCTGGTCGAGGGCGGGTTCCGCGGCGCCTCGGTCGAGGAGGTCGAGCACGAGGCCGCGGGAGGGAGGGGCCACGTCGACCTCGTGCTGAGGGTGGAGGCGGGGCCGAGGATCGTGGTCTCCTGGGCCGGAGACGACCCCGGCGAGAAGGTCCGCGACCGGACCCTCGAGTCCTGGCCGCCCTACGCCTCGCCGGAGGCCGCGGCGGCCGCGCTCGCCCGCACCGCGCGCATCGAGCTCCAGGCCGGCGGCCACTACGAGGCGAAGGTCGACCACGAGGTCCGGGAGACGGGTGCCGAGGCCGAGGTCGTGCTGAGCGTCGCCCTGGGGCCGATGGGCCAGGGCGTCGACGTGGCGTTCGAGGGCAACGAGAGGCTCACCGGCGAGGCGCTTCTGCGCACGCTGCCGAAGCCGGGTTCGAGGGAGTTCTTCGACGCCCTGGACCGGAGGGCGCGTCTCGTGGCCGGCGCCCGTGTCGCCTACGCGGGCCTCGGCCACCTGCGCGCGCGCCTCGGCCCCGCGCGCACCCGCTTCGACGCGCCGAGCGGGCGGCTGAAGGTCACCGTCCCCGTTCGCGAGGGCGCGTCCTCGCGCGTCGCCGCCCTGACGCTGCCCGACGGCGTGCCTCCGCCCGGGGAAGGCGGACCCGGGCTGAAGCTGCGCGAGGGCGAGCCGTTCGACGTCGAGGCCTACCTCGCCGACCGGGACGAGATCGCCGCGTGGTACCGCCGAGAGGGCTGGATGGAGGCGCAGGTGAGCGGCGTCCTCGAGGTCTCGGGCGGCGACGTGCGGGTGACGCTCGCCGCCGACACGGGGCCGCGGCCGCGCCTCGGCGAGATCCATGTCGCGAAGGACGGGCGCACGCACGAGAAGATGATCCGCCGCGCCATCCAGGTCCGGCCGGGTGAGGTCATCCGCCCCCGGGAGCTCGCGGAGACCCGGGCTCGCCTCTCGGAGCTCGGCACGTTCTCCTCGGTCGACGTGCGGACGGTTCCCGTCGAGGGGAAGGACGACGTCCGCGACCTGGAGGTGAGCTACGTCGAGCGACCCGACGTCGAGCTCGAGTACGGCCTGCGCTACAACTACGCGGGGACGAGCTCGGGCACGAGCTCGGAGACGACCTCGGCGGAGCCCGCGCCGAGCGGCCCGAGCGAGGGGCGGCTGCAGGCGGCGGTGGCCCTCCGGCTCGCGAACCCGGTCGGCCTGGGCTGGAACCTCGCCGCCTACACGCTCCAGACGAGCGCGCGACACAACTACCGGGTCGGGCTCGAGGCGCCCACCCTCCTCGGCCGGCGCGTGAAGACGCAGATCCTGGCCTTCGACGAGGCCGACGACGACAGCCAGATCGCCGAGTCCTTCGCCAGCAAGGTCCGGGGCTTCAGCGTCCAGCAGTCGCGGGTGCTGCTGCGCGACACGCGGGGCCACCGCTGGCACGACCGGCTGCGCCTGCAGTGGGGCTACACGAACAAGGACATCCAGTACAGCGAGGAGATCGGCAGCCCCGACATCGTGGCCGGGAACCGCGCCTTCGTCAGCGTGGCGGCCATCGGGGACCAGCGCGACTCGCTGACCGACCCGCGCAAGGGGTTCTTCTGGACCGCCACGACCGAGTGGTCGCGGCGCTTCCTGGGCTCGGACGTGGACTACGTGCGGCTCTACGGCCAGCTCTTCACGTACCTGCCGCTGCCGGGGGGCCTCGTCTGGGCCCAGGGCTACCGCGCCGGCGTCGTGCCCGGCGACGATCCGTTCTACCTGCTCGAGAACCGGTTCCAGGCGGGAGGGCCCACGACCGTGCGCGGCTTCCGCCAGAACGGCCTCGGCCCGCAGCTCACCGAGGACGAGGGCCTCGGCGGCCAGGGCGTCTTCGTCTTCAACCAGGAGATCCGCTTCCCGATCTGGAAGAGCCTGAAGGGCGGCGTCTTCTGGGACGCCGGGAACTCGTGGCTGTGGGCCAACGAGTTCTCGCTGCGGGACCTGCGCCACACGGTGGGCGGCGGTCTGCGGATCATGTTCCCGTTCGGCCCGGTGCGGCTCGAGTACGGCTTCATCCTCGACCGCCGCCAGAACTCGGACGGCAGCTACGTCGAGCCCCGAGGCCGCTTCGTCTTCGGCCTCGGCCACGCCTTCTGACGCCCGCCCTTGTCCCGACCCGCGTGAAACGCGGGTCGCCCTGGGCAACGACCTGTCGTCGCCCCGGCGTCGTTGGCAGGCCCCCTGGAATGCCGGTCCCCAGCACGAGCTTCGTCTCGGAAGCCCTGTCATTCCGAGGAGCTTCGTCTGGCCGGGCGACGAGGAATCCGCCGGCACCGGCGCGGAGACTGCGGATCCCTCGGGCGCCGGCGGGGAGCCGCCCTCGGGATGACAGGCGGATCCCTCGGGCGCCGGCGGGGAGCCGCCCTCGGGATGACAAGACGCGGTTCAGCCCCGCGGGGTGGCGGTGGTGATCGTCTCCAGCCCGTGTGCGTCGGGCCCCGTCTCCCGGCGACGCAGGAGCCAGGAGAGCAGGAGGCCGGCGAACCCCAGCACCGAGAACATCCACATGCCCGGCGTGTAGCCCGAGGGGTTCGCGGCCGTGGCCTGCCAGTGGTCGTTCGACCAGCCGATGAGGATGTTGAAGCCGAACAGGCCGATGTTCTGGATCATGGTCATGAGCCCGTAGGCCGTGCCCAGCTTCGACTGGTCGACGAGATAGGCGACCGAGGGCCACATGACGGCCGGAATGAGCGAGAAGGCGATCCCCATCAGCACGATCGGGAGGTAGACCGGGAACGCCATCTCGACGAAGGGCAGGTGCGCGTCGAAGAGCACGAGGCCCGGCATGCGCGTGTAGGCCATCATCAGGTAGACGGGCATGAGCAGCAGCGACCCGAACATCATGAAGATCGCCCGCTTCCCCACCTTGTCCACGAGCAGGCCGAACAGCGGCGTGAAGACCATGGCGAAGAGGGTCAGGAGGCTGGACAGGAACCCGCCCGTCTCGCGGCTCGTGCCGTGGGCCTCCATGAAGAACTTCACGGCGAAGGTCTGGAACGGGAAGATCGCCGAGTAGAAGGTGATGCACAGGCCGACCACCAGCCAGAACGACGTGCCGAAGCGGAAGAGGTCCGCCCAGACGACCTTGTCCGTGCTCTCGGCGCCGAGGTCGTAAAGCGCCTCCGCCCGCTTCTCGAGGACCCAGTAGAGGAGGGCCCCGGTGACGCAGAAGGTGGCGAACCCGATGCTGATGAGGAGCGGCCACTGCCAGTTCTCGTAGGCGGGCGCCGCCCAGCCGGGGGCGTTGAGGGCGGCGAAGGAGCCGAGGCGCGCGATCGTCAGGTTGACGCCGAAGGCGAAGGACAGCTCCTTGCCGCGGAACCACTTGGCGATCGCGGTGGTGACGGCCACGATCAGCGACTCGGCGCCCAGGCCGAACACGAGGCGGCCGGCCGCCATCACCGCGAGCGAGCCGCTGAGCGCGGTCAGCGCGGCGCCCGCGAAGCACAGCACGCCGAAGAGCAGCGTGGCGCGCCGGGTGCCGATGCGGTCGATGATGATCCCGCCGATCAGGACCATCACGATGTTGGGGAAGGAGTAGATGGCGTTGAGCAGGCCGATGTTGGCGTCGGAGAAGCCCAGCTGCGCCTTGAGGACGTCGGCCAGGGGGCTGATCGAGTCGTAGACGTAGTAGTTCCCGAACATGGCCAGGCTGATCAGGACGAGCACCGCCCAGCGGAAGGCCTTCGGGGGCTCCATCCGGGTCACTGCGGTGTCGCTCATGGCACGGGTCTCCTGTTCGGCGGGGGCGCGGCTCAGCTGGCGGACGAGGCCGGCATCGTACCAGACCCGGCTGGCCCCGGCTCGAGTGTGGGCAGGCTCACCGGCCGCGCGTGCTAGCATTCTCTGGGAGAGGAGGTGGCCCATGAGCCGGAGAGCCTTCTTCAGGCAGTTCGCCGGGTTCGGCCTGGCCACGGTGGCGGCGCCGGACGAGTGGGCGCGAGCGTCCACGCCGCCCGCCGCCGGGAGCCCCCTGGGCCTCCACCCCTTCGTCGAAGCGCACCCGGAGGCCGTCTTCATCCGCCGGACGAAGGTCGCCGCCAAGACCGACGCGGAGGCGATCCGGCGCGAGGCGCTCGCCCTCGCCCGCCAGATCTTCACGCTCCGGAAGGGACCCGGGGTCCCGGCCTCGCCGACGGTCGCGTTCAAGCCGAACCTGACCTCGACGAAGAGGACCGGGCTGACCTACGCCATCGTCACCGACCCCTACGCCGTCGAGGGCTTCGTCGACGGGCTGAAGGAGCTCGGGGTCGCCCCGGGCTCGATCTACGCGCGCGAGGGCCTGCACGTGGAGCAGCCCACCACCGGCTACGCCGAGCTCGCCCGCCGGGCCGGCATCCACTACGGCGACGACGAAGCCCGGACGCCGACGACCCTGGAGTGCCCCGACGGCGTCGTCTTCCGCCGCACGAAGTACCTCGGCCCCTTCGCCTACCCGGGCACGTTCGTCGTCAACGTGGCGAAGCTCAAGAGCCACTCGATGGGCCTCACCCTCTGCGTGAAGAACCTGCAGGGCACCTGCATCCCGCCGTACATCCGCTTCTGCAACGACCTCGTTCCGAGCATCGCCGCGGACTTCCAGCCCGACGCCATGGCCCACGTGGAGACGCTCTTCGAGAAGCACCTGAAGGCCGGCCTGCCGCGGTGGGAGACGGCGAAGGCCGCGTGGATGGAGAGGTGGGTCCAGCGCACGATCGACCACTACGCGCTCATCCGGCCGAGCGTGGGGCTGCACGTGATCGAGGGCATCTACGCCCAGGACGGCGACGCCTTCGACGGCGGCCCGGGACCGAGCGGCCTGCCCAACCAGTTCATGACCAACGTGCTCGTCTTCGGCAAGGACGCGTTCCGCCTGGACGTCGTCGGGCACTGGCTGGGCGGCCACGAGCCCGGCAACTTCGGCCTCTTCCACCTCGCGAAGGAGCGCGGGGTCTCGACGGCGCTCGACCCGAGGAACATCCCGGTCTACGAGTGGACGGACGACGGGCCGAAGCTCACCCCGCTGGACAGGTTCGAGCGCACGCCGCTCCTGACCCCGTACCTCGAGAAGCCGGGCGAGGCGAAGTTCCACATGGTCAACGAGCCCTTCGCCTACCCCGCGGAGGCGAAGGCCGCGTGCCTCTCCGGCGGCGACCGGCCGAGCCTGCGCGCGCTCGGCGAGACCCCGTCGGCGACCGGCCGCAACTCGCTGGTCGTCGAGTACGGCCTCCCCGCCGACGGGCCCGCCTCGCTCGAGGTCTTCGACTCGCTCGGCGAGCGGGTCGGCGTGCTCGCCGCGGGCCGCGTGCCCCGCGGCGTGCACGCGAGCACGTGGCGGCCCGAGCGACGGCCGCCCGGGACCTACTGGTGGCGCCTGCGGGCCGGGGGCATGGACCTGCTGCGGCCGGTCACGCTTCGGGCCTGAGGGCTACTCCTCGCTCCACCGTGAAGCTTCATGGCGCCGGGAGGGGGCTCACCGGCCGGCCCTCCTTCGCCGATCGCGCGCACGCCTCCATCACGAGCTGCGTGCCCAGCGCCATCTCGCCCCAGCGGGGATCGCGGCGGCCGGCAACGACCAGGCTCGAGAACGTGCGGAACATGCCGGCCTCCTGGGCGGTCGGGTGGCTGTTGCTGTACTCGGGCACGACGACCCGCCGGGTGCGGCGCTGCATGTCGAAGTCGCAGCCTTCGACCTGGAAGACGGAGTTGGTGACGTCGAAGCGCACCTCGTCGCCGAAGAAGGGGAGCACGAAGTCGGGGACGTGGACGAAGCCCTTCGTGCCGCTGACGTGGGCCCACTGCTGGTTCTCGGCCTGGAACGAGCAGTAGAGGGCCGCCGACACGCCGCCCGGGAAGACGAGCTCGGCGGAGAGCTCGAACGGGACCTCGTCCTGGCCCGGCCGGCCGGCCTGCGCGAGCCGGCGGGCGGTGACTTCCGTCGGCAGCGCGAAGTTCATCACCCACAGCGCGAAGCGGATGGTGTACCAGCCCAGATCCCCCAGGCAGCCGTGCGGCTCGAGCCGGCTGTCGCCGCGGATGTTCTCGTGCACGAAGGCCTCGGGGGCGTCGAAGCTGAACTGCGCGACGATGCGGCGGACGCGGCCGACGCTCTCCCCGTCGTCGAGCGTCCGCCGTAGGGCCTCGAGCCGGCGGCTGTGCATGAACATCACGCCGTCCATGAACTGCACGCGGTTGCGGTCGCAGGCGGCGAGCATGTCGCGAACGTCGGCGGCGGTGACGCCGACCGGCTTCTCGACGAGGACGTGCTTGCCGGCCTCGGCGGCCTTGACGACCCACTCCTTCCGCAGCCCGGTCGGGAGCGGGACGTAGACCGCGTCGACATCGGACCGGGCCAGCAGCTCGTCGTAGCCGCCGACCGCCGCGGGCGTCTTGGGCTGCGGGCAGGCGGCCTGGCACTCGGCGATGAACTGCCGGCTGCGCTCGACGCGGCGGCTGGCGACGGCGGTCAACTCCGCGTTGCCGGCCAGCGCGATGGCCTGCCAGTTCTTCCGGGCGATGCCCGCCGTTCCGAGGATCCCCCAACGGCAAACGTGCGGTTCCACGATTCTCGTCCTCCGCGGTGCGAGACGGGACGTCGTCCCGGAGCCCTACTAGCCTACCCCGGCGGCAACGTCCGGGTGGAGCGTGCGATCATCGGCCGCGTGAGCGCCGACGACGACTCGACCGAGGCAGGCCCGCGCATGACCCGGTTCCTGCTCGTCTTCTCCGGGCAGGTGTTCTCGCTCTTCGGCAGCGAGCTCGTGCAGTTCGCGCTCATCTGGTGGCTGACCCAGGCGAGCGGATCGGCCACGACGCTGGCCACCGCCGCCATGCTGGGCCTGCTGCCGCCGGTGGTCCTCGGTCCGCTGGCCGGCACTCTCGTCGACCGCTCCAACCGGCGTCTCGTCATGATGGCGGCGGATGGCGTGATCGCCGCGGCGACGCTCGTCCTCGCCGCTCTCTTCGCGCTGGGCCTGGCCCGGGTGGGGCACGTCTACGCGCTGATGTTCGTGCGTGCCCTCGGGGCGACCTTCCACTGGCCGGCCATGCAGGCGTCGACGACGCTGATGGTGGCGCCGCGGCACCTCGCCCGGGTGGCGGGGGTGAGCCAGGCGCTACGGGGAGTCGCCAATGTCGCGATGCCGCCTCTGGCCGCCCTGCTGCTGGCGTCCCTTCCGCTCGCGGCGATCCTGGCGATCGACGTGGCGACGGCCCTCGTCGCCATCACGCCGCTCGTGTTCGTGTCCGTCCCGCAGCCGGAACGACGGGACCCGGGCGACGCGTCGTCGGTCTGGGCCGACCTTCGGTCGGGCGTCCGCTTCGTGTGGGAGTGGCGGGGGCTGGCCGTGCTCCTCGCTCTCGTGTCCATCCTGCACTTCTGGGCGGCTCCGGCCTTCGCCCTGACGCCGATCGTCGTGACCCGGACCTTCGGGCGCGGCGCGGACGGCCTCGCCTGGACGCAGTCGGCGATGGGCGTGGGCTTCCTGGTCGGCGGGCTGCTCCTCGGCGCCTGGGGCGGCTTCCGGCGCCGGATCGTCACGGTGGTCCTGGGGATCTCGATCCTCGGGGTCTCGCTCGGGGTCATCGGAGCGCTGCCGAGGTCGGCCTTCTGGGGCCTCGTCGGCGCGGTCTTCGTGGCCGGGGTCGTGGCGCCGGTCGTGGTCGGGTCGTTCCAGGCGATCCAGCAGGCGGTCGTCCCTCCGCAGATGCAGGGGCGCGTGCTCTCCCTCGCGCGCAGCGGGATGGACGCCATGTCCCCCCTTGGCATGGTCGCCGCGGGACCGGTGGCCGACGGGCTGGGGATCGGGCGCTGGTACCTGCTCACCGGCGCGATCATGGTGCTCATGGCAGGAGCCGCGTCCCTCGTTCCCGCCGTGATGAGCCTGGAGCGCAGGGGGGTGGACCCGTGAGGGGTTCCAGGACGCGCGGGTTCCGGCACGCACTCTTGACTTGTCCCCGCGGCGCCCGTAGATTCGGCAGCAGTCTCGATTCCATGAGCTTCAACAGGGGAGGCCACACATGACGCTCTCGCCGTCGCTCCGCGCCGCCTGTGCGATCGCGCTCACCGCCGCCTTGTCGGTGCCGGCACTCGCGCAGGACGCCGGCGAGCACGACCCGGCGGCCGCGGCCAGGGCCTTCGCCAAGCGCCCGTACTCGCCCTACGCGGGCCGGAGCTACCCGACCCGACCGCTCTTCGGAGACACCCACCTGCACACGGCGTTCTCGATGGACGCGGGGGCGTTCGGGGCCCGCGTGAGCCCCCGCGACGCCTACCGGCTCGCCCACGGCGAGGAGATCACCGCCTCGAGCGGGCAGCCGGTGAAGCTGTCGCGGCCGCTCGACTTCCTCGTGGTCGCCGACCACTCGGACAACATGGGCTTCTTCCCCGACCTCTTCGCGGGCAAGCCCGAGGTGCTGGCCGATCCGCTGGGCCGCAAGTGGTACGACCTGATCCAGTCCGGCAAGGGCGCGCAGGCCGCCACGGAGATCATCGTCGCCTTCTCGCAGGGAACCTTCCCCAGGGACCTGATGTACTTCCCCGGCACGCGCGCCTACAAGGGGGCGTGGCAGGAGACGATCGCGGCGGCCGAGAAGTACAACGAGCCGGGCCGTTTCACGGCCTTCATCGGCTTCGAGTGGACGTCGAACACCGGGGGGAACAACCTCCACCGCAACGTCGTCTTCCGCGACAACGGCGACAAGGCGAGCCAGGTGGAGCCCTACACCGTCTATCCGCCCTTCGGCAGCGACAACCCGGCCGACCTGTGGAAGTGGATGGACGCTTACGAGAAGAAGACCGGCGGCAGCGTCCTCGCCATCGCGCACAACGGCAACCTGAGCAACGGGCTGATGTTCCCCGTGGTCGAGGCCTTCGGGAAGACGCTCGACCGCGAGTACGTCGAGACGCGCGCGAAGTGGGAGCGGCTCTACGAGACGACGCAGACGAAGGGCACCGGAGAGTCCCACCCCTTCCTCTCGCCGAACGACGAGCTCGCCGACGTCGAGCTGTGGGACAAGGGCAACCTCGACGGCAGCGTCGCCAAGAAGAAGGAGATGCTCGAGTTCGAGTATGCCCGCTCGGCCTTCAAGAACGGCCTGAAGCTCGAGCAGCAGCTGGGGACGAACCCCTACAAGTTCGGCCTGATCGGCTCGAGCGACGCGCACACCGGGCTCAGCGCCATGGAAGAGGACAACTTCTTCGGCAAGACGACCCCGCAGGAGCCGAGCCCCGAGCGCCTGACCGCCACGTTCGTGAACAACCCGAAGACCGGGGTGAAGATCATGGACTGGGAGGTCGGCGCCTCCGGCTATGCCGCGGTCTGGGCCACCGAGAACACCCGGGAAGCGATCTGGGACGCCATGCAGCGCAAGGAGACCTACGCGACCACCGGCCCGCGGATGGTCGTGCGCTTCTTCGGCGGCTTCGACTTCGAGGCGAAGGACGCGCACGACCGGATGCCGGCGAGCGTCGGCTACGCCAAGGGAGTGCCCATGGGCGGCGACCTGCACGGGGCTCCCGCGGGCAAGGTGCCGACCTTCCTCGCCGCGGCGCTCAAGGACCCGATCGGCGCGAACCTCGACCGCATCCAGATCGTCAAGGGCTGGATGGACGCCAGGGGGGAGCTGCAGGAGAAGGTCTTCGACGTGGCCTGGTCGGACGGTCGCAAGCCCGACCCGAAGACCGGCAAGCTGCCGCCGGTGGGCAGCACCGTGGACGTCGAGAACGCCACCTGGACGAACTCGATCGGCGCCCCCGAGCTGGTCGCGGTCTGGAAGGACCCGGGCTTCGACCCTGCGCAGCGCGCGTTCTACTACGCGCGCGTGATCGAGATCCCGACGCCACGCTGGACGGCGTACGACGCCAAGCGCTTCGGCGTGAAGGCCCTGCCCGGCACCCGGATGACCATCACCGAGCGGGCCTACACGTCGCCCATCTGGTACACGCCGAACTGACGGCCGCCGACCTCTTTCCCGGCGGCCTCGACGGCTTGGGAGGCTTGCGCCAGTCCCAGCCCTTCGTGGAGGGCCGTGGCTGCCGGGGCGGACTGGGTCGTCGCCGGCCCATCATCTCGCCGCCTCCCGCTTCGCCCTCCATTCCCTGGCCTTCGTGGGTTGGCCCCGGGCCTCGTACATCTCGGCGATCTCCTGAGTGACCTCGCCGAGGTCGCCCTCGACGCCGGTCGACCCCGCAAGCGCCGCCGCGTAGGCGAGGAGCAGCGGCTCCGCCTCGTCCCAGCGTCGCTGCTTCGCCAGCGACCGCCCGAGGGCGCCGCTCGCTTCCTTCGTCCGCGGGTGGTCCGGGCCCAGCTTCGGGCCGTCGATCGCGAGCGCCTCCCTCGCGTGCCGCTCGGCCTCGCGGTGCTGGCCGGCGCGCCGCCGGTTGTCGGAGAGATAGACGAGCGTCACCGCCACGTTGGGGCTGTCGGGGCCGTACGCCTCCCGGTCGATCGCAATCGCTCGGCTCAAGGCCTCGCGCGCCTCGTTGGCCTCACCCTGCGCGTCGAGGGCCTGGCCAAGGTTGGACAGGCCGATCGCCACCCGGGGATGGCTCTCACCCAGGGCCCTGCGCGTGACGTCGAGAGCCTCGCGATCGACCGCGACCGCCTCGTCGTACTTCTTCTGGAAGTAGAGGGCCGCGCCGAGGTTGCCGAGGGTGCGGCCCCGCTCGGGGTGCCCGGCCCCCAGCACCGCGCCCTGGGCCTCGA
>Ga0316622_100001947_pt1 | contig 13946 bp, 13 predicted proteins | sample OWC_Aug_OW2_C1_D_FD_207646 | JGI IMG/M metagenome (GOLD analysis project Ga0316622, IMG submission 207646) | Wetland soil microbial communities from Old Woman Creek delta, Ohio, United States - OWC_Aug_OW2_C1_D5_C | ecosystem: Environmental > Terrestrial > Soil > Wetlands | place: USA: Ohio... | reverse complement strand
GTTGCCGGATCCGATCCTCGTGGGCATGTCACACCTCCGACACGTGCATCTCCGTTCCGCTGAGGACGCGGCGACCGGTGCCGCGCTCGCCAGCGGCTGGTGGTCCGCAGCCGGAACCCGCCCCCCGCACCAGTCCGTGCGTCTGGAACCGGATGTGTGCGACACCAGACTGGCTTGGTGGACCCACGTACCCCTCCGCTTTTGATCCCAGGAGAAAGGCTGCGGCTCAATTGACTCCGCTCTGCCGCCGGGGAGCAGGATCCGCGCCAAGCCACCCGCCCCTTATCAACCGACAATCTCTCGACAAACGCCGGGGAAATTCGCCGTCTTTTTTCTCAGAGACGATACTCCGTTTCGTAAAGCTGATTCGGTTTTGCGCTGGTCGGCCCGCCAAGATCGGCGAGTGCGCATGCCCGGCTGGCCGTCGGTCGGACCCCGGTCGCCCGCTTTCTCGCGGCAGCGGCCTGGGCAAGCGGGCACCCCCGCCGTTGCAGGAATGCAAGCGCGGAAAAGTCTCCTCCGAAATATGGATTCTGGTTCCGGTCGTGCCGGGTTATCGGGCGAGGTCGCGGTGGGACTTTCCCTGTCGGGTCACGCGGCAAACCCGTCGCTCAGCCGAGCGCGGATCACACCGATCTCGCGCTGGTCGGGGACCCATGTCTGCCACTCCGCGGCGGTGGCAAACGGGTCGTTGAGATCCAGGGTGCGATGACCTTCGCAATCCCAGACGCCGCGCCAGTCGCACAGGTACCGCGTACCCCCACCGGTGAGCTGGCGCACGTAGCTGCCGCGGACGCGTGCACGTCCGACGGCGGGGGCATGCTCCATGGCGTGCTCGATGTTGTCACGCAGGCCAGCGTCGATCAGGGCCACTACCAACGCCGTCGCGCCGACTTTGAGCCACGCTGCCGTTTCCGAGCAGACGCTCTCGCCACAAAGGATGTGGAGCCGATGGTAGCCCTCGGCAGAGAGGGACTCATCCTTGGTGTGAAAGATCCCACGCGCCTCGGTCGAGCCTTCGGAAACGCCTCGGACCAGGTGCCAGACGCGCGGGGAGAGTGTGAACTGAAGTCCCTGCCTGAAGCGGCTGTTGAACCCGCCGGCCCCCGTGTAGACGATGCGCGAGAGCCCCAGTCCTGCGGATCGCACGTCTGAGCGTAACCGCCGCCACAGCCGCTCGTCGTCGAGTAGCTCATGGTGGGGTAACTCGCGCGCCGCAGCGTCGGCACGCCATCGATCTCACGCAGCAACGCCCGCGACGCATCCAACCCCGTCCCGTCCTGTCGATGCCGACCGAGAACGAAGTTCCCCAGCTCCACGTCCGCGCCGCAGAGCTTGGCGACGCGGTCTCTCGCCAGCGTGGTGTCGCCGTTGCGCTCATTGGTTGCCATCGCTCAAACCCTCGCCTGTCCCTCTCTCGCGGCTCACAGGGCGGACGCGCCCCAACCTCGCTCCGCCAGGCGCGGCACGAAAGGACTGCGCTGCCGCGCCCGCCGCACGGATCACCCCCGGTTCACGTAGCGCATCGGTCGCGCCACCTTGTGCACGACTGGCTCGACGGCAATGACATCGACATCCTGCGGCAGGTCGGACAGATAAGCGGGCGCATTGCGCGCGCTGATCGTCGACGCGAGGCGCTCCATGGCATTGGCAACGGCAGCGTCGATGTCCGACACCCGCAGACCCGACTCGCCGCCGCGCACATCGCGCAGAAACGCGGTGAGGCGCGCCGCGCGGCAGATCTGCTCAAAGATGCGGCCGCTCGCAAGCTCGCGGGCAACCACCGTTCGCACCTTCCCGTCACGGAACTTGAGGACGCAGAGTTCATTATCGGCGTTCGGACTGTACAAGCGGGATACCGCGGTCTCGACGATCTCGGCGCGAGTGTCGGCCGCGACCGCAAACCAACCTGCCTTGCTCTCCGCTCGCCCGCGCAACGCGATGGCGGTCTCGACGGCACTCCAGGTCTCCGCGGTGAATGTCACCTTGGTGGCGTCCGACACCGTGTGCCGCGCCGGGATGAGCGCCGTGATCTCCACGAAGACTTCCGGCAGCGCGGAGTCTCGGTGGAGCTTACCGAGGAGTACACCGCCGGTCTCGACGTCGCCGGCCTTTCGGGACAGCTCGACCGCCTCATTCAGCACCGACTGTGGGATGAACACCGGCACATCGCCGTCCATCGGCGGGCCCTGGGCAACGGCAGTGGCAACAAATCTTCTCAGCGGCGCCTCATCGAGAGGCAGCGGCTCGACGATCTCTTCGACCACGAAGCCGTCGGGCGAATCCGTATCGGCCGCTGGCTCTGGGGTGGGGAAGGCACACACGAGATAGGTGAAGACATCCCCGGCCTGCAGCGCTCCTTTCTCCACGAAGATCGCCGACGCGCTCCGAGCGAGCGCCCGAACGTACGCGGTGGGGATCTCGCTCGACGCGGCGCCGCCACCCTCGCGCCGGACCAGCGCCCGAAACGCGCCGACGTACGGCTCTCCCAATTCCGCATGCCAGATCGGCCCGACCGCCCCGCGCGGTGTCCCCGTCACCGCCGGCAGATGGCCGCGACGAATCCCCTCGAACGCCACCGACTCCAGCGCCAGTTCCCAGTCCGGCCGGTGTCCGTCCGGAGCGAAGAGATCAAGCGCGCACTGATAGTGTGTGTGCCCTGTCATACTCAGTGCCCCCTACCCCTCCCCCGTCCGCGGGACGCGCGAACGGGGGAGGGCCCAGCCCCTCCTTCCCGCTTGCGGGGAAGAATCGAGGTGGGGGATCAGTTGCCGCCACCGCCAGCGTCGATGTTCGGCTGCAAGACGATGTGGTCGTCCTCCTTCAGCGCATCGCCGACCACCTCCGACCCGGTCAGGAGTCGGCCTTCCCGCTCGAGTCGCACGCGGTAGGTCAGCGGACGGCCTTCGACGTCGTTGCGCGCCAGCCCCATGCGCATGAGCAGGCCCTGGATCAGCTCACCGACGGTGGAGTATGCCGGCACCGCCGGGGCTTTCACCGACTTCTGACCCGATACGTCACTCACCTGCAGCCCGAGGGTCATCGCTGCTGCTGCCGCTTGTCCCATGGTTCTCCTCCTTTGCTTTTGGAGCCGTCGGCCATCAGCCGTCAGCCCTGGGTTAATCTCTTCTTTCGCATTTGCTCCGCTCTCACGCCGCCCCGCCGGAATCTCCCCTCGCAGGCGGAGGAGACAGCGGGGCGAGGTCACGCGTCCCCAGCGAGGATCCCAGCCGACGATCCACCAGACCGAGGTACGCCCCCGCCACAGTCTCATCGCGCTGCAGGAACGCCGCCTCACGCGCGTAGAGACGGCATGCCACCGAGAGCGCCGACAACGTGTGCGCCAGTTCGGCGGCAGACGGTTCCGAGGCGAAGGCGACCTCGAACCGCACCCCGCGGGCGCCCGGCGAAAGTTCGGCCGCTGCGCGGGCCATGCGAATGGCTGCGCTGGCGCGCAGAAGCAGAATGCCCAGTGCCTGCTGGCACATCGGCGCCGGGATCGGATCGCCCGCCGCGAGATCGGCCCACACATGGACTTCACCCGTCGCGCGCTGCTCGACGGAGGCCTGCTGGAACGTGCTCGGCACACCGAGGTCGACGACCAGCCGGCCATCGGGGCGCTCGATGAAGGGCCACCGCGCGGCCTCGCACAGTTCTCCGAGGTTCGCCGCCTTTGAAAGCGGGGGGCCAGGAAGGATTTCATCCGTCCCGAGCTCGCCAGCCTGAAGGCGACGCATGGCAACCGCCAGTCCGCCGCACGTCTCGCGCACCCGCTCGCACACATGGGTGTCGCCGTCGAGCGGAAGCTCCGCGCGCACGCGAACCGTTTGCCCGCCGCCGGGCGCGACGAACTTCACCCGGCCCGGAAGTGTCGCGTTGAGGGCGAGGAGCTTCCAGGCATCCGTGACCGCCGGCGCGGGACCTCCGACCTGCGCCGCGACGCCGCTCCCCGGAACCGAGCCCTCAGAGCTCGGGCACGCGTCGAACAGCAGCCACCCCTCGTCGATGCGCGCGCTGGCGGAAAAGCCCACGGCGCCCGGAAGCGTCACCGCCCAGCTATCCGGCGCGACCAAGGCCATGACACGGGTCGCCTCGCGCAGCGCCGCGGCAACGACGTCGCCGGCGGCGGAACGCGGCAGGGGGCTCGTGCAACCGCTGCTCATGGAATTGTCTCGACTGCGAAGCCGACCGCGCGCCGGGTCATGCCGCGGTCGTCGACCGGGAATCGAAATTGGTTCCGACGAGCCCAGGCGCAGGCGTCACGATCGAGCGCGTCGTCCTCGCGCATGGTCACCTTCTGATAGGAGGTGATCATGAAATTGAGGCGTGGGGCACCCCACCTCAAAATGCTTCCCTCCCGACGGCCCGGTGAGCGTGAACAGATCTCCCGGGCGGAGGCCGATCGCACTGAGCGAGCGTTGGCGCGCCGCTTCGGGCAGGGCCATGAAATCAAGGGACTCGACCAGACTCGTGAGGTCCGCCTTCGTCGGCCGCCCGCACGTGGCGCACGCGCGCTCAACGAGGTCCGCGCTGGCCACGCCGTGTGGGGCGAGGCAAGCGAACGGATCGGCGATACCGCAGTGCCGGCACCCGCTGCGAGCAACAAAGACCCGGCGTTCCACGCGGAGGCGTGCGCGCCGCTCCCCCGCCCCAAAGGCGAGCGTCGCCACCTCGGACAGCGAGAGACCCGCAGGCACCCGCGCATCGGTCTGCCAGAGCTCGTGATCGAAGCGACAGCGTACGTTGCGCCGCAGCGCGGTAACAAAGTGCTTCTGATACGCGGCGTCGATGACCACTTCGCGGCCAACCGCGATGTCACCGGGCAGGGCGCCGAGGAGTTTCTGGCACTCGATGGCCTGGACAGCCGCCGCGAGGGCGCCCAAGGACGAAGGCGCGTTCGACGGCACGGCCGCAGCCGCCCCGCCGCCGCAGGGGTATGCTTGCTCGAGCAGCTCATAATCGACGCTGTCCCAGGCGCACTCCGAGCTGGCTGCCGATATTCCCAGCCCCGACCACCACCACCGCCCTCCCGGCGCGGCGTCGCGCGCGCTCCGTCACCTGAACGCGCCCCACCGCCGCCCTCACAGCCCCTCCGGCGTCCACCGGAAGCCCGCGCTCAGATCCGTGGGCTGGTCGCACAGCGCGCACCGGTTTGTATAGGCCCAGCACTGGAGTTCACCGCTGTGGTGCCACACCCGGCACTGAGGACACTGCACCGCCGGCGAGTGCGGCTGCAGAACCTGCTTGCAGCGCGGGCAGAAGATTGGCCGGTCGGCACCGGGGAAGGGCTCGACCACCGCGAGCCGCTCGCCCGAGAAGAAGGCACGGCGCCCACCGAGGAGCAGCTCGTCGCGGTCCTGGAGGATTCGGATGCCGGCAAGCAGCGGGAGGCCATTCACACGGGACGTCTCCGGACCGACGAGGAGCCAGGCCTCGGTGTCCCCCTGCCCGCGCAGCAGCAGCGCTGACGCCGCGCGGCAGCCCCTGGTGGCGGGCGCCCGCACCGGGCGCCCGTCGAGGATGCGGCACGCAGCCGCCTCGAGCGGGAAAGGCGCCCACTCGGGCGCGGCCGGGCCCGCCCCGCCGTCCTCGCACGACTCGAGAAACCACATCTGCGCCATTCGCGTCACCTCCGTGCGGACAGAGTAATGGAACATCGTGTCCCACTCACCGACCACCGCGCGATCACCTGGCGACACGCACCGAAACCCTTGGATTCCAACGAGGGCGGGGCCGGAGAGAATCCACGCTCGCCGCCGATCACCAAGGCTCACCCCGCTGGATCGCCGCACGATCATCGGTCTGCATCATGTGCTCCGTATTCCTCGCGCTTTCACCGAATCCTACGAAGCCACAAAAGCCGACGTCTTTTGTCACGCACGGCAAGTGATTCTCGCCCCGCGAAGCGAGATGCGGGTGCAAATGCGTTTTCAGTGCGAATTGCTTTTTCAAACGGAAATCGACGCGACCCTCGTTGTGGCAGCCGCCGGGCACCGGATGGCGCCAAGCTGACACCGGCGGCGATCCGCGCCGGGCGGCTGGGCGAACGGGAGCGCAGTCCGGATCAAGAATCCGGAAGATCGGTCCCGGGCGGAGACCGACTCCGAATCAGTCAGTCGGCAGCCGTCACCCGGTCAATCGAGCGGGTAATCGAGCAGCGTCTCGACCTTCCAGCTATCGGAGAATCTCAGGTTCTCGGGCCTGGGTGGAATGTCCTGGAGTTCGATCTCCGCCATGAGGAATCTGGGGCGAGGCGTACTCGATCCCGTTCACAAGACCGCGGCGGCCAGCACCACGAGCATCACCACCGCAACCGCCGCCTTCAGAACGAAACCCAGCAGCCGTCCGCGGAAGGCGGCCACTCCCGTCGACAGCGCGGACCCCATCGTCCCGCCCTCCGAGACGACGGCAAGGGCGGCGCCGGCGAACGCACCGAAGAGCGCTCCGACAAGCGCGCCCACTCCGAACAGAAACGGCGCACCGACCAGGCCACCGACAAAGCCGCCAGCCAGCGCGCCAACCATGACGCGTCGCGAAGGCCGCTCGCCGGCGGCCCCGGCCGCACCGGCAAAGAACTCGATGCCCTCGCCGATCAGCGCCAGCAAGAACAGCCATCCGAGGGTCGACCAGCTCACCGCGGCGAATCCAGTCGCCCAACCGTAGACCAGCGCCGCAACCACGATGAAAAACGTTCCCGGCAGCCCGAGCAGCAGCGACGTCAAAGCGGCCAGACAGACGACCAGCAGGAGCAGCAAACCAGCGACGTGCAGCACCGTTTCCATCCGACAGTCCATAGCATGAACCCTTGGGCCCAGAGCCAACGAATGCACCGCTTCCCGTGAGTCCACAGCCTGCCCTGTGGCATCCCCTACCCTGCCACACCCGTACGCCCCCTGCACGCCCGCTACTTGATTACCGAGCTGTCCGCCTGCTATCCACCCCCGCTCAACGATGCAGCCGTCTCTGTACCGGCGGTCGGCCCGCCCGACCGATGAGCACAGTCTTCTCTGGGGTCAGCCCCTCTTTCCTCGCAACTCGCCCAACCCCGAACTACGCGGCCGGTACCGCTTCACCGACTACCCCGACGGGTTTCGCATCGAGCCGTCCGACGGGAGCGCGGTGACCGTGCGCCTGGAGCCCTGGGCGTTCGTCGTCACGAACGAGGTCACCGACTACCAGCGAATCGACCTGCTGTGCCCCGTGCTGCGGCTCACTCGCCAGGTGGCGGCAATGATCCGGAGCGGAGGGCCCGCTGATGCGACAGCTCAAACCATCCGCGCGTGGAAGATCGCCCCCAGTCTCGCGGCGCAGCGGGAACGCTTGCTGCAAGGGGTGAACCCGACCGTTTTGGAGGTGCAGCGCGCGGTCGCCGCCGTTCGTGGCGAGGTAGTGCCTGCCGCGCAGAGCGAGGCCTTGTATCGCAATCCGTACATCGCCCAGGACGTCCTGCGCTACCCGGCCGCGGCCATTGCCCTCGCCTATCTCGAGTCGGATCTCTGGGCGCACTTCTGCTCCCACCGGTTCCAACGAGCGGTGGCGCCGTCACCGGAGCTGGCGGTTGAGGCCATGGGCAACTGGCGCGGCCTGTTTGCCCCGGCGGGCGTACCCTACCGCAGCCTCAATCGAACGCTGATGAACCTGCCGACCGACGTGCCGCATGCGCTGCTCTGCCAGCTCCATCGGGTACGCCTCGAGCGGCCAATGCTCGACTCCCTCGAGCTGACGACGTTGCTGCTGCACGTCACCCACGCGCGGCCGCGGCCCAACGCCGAGCTCGTCGAGCATCAGCGCGCCGTGCTGCTGCATACGACCGCCGATCAGATCTGCCGAGCCGTCGCCCGCGTTGGGACGGCTACCGAACGCGAACTGAGCCCGCATCGGCGTGAGGACCTCGTGTTTGTCCTGGCGTACCTCGGCGACTACCCGGAACGCTACGCTGGCAATCTCGACGGGTGGGCCGACCGCGCCATTCGCTGGCACCGCGAGGCGGCATTGCGGGCACGGAACGAACGGCTCTTCGCGAATCTCGGCGGACCGGATCAGCGCGTGAGACGACCGCCAACCCCCCTCCCCAGGATCGCCGGCATCACCTTTCTGTCCAGCGTCGGGGCGATCATCGCCGAAGGCGGACGCATGGCGAACTGCATCGCGTCGTACGCCCGCGACGCCGTTGCGGGCCGGAGCTTCCTGTTCCATGTCGAGCACGAGGGTCACATGGCCTCGGTCGAAGTGGATCCGCGCGGGCAGGTTCGTCAGGCCGCAGGACCGCGCAACTGCGACAACGTCGCGGCCGAGTGGGGGCGGCGTCAACTCGAAGCCTGGGGTCGGACGTTCTTCTCGGCGCCGAAACGGAAACGACGCGGACGACGGCCCGATCCCAACCAACTCACCTTCACCTTTGCGTAGGTACGGACGGCAGACGCTTGCGTTGCCAACTCGGCCGGTGCTTTGATTGTGTGCTGACAAGGAGAGAGTGATGAGCTGGCTCGGCCTGCTGCGCACCGGAAAGGGTCCGATGGATGGCTGGATCGCACGCGCGTACGATCGAGGGGTCCAGGCGGCCTTTCGCGAGGTCTTCCCGAGTCTCGTCGGTCATCTCATCGGCGATCTGTCCACTGCCCGCCGCGTTCTCGATGCTGGCTGCGGGCCGGGTCAGTTCACGATCATCGCCGCCGAGCGACTGCCGCACGCGGAGGTCTGGGGAATAGACCTGGCGCCCACGATGATCGAGCTGGCGCGTGCCCATGCCGCGCATTCGTCCGCCGCGCCACGCTTGCATTTCGAAGTGGCGGATGTGGCCAGGCTCCCGTTTCCCGACGATCACTTCGACGCCGTGATGAGCAGCGGCTCGATCAAGCACTGGCCGGACCCGGGAGCCGGGCTGCGCGAGCTGTATCGCGTGCTGGTTCCGGGGGGCAGCGCCTTCATTGGTGAGATGAATCGCCTCGCAGCGCCGGAGGCGATAGCGCTGCATCGTCAGCGCATTCGACACTGGTTCTTCCGTTTCGCCTACCCGCGCGTCTTCACGAAGTCCCTTTCTCCCGAAGAGGCACGCGAGACCCTCGGGCGATCGCCGTTCGGCGAGCCCACGAGCGAGCGCCTGCTCATGGACGGGTGTTTCTGGTTGTTCGAAGCGCGCAAGAAAGCCTGAGCTGTGTGCCCACTCACCCGCCTTGGGCGCGCTGTCGCGCGCGGTATCGTTCCTTGGCGGCGCGGCCCCGTTTGTCGAGGAAGGGCGTGATCGCCCGTCGCAGGGCGGGGAAGGCATTCCCCACCCGGGCCATGTAGCCGGTCACGACGGGGATCGTCCGCTCGCGGGCGCCGTCGGCCGCACAGTCGAGGATCAGTCGGGCCACCTCGTCCGCGGTCGACATGGGGTTGGCGAAGACCATGTCGGGGACGTCGTCGAGTTCCGTCATGATGAAGCCGGTGTCGACGGGACCCGGTGAGACGACGGATGCGGTGATCCGTGACCCTTCGAGTTCCTCGCGCAGCGCAAACGTGAAGGCGCGCAGGCCGAACTTCGTGGCGGAGTACACCGCTTCGTGCGGCACCGGCACCTGTCCGGCGATGGAGGCAACGTTCACGATCGCACCACCACCGCGCTGCCGCAGGTAGGGAAGCGCGAGCCGCGTCAGCACGATCGGCGCGATGAGGTTCACGTCGACGACCGCCGCAAGATCGTCGGCCGCGTAACGCTCGATCGGTCCGCGCCGGTTGGCGCCGGCGTTGTTGACCAGCACGTCGATGCCGCCGAACGCATCGGCGACCTGCCGCAGCAGCTCCGCGCAGCCCGCCCGTTGGCTGACGTCGGCGGGGAACGCCCGCGCAGACCCGCCGCTGCTGCCGATCTCCGCGGCAACCTCCTCCAATTTGCGTGCGCTCCGGGCGACCAGGGCGACGTTCGCGCCTTCCGCGCAGAATTGGCGCGCGGCGGCACGGCCGATGCCGCTGGACGCTCCGGTGACGATCACCACCCTTGCGGAGAAGCGCTGGCCCATGCCGTTTCCTCCCGTGGCGCGCATCATGCGCCCACGGTCACCCACAGGGCAAGCTGGCACAGGCATATCCAGAGAAGGCGGGTCCGCCGCCAACCCCGGGCGCGGATCGAGGCTCCGCTCGCGGGTGTGGGTCGAATCGAGCGCTTGCGGCGCGGGGATGGATGCGCGAGGTAGTCCGCAACGCGCGAATTGTGGCGCGTCACGCCGGGATAGGGAGAGTCATGTTCAACGTATACGCAACGATGGACCAACGGTTGCCGTTGTCGCGGGTCGCGGCACACGCCCAGCGAGCCGAGGCGCTCGGCTACGACGGGCTCGCCGTTCCGGAGGCGGTGCATGACGGCCTGCTGGCCGCCAGCATCGCGCTGCAGGCAACGACGCGCCTCGAGGTCGCCACCAGTGTCCTGGTCGCGTTTCCTCGCAGTCCCATGACGGTCGCCCATGCCGCCTGGGATCTGCAGGAGGCCTCCCGGGGACGCTTCGGCCTCGGCTTGGGCTCCCAGGTGAAAGGCAACATCGTCGGGCGTTACAGCACGTCCTGGAGCGCACCCGTACCGCGGATGCGCGAGTACGTCCGGTCCCTGCGGGCCATCTTCGATTGCTGGCAGAACGGAACGGCGCTGCGCTTCGAGGGCCAGCACTACCGCTTCACGCGGATGCAGCCCTTCTTCAATCCGGGTCCGCTCGAGTACCCGGCGATCCCCATCTTCCTGGGCGGGATCGGTCGAACCATGACTGCTTTGGCTGGGGAGGTAGCCGAGGGCCTCATGACCCACCCCACGAACACGTCGCCTCGCTACCTGCGCGAGGTCGTCCGCCCGCGGTTGGAGAAGGGCGCCGCCCGGGTGGGGCGAGAGGCTTCGACCGTGAGAGTGATGGTCAGCCCTCTCATCGCCACCGGGCCGTCAGAAGCAGAAGCGCGCAAGGACCGGGAGAACGCGCGCCAGCTCCTGGCCTTCCTGTACTCGACGCCCGTCTACTGGCCCAGTCTCGAGCTCTTCGGTTGGAAAGAGCGTGGAGAACGGCTGCACCAGCTGAGCCGGGAAGGGCGCTGGGTTGAGATGTCCAGCCTGGTTTCGGACGAGATGCTCGACACCTTGGTTCCGGCGGCACCGTATGAAGAGATCGCCGGCGTCCTCAGGGAGTGGTACGCACCGCTCACGGACTGGATCGCGTTTCCGATGCCGGCCGACGCTGCCCAGGACCAAGCGGTCGCCACGGTCGTGGCGCGACTGCGCGAGGGCTGACCCGCATTTCTCACCAGCTTCCTGCTGCGACCGCGGATACGCTGGCATCTCAAGGCCGTACTCCCTCCGGCATCCTCGACATAGTGTCAACTATGCCTTCGTCGCCCTCAGTCCGTGCGGCCTTGATCTGCCAGCGTCTGCGCGGTCTCGCTACGAAACCCGGTGAGAAATGCAGGTCAGGAGCAGGGGTCTTCTCCTTTGTTCTGCGCGCGGCCGCGGGCGAGAACTTCCTCCCGGCGCGCGGCGATCATGGCTGCCGTTGCCGCTTTCGCGGATTCGAGACTCGTGGCCCGTTCATGGCGAAGGGCCTCTGGCAGGAGCATGCCGTACCCGTCATCGATGAGCTTCTTGTAGGCCTTGAGAATCGCAGGGACACAGGAGGCCATATCGGCCGCCAGCGCTCTGCAGGTGGGGAGTAGCTCCTCGGGAGCAACCACACGGTTGACCAGTCCCCAGTCGTAGGCCTGAGCCGCGGTGATCGTATTGCCCGTGAAAGAGATTTCCTTGGCGCGGGCGACGCCGATCAAGCGCGGCAGCTTCTGGCTCAATCCCCAGCCGGGGAGAATTCCCACGCGCGCGTGCGTGTCGGCGAACTTCGCCTGCGTCGACGCGACGATCAGATCGCAGGCCAGGGCGAGCTCGAAGCCGCCGGTGATGGCGTGGCCGTTGACCGCGGCAATGATCGGTCCCTCGAAGGCGGCGATGGCCTCGGCCATCTCCCACTGTCCGGCGCCGCCCGTCTCCGCTCCCGTGGTTTCGAGGGGGCCGCTGGCGAGCTCCTTCAGATCCATGCCGGCGCAAAAGGCCCGGCCGGCGCCGGTGAGGATCGCCACGCGAATGTCGGGGTCTTGCTGGAGCTCACGGAAGACTTTGCCAAGAGCCAGACGCAGCTCAGCAGACAGCGCGTTCATCGCCTCCGGACGGTTGAGCGTGACGGTCGCGATGGCGGCGCTCTTCTCGACGAGCAGAACGGGTGCGGACATGGAATCTTCTCCTTTCGCCCGCTACAGCGTGTGCGGGTTCACCAGGACACCGCCATCGACGATCATGGCGTGCCCGGTGACGAACGAGGCGCGGTCCGAGCACAAGTAGGTCACCGCGTCGGCGATCTCTTCCGGCTCGCCGAGACGGCGCATGGCATGGACGGCGATGGTGGCTTCCAGCGCTCCGGGGACTCTGCGGAAGTACTGCTCGATCGCGGGAGTTCGGATGCCTCCGGGGCAGACGGCGTTCACCCGGATCCCCCGCTGCGCGTATTCTGCGGCCGCGCTCTTGGTGAGGGCGATGACGCCTCCCTTCGCGGCGCTGTACGCCGCCTGCAACGCCTCGCCTCGCATTCCCGAGAGGGACGCGATGTTCACGATGGCACCACCGCCGCTCGCAAGCATGGCGGGGATCTCGTACTTCATGCACAGCCACACGCCGGTGAGCGTGACGCCGAGCGCGCCGTCCCACGCTTTCTTCTCGATATCGGGCACCAAGCGAAACCCCGCTCCCGCCGCCGCGTTGTTGGAAGCGCAGTGCAACGCGCCAAAGCGGTCGACCGTCGCCAGGACCATCGCCTCGACCTGCTCCGGGACGGCGACGTCGGCTTCGACGAAGAGGGCCGTGCCCCCAGCCTCTTCGATCAGCTTGGCAGTCTCCTGGCCGGCTGGCCCGTCGCGATCCACCACGGCGACCCTCGCACCGTCCTTCGCAAACATGATGGCCGTGGCCCGGCCAATCCCGGATCCGGCTCCGGTCACGAGTCCGACTCTTCCTTCAAGCAAACCCATGGGACACCTCTCCGGCTACCTAGCATACCGTGGACGTCGTGCGCTGCCACGACATCGAGCCCTGGAGTTCCGGCCTTGGATTTCTATGAGTTGCGAACGGGATCGGCGCACAGGGAGGGAGCGGGAAGACGCTGTGAACTCGGTTGCGCAGAGCGCCCAGCTTGTCATCGCAGTGGAGGTCGGGCTGTTGGTCCGACAGACGGGAAGCGGACGAAAAGTGCCTACGTCCCCCTCGCACACGTCCCCCTCGCACCTCCGTCTCACTTTGCGCCTCGACGCACCCGGCGAGGATTGCGCAGTCGCGTTGTTTCCAGCAAAAGCCCTTCAGCACGCTAAAGGGTTACGACGGATTCTGTCACCTCGGGGTAGAGGTTTTCCACCGGTGGCGCTGAATTTCCTATCCCTCTCTCCGAACACTCGATTGAGGGCGCGAGCTGTCTGCTGGATTCGATCCTCGGTGACGATGTGACCGATCGCGCGGCGGCGCCTGCCGTGAATTGGCTCAGAGGGTGTCCCTTGGGATGCCCTTTGGGTGCGAGTCGTTCGTCCGGTAGGCACATCCATAGTTCCCTGTAGACAGTCAGGCGGAGTGCAAGGTAGTGTCCGGATCCGGTCCGCCTGTGCTTGAGCTGTCTAATCCGCAGTGTCCGACTTCGACAACCTCTCGAATCTCGAGTTGTTGTGGGGTCACCCGAGGATATGGCTGGCGCAGTATCGATCAAGGCATTCTCGCCCGCTTCCCGATGGCCTTCCCAACCGCTGAACAGGCACGCCAAGCCACGGTGCTAGAAGCAAGGTAACCGAGTTTCTTTCTGGGCACATCGAGGCCAGGCGACTCTCCAAGAACTCCTCCAGCCGCTCGACGGGTCGTTATCCAAGGCGTATTGGGGGCGATCCCGACCACGAGGAGAACATGAAGCCAC
>Ga0316622_100001946_pt1 | contig 13947 bp, 13 predicted proteins | sample OWC_Aug_OW2_C1_D_FD_207646 | JGI IMG/M metagenome (GOLD analysis project Ga0316622, IMG submission 207646) | Wetland soil microbial communities from Old Woman Creek delta, Ohio, United States - OWC_Aug_OW2_C1_D5_C | ecosystem: Environmental > Terrestrial > Soil > Wetlands | place: USA: Ohio... | reverse complement strand
TTCATGCGACCGATCCGCCCCCGCGGACGACCATTTTTATCACACTCTCCCGAAGATTGCCACACTCCCGCCGATCCTTCCCTCCAACTGCCCGATACGATGTTATATTCCCCCGTATGCAAAAAATCCCCCCCGGCAGGCCCCTGTTTCATTACGGATGGGTGATCGTCACGGCGGGCATGCTCTGCATCCTGGCATGCCTCGGTTTCGGCCGCTTCGCGCTCGGCATGCTGCTGCCGTCGATGGCGGCCACCCTCGACCTCTCCTATTCGCAGATGGGCTTCATCAGCACGGCCAACTTCCTCGGGTACCTGGTTTCGGTCCTGTTCTGCGGCCACCTGGCCGTCCGGGTCGGCTCCCGGCGGCTCATATTCGGCGCCCTGCTGGTGGTCGGCATCTCCATGTCCCTGGTGAGCAGGGCGTCCGGGTTCCTCCAGGTCCTCGTCCTCTACATGTTCACCGGGATCGGGAGCGGCGCGACCAACGTGCCGGTGATGGGACTGGCATCCGCCTGGTTCGCAAGCAGCAGGCGGGGGCGAGCGGCCGGGTTCATCAGCATCGGGAGCGGGTTCGCCATCATGCTCTCGGGCAGGCTCATCCCGTTCATCAACCGGCGGGTCGGACCTGAAGGGTGGAGGACGAGCTGGCTGATCCTGAGCGCCCTCGTGATGCTGATCGCCTTCCTCGCCCTCGCCCTGCTCCGGGACAGGCCGGAGGAGAAGGACCTTCAGCCCGTCGGCAGCGGGGACGCTCCGGCCCGGGGCGACTCCGGCGCGGGAGGAACGGAGGGGAATATATACCGGAGAGGGATCATCTACTACCTCGGCGGGATCTACTTCCTCTTCGGGTACACCTACGTGATCTACGCGACGTTCGTGGTCACCACCCTCGTCAAGGAACGGGGCTTCTCGGAAGGGCTGGCGGGGAACTTCTGGATGTGGGTCGGGGCCCTCAGCCTCCTCTCGGGACCCGTCTTCGGGACGCTGTCCGACCGGCTCAGCCGGAAGGCGGGGCTGATGATCGTCTTCTCGATGCAGGCCGTCGCCTACCTGCTCATCGCCACGCGGCTGCCCGGCCTCTTCCTGTATCTGTCCATCGCATTCTACGGACTGGTCGCCTGGAGCATCCCCTCCATCATGGCGGCGGCCATGGGGGATTACGTCGGCGTCCGGAACGTCGCGGCAGCGTTCGGCCTGGTGACATTCATCTTCGGGCTGGGGCAGATTTCCGGTCCGGCGATCGCCGGGATCCTGGCGGAAAGGACGGGCAGCTTCTCGAGCAGCTTCTACATGGCGGCGGTCTTTGCCGGCGCCGCGGTCCTGCTGAGCGGTTTCCTCCGGAAGCCGGAAAAACAAAGGGCTTGATCTTTCCGATCAATTACGGTATTCAAGTACCAGAATGAAGGAACCCATCACCATCCGGAACGCGCTCCCTGCCGACATCGACGCCATCATCGCGCTGGACGACGTCGGTCCCAAGGAGGAGAAGCCGGCCTACTGGCGGGGCGTCTTCGACCATTACGTCAAGGGAGGAAAGAAGGACCGGCTCTTCCTGGTCGCGGAAACCGGCGGGGAGGTCGTCGGCTTCATCAGCGGGGAGGTCCGGGCCTGGGAGTTCGGCTCCCCCCCGTGCGGCTGGGTGTTCGCGCTGGCCGTGTCCCCGGACCTGCGCGGGAGGGGCATCGGCAAGCGCATGTTCGAGGAGATCTGCCGGCGCCTGAAAGCGTCAGGCGTCACGACCGTGCGGACCATGGTGGACCGCAACTACAAGCTGACGCTGTCGTTCTTCCGCGGCCTGGGGCTGCGGACGGGACGATACATAGAGCTCGAGAAGGAGATCGAATGACGGGCGGGGGCCTGCCGTGAAGCTGAACAAGGGAAGCCTGTACGCGCTGGTGGCCGTCCTCGAGCTGGCCAGCGATTCCGGGCGGCAGCTCTCGACCACCGAGATCGCCGACAAGTACGGGATCTCCGCCCACCACCTCGCGAAGGTGATGCGGAACCTGGTCCACGGGGGGCTGGTGCAGGCGGTGCGCGGCGTCGGCGGCGGATACCGGTTCGCGGGGAACGTCAACCGGACGACGCTGCTGGACGTGATCCAGCTGTTCGAAACGCTGGAGTCCGAGCTCGATGTCCCGGACCAGTGGAGCCGGGAGGGCCAGCCGATCGTGGAGGAGCTGCAGAGCATCACCGGCGAGATCGACGACCTCACCAAGGCGGTCCTCGACACGATCACGCTGGAAACGGCGCTGAAGGGCACCCGTCAGCGCGCCGCGGCCGTCCCCCGCTAGAGACCCCGGAGACCCAGCAGCCGGGCAGCGTTGCCGCCCAGGATCTTCTCCACGCCTTCCGCCGTCAGGGGCAGCCGGCCGATCTCGTCCATGTTGCGCCGGATCCACGGCATCCCCGGCCAGTCGCTTCCGAAAATGACCTTGTCCGCGATCCGGTCCAGTTCCGGGAAATACGTCATCAGCCGGGAGGGGGGAAGGCCGGAAAGATCCATGTAGAGGTTTTGGTGCAGCTTCGCGAGGAAAAAGGCCCGGTCGTACCAGAACCCCCTCCCCGAGTGGGCCATCACCAGGTTCAACCCGGGGAAATCGACGGCCACGTCGTCCAGGTGAAGCGGGTCGCCGTACTTCATCCGCGTGCCGCGGAATACGGAAGAGCCGGTGTGGATCATGACCGGGACGCGAAGTTCCTCCGCCGCCCGGTAGAGCGGGTACATCCTCGCGTCGTTCGGGTAGTAGTGCTGGTAGGACGGGTACAGCTTCACCCCCCGGAACCTCTCTTCTCCGACCTTCCGGCGCAGCTCCTCCCCCAGATCGGTGTGCAGGTGGGGATTCAGGTCGCAGAACGGGATCAGGCGGGGCCTGCCCTTGCAGAAATCCCGCACCTGCTCGTTGGTGCACAGCCCCGTGGTGGCGTGGCTCAGCTCCGCAAGGACGCAGGCATAATCGACCCCTTCGGCCAACAGCAGCTCCTCGAACGCACCCGGGTCGTCGTACTTGCGGATGTACTCCTCGTACCCCGCGGGGTGGGTCTTCTTCATCCACTCCGTCACCCACGGGTTGTGGAAGGCGTACACCCCCATGTGGACGTGGAAATCGATCCGCATCAGAGGTATTGCCCGGCGTCCACCCGGATCACCTCGCCCGTGATCATCCGCGCCGCGTCGGAGAGCAGGAACAGGACCAGGTTGGCCACGTCCCCGGGCCCGGCCAGCTCCGGGAGGACGCATTCCGCCCTTGCCTTCTCGACGATCTCCCCGGGCAGCTCCCGGGCCATCGCGGTCATCACCATTCCCGGCGCCACCGCGTTGACCGTGATCCCCTTGGGCCCGAGCTCCCGGGCCAGGGTCTTGGTCAGTCCGATCAGCCCGGCCTTGGATGCGCTGTAGTTCGCCTGCCCGAATTTTCCGCGGATCCCGTTGATGGAGGTGATGTTGACGATCCGCCCGTAGCCGGCGTTCCGCATCGCGGGCGCCAGCGCCCGCGTCACGCGGAACGCCCCCGTCAGGTTCACCGAGAGAACCGAATCCCACTCCTCGTCGCTCATGTTGACCACGGTCCGGTCGCGGGTGATCCCGGCGTTGTTGACGAGCAGGGAAACGGGGTCCGGCAGTTGCGCGACCGCTGCGGAGACGCTTCCGGAGTCCGCGATGTCGACCCGGTGGAACCGGAACGCGGCCGATTCGCCTTCCTCTCCCGGGGACACGTCGAAGACGTGCACGCGGGCGCCATGATCGACCAGGGCGCGGGCGATCGCCAGCCCGATGCCGCGAGCGCCGCCGGTGACCACGGCATCGCGCCCGTCGAAATTCAGGAAACCGCACATCGCTCCTCCGGGTCCTGCAAAAGGGATTTGCCTTCCGCGGATAATCTGGTATCCAAGTGCCACATTCCCGGGTTCCCTGTCAAGAACGCTCCGGCGGTCCAGGAGCGTGGCGGGAAATACCCCGGCAGGGGATGGGCGCCATTCCGGACGGAAGGGGGAAAAAAGCCTTGACGCGTTAACCGGTATTATGGTACCTGTTTGCTTATATAGATGCCCGGAGGGGAAATGGACATGCCGAACTTCTCGCTTCGATCGTTCCGCCTGGAGGACCTGGACCGGATTTCCGAAATCGAAAGCCGGATCGCCGGCCATCCGAGGAGAGGGTTTCTTTCGAAGCGGTTCTCGGTGGTGGCCGCGGACCCGGACGGCTTCATCACCTGTGCGGCAACGGACGGGGAAACATTGGTGGGGTACGGCATCGCCCGTCTGCAGGAGGGGGAATTCGGCATCCGGGGCGCTGCAGCGGTCCTGGACGTCATCGGCGTGGACCCGGACCTCCAGGGGAAAGGGATCGGCACGGCGGTGATCTCCGGGATCGATGAACAGATGAAAAAACGGAATATCGGCACGTTGAGAACCCAGGTCGACTGGGGGAACCCGGCGATGATCGGGTTCTTCTCCTCCACGGGGTTCCTCCTCGCCCCCTACCAGATCATCGAGAGGGACACCTCCCCGTTGGGAGAGGAGATCGCGGAAGTGGGTCCCGTGAAAATGGACGGGAAATGGCGGGTTCACAGCGGCGCCGGCGGGGACTACTACGAAAAGCTGTCCCGGGACCGGGTCCCGGTCCGCTCCCTGAAGGAGGGAGACCTGGCGGCGGTCGTCCGCATCGACGGAAAACACACCGGCATCGACCGGTCGGCCTATCTCGCCGCCAAGTTCCGGGAGATGCTGATCGAATCCGGGATCCGCGTGTCCCTGGTGGCCGAGGACGACGGCATCGTCACCGGGTTCATCATGGCGCGGGTCGACTTCGGGGAGTTCGGCAGTGTCGAAAAAGCCGCCGTGATCGACACGGTCGGCGTCCACCCCGCCTATGGCGGAACCGGTATCGGGCACGCCCTTCTCTCCCAGCTGCTCCTGAACCTTTCCACCCTGAAAGTCGAATCCGTGCAGGTCCAGGTCTCGCTGGAGAATTTCGACCTGCAGCGGTTCCTCTACACGCACGGGTTCCACCAATCCCAGCGCCTGGTACTCACCCGGACCATCCGGTAGCGGCGGTGACGCCCCGATGATCGGATGACCGGGAAAATATTCCTTGACTAATTAAATGGTATTGTGGTACCAGATTACATATATCATGCACGGGAGGGGAAATGGCTACTACCGACGAGATCATCGCCAGGACCGCGCCGTCCCGACTGATCGACCACAATCTGACCCCCGGGGATGTGGAGAGCCTGTGCGACGGCATGGTCCGTTACGAGAAGCGGCCTGCCCGGCGCCGTGACGGTTCCGCCGCGGAAGGGCTCTGCAACGCATGGATCGTCCTGAACAACCCGAAGCAGTACAACTCTTACACGACGGACATGGTCAAGGCGCTCATCCTCGCCTTCCGCCGCGCCTCCGCGGACCGGGAGGTCAACGCCGTGGTGTTCACCGGCGCGGGCGACAAGGCATTCTGCACCGGGGGCAACACCAAGGAATACGCCGAGTATTACGCCGGCAACCCGCAGGAGTACCGCCAGTACATGCGCCTGTTCAACGACATGGTTTCGGCCATCCTCGGCTGCGACAAGCCGGTGGTCTGCCGGGTCAACGGCATGCGCATCGGGGGCGGGCAGGAGATCGGGATGGCGTGCGACTTCACGGTCGCCCAGGACCTCGCGAACTTCGGACAGGCGGGTCCCAAGCACGGCTCGGCGGCCATCGGCGGCGCCACCGATTTCCTCCCGGTGATGATCGGCAGCGAGCAGGCCATGGTCTCCGGCACCCTGTGCGAGCCGTTCTCGGCGCACAAGGCAGCGCGGCTCGGCATCGTCTCCGGGCTGGTCCCGGCACTGAAGGTGGACGGGAAGTTCGTCCCCAACCCGACCGTGATCACCGACCGGATGCTCGACGAGTACGGCCGGATCGTCCACGGCGAGTTCAAGGCCGGCGACGCCTACAAGGAAGGCCTCGCCCGGATCAAGGCCGGGGAGATCGACCTCGGCCCGCTCGACCGGATGGTGGAGGAACTGTGCGCCAAGCTGCTGGAGACGTTCCCCGAGTGCATGACGAAAAGCCTCGAGGAGCTGCGGAAGCCCAAGCTCGATGCGTGGAACCGCAACAAGGAAAATTCCCGGGCCTGGCTGGCGCTCAACATGATGAACGAGGCCCGCGCCGGTTTCCGCGCTTTCAACGAGGGGACGAAGGAGACGGGCCGGGAGATCGATTTCGTCAAGCTGCGCCAGGGGCTGGCCAGGGGCATCCCCTGGAGCGAGGAACTGGTGGAGAGCCTGATGCCGAAGGCGGAGCGGAAACCATGAACGCGAGGCCCGTGAAGGAAATCGTCTCCTGCTGCCAGGAGATCTTCGACGACCTTACCTTCCGCAGGGCGCGGGAATGGAAGGCGGCCGGGCCGGGCCGCAAGGTGATCGGCTACCTGCCGGTATACGTCCCGCGCGAGATCGTCCACGCCGCCGGCATGCTCCCGCTCGGCATCCTGGGGGGGGGCGCCGACCTGGAGGTGATCCACGGCGACGCCTATTACCAGAGCTACATCTGCCGCATTCCCCGCTCGACCCTCGAGCTGGCGGTGACGGGCCGCCTCGACTTCGTCGACGGCATGATGTTCCCCTCCATCTGCGACGTCATCCGGAACCTGAGCGGCATCTGGCAGATCCTGTTCAAGGACAAGTACGTGCGCTACTTCGATGCCCCGCAGAACTTCCAGGACGAAGTCGGCGGCGTCTTCTATTCCAACGAACTGCGGGAACTCCGGGAAGGGCTCGGGAGACTCGCGGGCCGCGAGATCACCGACGAGGACATCCGGCGCTCCATCGCGGTCTACAACGAAAACCGCCGGGTGGTGAACCAGGTCTACGATTTCCGGGCCGCCACCCCCTGGAAAGCGCCGTCCGCCGAGGTCTATCTCCTGATGCGGGCGGGCATGGTGCTCCCCCCGGAGGAACACACCCTCCTGATGCGGGAATACCTGGCCGCCGCCGAGGCGGAGAACCGGCCGATGCGCGACAACTGCCGGGTCCTCCTGACCGGCGTGTTCTGCGAGCAGCCGCCGCTCAACCTGATCAAGTCCCTCGAGATCTCCGGCTGCTACATCGTGGACGACGACCTCCTGCTCGTCACGCGCTGGCTCCTTTCCGAGGTGCCGACCGTCGGCGATCCCATCGAAAGCCTCTCCCGGGCGTTCCTTCACCAGTCCGCCCAGACGGCGGCGAAGTACGAGGCCGACAGGACGCAAAAGGGAAGCTACCTGATCGACGCCATCCGCCGGCGGAAAGCCGACGGCGTCATCTTCGCCGCGCCGAGCTTCTGCGACCCCGCGCTGCTCGACCAGCCGATGATGGTCAGCCGTCTCGAGGCCCTCAAGATCCCCTACATCACCATGCAGTACGCCGAGAACTCGGGACAGATGCAGCCGATCCGGGAGCAGTCCGGGACGTTCGCCGACTCCATCAAACTGTGGGGTGCCGCATGAGCAACCGGGAAGTCGTCAAATCCTCCTCGCAGCGCATCCAGAAGGAGATGATCGCCCGCAACTACGACCGGATCACCGGCGGCGGGTGCAAGGTCTCCTCCACCTTCGTCCCCGGCAACCTCAACGAGCTGCTCATGTGCTTCGACATCGCCAACAACCTGCCGGAGATCAACGCCATCCAGAACGCCATGCGCAAGAAGTCCGGCGACCTGATCATGGAGGCGGAGAGGGCGGGGCACTCCGAGGACGTCTGCACTTACGTGAAGGCGGACATCGGGATGATGGGCAAGGGGAACATCGCGCCCAACGGCAAGCCGTTCCCCGACCCGGACGTGCTGCTCCTGAGCTACACCGGCTGCTTCACCTTCATGAAGTGGTTCGAGCTGCTGCGGGAGCAGTACAAGTGCCCTACGGTCATGCTGCACGTACCCTACGCCGCCGACGGGAAGCCGACCCGGAACATGCGCGACTACATCGTCCGGCAACTGAAGGAGGAGGTGATCCCGGCGCTGGAGAGGGTGTCCGGGATACGGTTCGACATCGACCGCCTCCGGGGGTACCTGCGGAAATCGGCCGTCGCCGAGAACGACCTGGTGTGGATGCTCGAATCGTCCAAGCACAAGCCGTCCCCCATCGACTGCTACTTCGGCGGCGTGTACTACATGGGGCCGATCTTCACCGCCTTCCGGGGCACCGACGAGTGCATCGAGTATTACCGCATGCTTCGTGTCGAGATCGAGGATCGCATCGCGCGGGGGCTGTGCGCGCAGACGCCGGATGGGGACATGCCCGAGGAGAGGTACCGCCTGGTGGTGGAAGGCCCCCCCAACTGGACCTCGTTCCGCGACTTCTGGCAGATGTTCCACGAGGCGGGCGCCGTGGTCGTCGCGAGCTCCTACACCAAGGTGGGAGGCGTCTACGATTACGACGGGTTCCGGCACGATCCGGACCAGCCCCTGGAATCCCTGGCCGACTACTGCCTGGGCGTCTACACCAACCGCAACCTGCCGACGCGGGTCGACATGCTGGCCCGGAACCTCGTGGAGTACGATGCCGACGGCCTGCTCATCAACTCCATCAAGAGCTGCAACAGCTTCTCCGCCGGCCAGCTGGTGATGATGCGGGAGATCGAGCGGATCACCGGAAAACCGGGCGCCTTCATCGAAACGGACCTGGTGGACCCGCGGTACTTCTCCGCGGCCAACGTCAAGAACCGCCTGGAGAGCTATTTCCAGATGATCGACCAGAAGCGCCGGGCAGGCGGTTCCGCCGCGGTCAGCGCCTGAGGGGACGCCGCATGCGCACATTCATCGGGATCGACCTGGGTTCCACCACGACAAAAGCGCTCCTTCTGGACGAGAACCGGGCGATCCTCGGCCGCGGGATCACCAACTCCCGCTCCAACTACGACGTGGCCGCCCGGGTGTCCAAGCAGGAAGCCAAGATCGGCGCGCGATTCACCCTGCTGAGCAAGGCGCTGGGATCCGGAGGAGGCACCGCGCTCCTGCTGTCGGACCTGGAACGCAATTTCCGCCTGGAGCAGTTCCTCTCCGAATTGCGTCAACTGGAGGAGACGTGCGAGTCGTATCTCGACCATCCCCGGTTCCAGGAAAACAAGGGGGCGCTCCGCGAGGCGCTGGCCGCCGTGTTCCGGAGGATCGAGAGCGAGGCACCGGCGATCTATGCCCCCGGCGCCCAGCGGAAATCCGACTTCTTCCGCGACATCGCGGGTTCGCGCTTCATGAACCTCGCCGAAACCGTGTGCCGGGAAGCGTCCTTGAGCTTCGAGACCATGCTGAACCTGTACGACAAGTCGATCATCGACATCGAGGGCCGGGTCTCCCCGGACGGGACCGTGGCCCGGCAACTCCGGAGCGGCCTCTCGCGGGCGTACCGGGAGGTGAAGGGTGTCGGAGTCGGCGAAGCCGACGCCCAGGCCGCCCTCGAGAAGGTGCTGGACATCGGGCTCGAGGAGACCTACGTCGTCGGCACCGGGTACGGCCGGGTCCGCCTCCCCTTCCCCAAGGAGCACATCCGCTCCGAAATCCTCTGCCACGGCCTCGGGGCCCACATGATGTTCCCCGGCACCCGGACCGTGCTCGACATCGGCGGGCAGGACACCAAGGGGATCCAGGTGGACGGGAACGGCATCGTCACGAACTTCCAGATGAACGACCGGTGCGCGGCCGGCTGCGGCCGGTACCTGGGATACATCGCGGACGAGATGAAGATCGGCCTCCACGAGCTGGGCCCCATCGCCATGAAGGCGACCAGGTCCACGCGGATCAACTCCACCTGCACCGTGTTCGCCGGCGCCGAGCTGCGCGACCGCCTTGCCCTGGGGGAGACCCGCGCCGACATCCTGGCCGGGCTGCACCGGGCGATCATGCTGCGCGCCATGTCCATCATTTCCCGTTCCGGCGGCGTCACCAACGAGTTCACGTTCACCGGCGGGGTCGCCAAGAACGAGGCCGCGGTGAAGGAGCTGCGCCAGCTCGTCCGGGAAAACTACGGCGAGGTCACCATCAACATCAGCCCCGAATCGATCTACACCGGCGCCCTCGGGGGGGCCGCCTTCGCCCTCCGGGCGGTACTCCAGTAACGGGAGGATACGCATGGCCCTTTCCATCGGCATCGACGTCGGCTCCGGCGTCATCAAGACCGCCCTCTTCCGGGTGGAAGGCGGGAATCCCGAGTGGCTCGCCCGGTGGGACGCCCGCATCCGGCAGCGCGTCGCGTTCCGGCTCGTCGAGGATTCCCTCGAATACGTCCTCGGGAAGGCCGGGATGAAGCGGGAAGAGATCGACTACGTCGCCACCACCGGCGAGGGAGAGAGCTTCGAGGGCGCCACGGGGCATTTCTACACCATGACCACCCATGCCCGCGGCGCGCTCTACCTCAACCCCGAGGCCCGCGCGGTGCTCGACATCGGAGCGCTGAACGGACGCGCCATCCGCATCGACGGGCGGGGGAAGGTGCTGAACTACCGCATGACCAGCCAGTGCGCGTCGGGGTCCGGCCAGTTCCTCGAGAACATCTCCCGGTACCTCGGCATCGCCCAGGACGAGATCGGGGCCCTCTCCCGGAAATCCACGAACCCGGAGAAGGTCAGCAGCATCTGCGCGGTGCTGGCCGAGACGGACGTCATCAACATGGTGTCGCGGTCGATCCCTCCCAGCGACATCCTCCGGGGCATCCACGAATCCATGGCCGATCGCCTGATCAAACTGCTGAAGTCGATCGAGGTCCAGCAGGGCGTGGTGATGATGACAGGCGGCCTGGCGCTCGACACCGGGCTGGTCCAGGCACTGCAGGACGGCATGGAAAAACAGAAGATGGGGACCCGCGTGGCGACCCATCCGGATTCCCTCTACGCCGGCGCCATCGGCGCGGCGTTGTGGGGGGCTTTCCGGCACGAGAAGCTGAAGGCGCTCGGCCTGTTGCCGAAGGCGTCCTGACCGGTAAGGCCGCAGACAATATCCCGCCGGCAGTGGCCGGGGGAAACAAGGAGAACGGAATGGGCGCGACGACGGAACTGACGGATTACATGGGATTCCAGGGGCTGCTGACCGACGAGGAGAAGCTGGTGCGGGCGACGGCCCGGCAATTCGTCAACGAGGAGGTGCTGCCGATCATCGACCATCACGCCCAGAACGAGACCTTCCCGGCCCACCTGATCCGGAAAATGGGGGAGCTGGGTTTCTACGGGCCGACCCTGCCGGAGAAGTACGGGTGCGCCGGTCTCTCCAACGTCGCCTACGGCCTGCTGATGTACGAACTGGAACGCGGGGACTCGGGCCTTCGAAGCCTCGCCTCGGTCCAGGGCTCGCTGGTCATGTACCCCATCTTCGCTTACGGCAGCGAGACCCAGAAGGCGCACTGGCTGCCCCGGATGGCCACCGGCGAGGCGATCGGCTGCTTCGGCCTGACCGAGCCCGACTTCGGCTCCAACCCCGCCGGCATGCGCACGAAGGCCGTACCCGAGGCGGGCGGCAAGTGGCGCATCAACGGCTCCAAGATGTGGATCACCAACGGGAGCGTGGCCGACGTGGCGGTGGTGTGGGCGAAGACCGACGACGGGATCCGCGGGTTCCTGGTGGAGAGGGGCACTCCCGGGTTCTCGGCCCCACAGATGAAGGGGAAGTGGAGCCTGCGCGCCTCGGTGACTTCCGAACTGATCCTCGAGGACGTCGTCGTCGACGGGGAGAGGAGCCTGCTGCCCAACGTCAAGGGGATCAAGGGGCCGCTGGGATGCCTGACCCAGGCCCGCTACGGCATCGCGTGGGGGGCGCTGGGCGCCGCCGACGCCTGCTACCAGACCGCCCTCGAGTACGCCCTGAACCGCATCCAGTTCGACAAGCCGATCGCGTCCTACCAGCTGCAGCAGAGGAAGCTGGCGGAAATGGTCACCGAGATCACCAAGGGGCAGCTCCTCGCCCTGCACCTCGGCCGCCTCAAGGACCAGGGGAAGTACACCTTCGCCCAGGTCTCCATGGCAAAGATGAACAACGTCAACGTCGCCCTGCAGATCGCGCGGACCGCCCGGACCATGCTGGGAGCCAACGGCATCATGGGCGAGTACCCGATCATGCGCCACGCGAACAACCTGGAGTCGGTGTACACCTACGAGGGGACCCACGACATGCACCTCCTGATCGTCGGCCAGGAGGTCACCGGGATTTCCGCCTTCCGGGGCTGATCCCCGGGAAAGGGGTCCGGGCGGGTCAGACCCGCTCGAGGATCAGCGCGATTCCCTGCCCCACACCGATGCACATGGTGCAGAGGGCGTAGCGGCCCCGAATGCGGTGCAGCTGGACCACGGCGGTGGCCACCAGGCGCGCGCCGCTCATCCCCAGGGGGTGCCCCAGGGCGATGGCCCCGCCGTTGGGGTTCACGTGGGGGGCGTCGTCGGGCAGCCCCAGCTCCCGCATCACGGCCAGCCCCTGCGCGGCGAACGCCTCGTTCAGCTCAATGACGTCCATCCGGTCCATCGCCAGGCCGGCCATCGCCAGCACCTTGCGGGTGGCCGGGACGGGGCCGATCCCCATGACCCGCGGCGCCACCCCGGCCGTGGCCATGCCGACGATCCGCGCCCTGGGCGCGAGCCCGTGCCGTTTCGCGGCCTCTTCCGACGCGACAAGGAGCGCGCAGGCGCCGTCATTGATGCCGGATGCGTTCCCCGCCGTCACCGTCCCGTTGGTCCGGAACGACGGCTTCAGCTTCGAAAGCCCCTCCCGGGTCGTGTCCGGCCGGGGGTGCTCGTCCCGGTCCACCGTGACGTCGGCCCCTTTTCTCTGCGGAATGACAACCGGCACGATCTCCTCCGAGAAGAACCCTTCGGAGACGGCCCGGGCGGTCCGGAGCTGGCTCGCGAGGGCGAAGGCGTCCTGGTCCTCCCGCGAGACGCGGAACTGCTCCGCCACATTCTCGGCGGTCTCCCCCATCGAGTCGATCCCGTACTGCTCCTTCATCAGGCGGTTGACGAAGCGCCACCCGATGGTTGAATCGAACATCTGGACGCCCCGGTCGAACGGCTGCGCCCCCTTGCTCATGACATAGGGCGCCCGGGACATGCTCTCGACCCCGCCCGCGACGACGAGCTCCGCCTCCCCCAGCCGGATTGCCCGCGCGGCGGTCCCGACCGCGTCCATGCCGGAGCCGCACAGCCGGTTGAAGGTCACCCCGGGCACCTCCGGGGGGAGGCCCGCCAGCAGCCCCGCCATCCGCGCAACGTTGCGGTTGTCCTCCCCTGCCTGGTTTGCACAGCCCAACATCACGTCGTCCACCCGGCCCCAGTCGACGCGGGCGTTGCGCCGCATCAGCGCCCGGATGGGCAGCGCGGCCAGGTCGTCGGTCCGGATACCCGACAGGCACCCGCCGTATGACCCGATCGGGGTGCGGACGGCGTCACAGATATACGCTTCGCGCATGAGGTTCCTCCCGTGTTGCGCCGGTACCCTTCCCGCCGCCGCGGGATGCGGGTATTTTGGTTCCGGGCGGGTTTTCCCATGACGACAATTCAGGGATTATGGTACCTTAATACCTTATTGATCGTCAATACGCGCCGGAGCCTTGGACGGCGGCGCACCCAGCTTACATTACCCGAAGGGGGGCATCCGATGAAAACGATGGCGTCTTTTCTGGCGACGGTCGTCCTGGTTTCCTGCACGGCGTTTTCCGGCTTCGCGGGCGACACGATCAAGGTGGGGCTGGTGGACACGTACACCGGACCCGCGACGACCTTCACCAACGATGTGCTCGACGGGTTCCGGCTGGCCACGGAGCGGATCAACGCGAAGGGCGGCGTGCTCGGGAAGAAGATCGAGCACGTGACGCGCGACGACAAATTCAAGCCCGACATCGGGCTGACGATGGCGAAGGAACTGATCCTGAAGGAAAACGTCGACATCCTCATGGGCACGATCAACAGCGCGACGGCCCTCGCCGTGTCCGACCTTTGTAAAAAGGAGAAAG
>Ga0316622_100001945_pt1 | contig 13948 bp, 9 predicted proteins | sample OWC_Aug_OW2_C1_D_FD_207646 | JGI IMG/M metagenome (GOLD analysis project Ga0316622, IMG submission 207646) | Wetland soil microbial communities from Old Woman Creek delta, Ohio, United States - OWC_Aug_OW2_C1_D5_C | ecosystem: Environmental > Terrestrial > Soil > Wetlands | place: USA: Ohio... | reverse complement strand
ACCCCGCCGCTGCGACCGCATTTCCCCCGGCGGAATCGCATCATCAGCGGCCTCAGCCTGGGCGTGATCGTGGTCGAGGCCGGGGTGGAAAGCGGGGCCCTGATCACGGCGCAGCACGCCCTGGAGCAGGGGCGCGAGGTGTTTGCCGTGCCCGGGCGGGTCCATGCCCGCTACAGCGAGGGGTGCAACCGGCTGATCAAGGCGGGCGCGACGCTGGTGTCCTCGTGGGAGGACGTGCTGAGCGAGCTAGTGCCCCAACTCCGGCGGCGCGAATCGCCGGCCGCGGCAGAGCGCCCGCTGCCCGAGCTGTCGCCTGGGGAGCGGCAGGTCTTCGAAGTGCTCGGGGAGGAGCCGGTGCACATCGACGTGATCATCGTCCGCACGGCCCTGGCGAGCGGCCGGGTTGCCTCGGCGCTCTCGGGTCTGGAGATGAAAGGGCTGGTGCGCCAGTTGCCAGGCAAGGTCTTCGCGCGGATAGCAGGCTACTGAAAAAGGCCCATTTTGAGCAGCCTGGCGAGAAGCCGGTTCTTCGGCGGTCTCCTTGTACGCTTCCAAAATCAAGAGGTTGCATCTCGGGGGTAGGCAGGGGGCACTTCTGCCGTTATAATCCCTAGCCCAGACCCCCGCCACCCGTTTGGTGAGCGCCCGGGTCCGGGGTCCGCAGGCCGCGAGAGGTGACCCGACGCGAGGCGGCACAGCGGGACGAGTCTCTGCGAAAGGAGTGGATGGATCCGTGGCGAAGTCCCTGGTCATTGTCGAGTCCCCGGCCAAGGCCAAGACCATCAACAAATTCCTGGGCAAGGAGTTCGTGGTCAAGGCCTCGATGGGTCACGTCCGGGACCTGCCGGTCAAGACGCTGGCCGTGGATGTCGAGAACGATTTCAAGCCGCAGTACGAGGTGGTCCATGGGCGCGAGAAGATCTTGAAGGAGATCAAGAAGACGGCGAAGACCTCCGGTGCCATCTACCTGGCGGCGGACCCGGATCGCGAAGGCGAGGCCATCTGCTGGCACCTGGCCCATGAGCTGAAATCCGCCCGCAAGCCCATCCACCGGGTCCTCTTCCACGAGATCACGAAGCGCGCCATCCAGGACGCCTTCGGGCACCCGGGGAAGATCGACGGCAAGAAGGTGGACGCGCAGCAGGCCCGGCGCATCATGGACCGGCTCGTCGGCTACAAGATCAGCCCGCTGCTCTGGGAGAAGGTCCGGCGCGGCATCTCCGCCGGCCGGGTCCAGTCCGTGGCCCTGCGCCTGGTGGTGGAGCGCGAGCGAGAGGTCCGCGCCTTCGTCCCCACGGAGTACTGGTCCATCACGGCCCGACTCGCCCGCACCGACGGGGTGCCGCCGGAGTTTCCGGCGAAGCTCCAGCGGGTGAACGGCGAGAAGGCCGCGATCGGCTCGCAGCCGGAGGCGGACCGGATCCTGGCGGAGCTGGAGGCGCTGCGGGGTCAGTTCCGGGTGGCCTCGGTCACCCGCCGGGAGAAGCGGCGCAACCCGGTGCCGCCCTTCACGACCAGCAAACTCCAGCAGGAGGCGGCGCGAAAGCTCCGCTTCACGGCCCGGCGGACCATGCAGATCGCCCAGCAGCTGTACGAGGGGATCGAGGTGGGGGCCGAGGGCGCCGTGGGCCTGATCACCTACATGCGCACCGACTCCACCCGGGTCTCGGCCGAGGCCCAGGCCGAGGCGCGACGGTTCGTGGCCCAGCGCTACGGCGCCGAGTTCCTGCCCGAGAAGCCTCCGGCGTACCGGTCGGGCAAGGCGGCCCAGGACGCCCACGAGGCCATCCGGCCCACCTCGGTCCTGCGCGAGCCGGGGCAGCTCGCCACCCACCTGACCCGCGAGCAGCTGGCGCTCTACACCCTGATCTGGAACCGGTTCGTGGCCTCCCAGATGCGCCCGGCCGTGTTCGACACCACCACCGTGGACATCGCCGCCGGCCGGTACACCTTCCGGGCCAGCGGCCAGCACATGACCTTTGCCGGCTTCATGCAGGTCTACGTCGAGGGCCAGGACGAGCCCACCCGGCGCGGGCCGCAGGAGGCCGAGGCGGAGGAGGGCGACGAGGAGCGCGCACTCCCGGCCCTGGACGAGGGCCAACCGCTCGAGTGCCGGGCGCTCGCCCCCGCCCAGCACTTCACCCAGCCGCCCCCGCGCTACACCGAGGCCTCGCTGGTCAAGGAGCTGGAGGAGCGGGGCATCGGCCGGCCCTCCACCTACGCCGCCATTCTCAGCGTCATCCAGAACCGCGACTACGCCGTCAAGGACGAAGGCAAGTTCAAGCCCACGGAGCTCGGCGAGATCGTGGTGGACCTGCTGGTGGAGAGCTTCCCGCGCATCCTGGACTACAACTTCACGGCCCAGATGGAGACGAAGCTGGACGACATCGAGGAGGGGAAGGCGGACTGGCTGGACACCATGCAGAAGTTCTACGGCTCGTTCGCCAAGTGGCTGGAGAAGGCCCGGGACAAGATGAAGAACATCAAGGCCATGGAGGAGCCCACCGAGATCCCCTGCGAGAAGTGCGGGCGCTCCATGGTCATCAAGTGGGGGCGGTTCGGCAAGTTCCTGGCCTGCTCGGGCTATCCCGACTGCAAGAACACCAAGGAGCTGCCCGGCAACGGCAACGGCGGGACGGCCGCCGGCCAGAACGGGAGCGGCGAGAGCGTGGGCGAGGGGGAGCCCTGCGAGAACTGCGGCAAGCCCATGGTGCTGAAGCGCGGGCGTTTCGGCCCGTTCCTGGCCTGCTCCGGGTACCCCGACTGCCGGACCGTGGTGCGGATCGGCAAGGCCGCGGCCCCACCGCCCGAGCCGACCGACGAGACCTGCGAGCGCTGCGGCGCGCCCATGGTGATCCGGACCGGGCGCTACGGCCGCTTCCTCTCCTGCAGCACCTATCCCACCTGCAAGCAGGTGAAGCCGATCCCCATCGGGGTCAACTGCCCGCAGTGCGGGGCGGCGCTGACGGCCCGCCGGACCAAGCGCGGGCGGACGTTCTACGGCTGCAGTGCCTATCCGAAGTGCGAGTTCACCCTCTGGGATCGGCCCGTACCCGAGGCGTGCCCGCAGTGTCGCGCCCCCTTCCTGGTGGAGAAGCGGAGCAAGGCCGGCGCCTCCATCCGGTGCATCGCGGACGGGTGCGGCTACACGCGGGACGTCTCTGACGCCGCGCCCGCGGCGAAAGAGACGGGGGTTGGGGGATAGGGGACAGGGGTCGGGGGTCAGGGATCAGGGGCCAGCGATCCACGTACCCGGAGTTCCAGCCCTCTTCTTTCTGCCAGCCGCCCCTGCGTGTTATCCCTTCCCGCGTCTGAGCCTCTGGTTATTCGTTGGCTCTTCTCCGACCCCCGACCCCCATCCCCCAACCCCTGCTCTTCACTCTTCGCTGGCCTCCACGCGCTTCCCGGCGTAGTCTCAGGCCATGACTGCGCCTCAGGTCACGGTCATCGGCGGGGGGCTCGCCGGCTGCGAGGCGGCATGGCAGGCGGCGGAGCGTGGCTGCACCGTGCGCCTCTTCGAGATGCGGCCCGTCAGCCGCACGCCGGCCCATCAGACTGATCGGCTCGCCGAGCTGGTGTGCAGCAACTCCCTCAAGTCCGACTCACTCGAGGACGCGAGCGGCCTGCTCAAGGCCGAGATGCGGAGCCTGGGGTCGCTGGTCCTCCGGTGTGCCGAGGCGCACAGGGTTCCCGCCGGTTCGGCGCTGGCGGTGGATCGGGTCGGCTTCGCTGACGCGGTCACACACGCCATCACCTCCAACCCTCGGATCCAGGTCGTCCGCGAGGAGACCGGGGACCTTCCACCCGCCAGGCCGCTCATCGTGGCCACGGGTCCCCTCACCTCGGATCGTCTGGCCGCCGACCTCCAGGCGCGCTTCGCCGCCTTCCTCGGCGCTGCGGGTACCCGGCCCGCAGGGCCGGCGACAGCGCTCGGGGCTCCGCCCCCAACCTCCATCCCCCAACCCCCATCCCCGCAACTGCTCTACTTCTACGACGCCATCTCGCCGATCGTCTCGGCGGATTCCATCGACCAGGGCATTGCGTTCGCCGCGGCCCGCTACGGGAAGGGCGGGGCGGATTACCTGAACTGCCCGATGGACCGCCTCGAGTATCTCGCGTTCCGGGAGGCCCTCCTCAAAGGCGAGCGGTATCCGCTGCACGTGTTCGAGCAGCCGAAGTACTTCGAGGGCTGCCTGCCCATCGAGGAGCTGGCGGAGCGAGGCGAGGACGTCCTGCGCTTCGGCCCCATGCGTCCGGTGGGGCTGCGCGACCCGCGGACGGGCCGGCGGCCGTATGCCGTCCTCCAGCTCCGGCAGGAGAACCGCGGGCCGGACGGCCGGGCCACGATGTACAACTTGGTAGGGATGCAGACGCGCCTGCGGCGGGGCGACCAGCTGAGGGCCTTCCGGCTGACTCCCGGCCTGCAGCAGGCCGAGATCCTGCGCTACGGCAGCCTCCATCGGAACACGTTCATCCGGTCGCCCCTGCTCCTGGCGAACACCCTCCAGTTCCGGGGGGACCCGGCGCTGTTCTTGGCGGGCCAGCTCACCGGCGTCGAGGGCTACCTCGAGTCGGCGGCCACCGGCCTGCTGGCCGGCATCAACGCGGCCCGCCTGGCCCGGGGCGAGGCCCCGGTGAGTCCTCCAGCGGCGACGATGCTGGGGGCCCTGCTCGTCTACATCACCCGTACCGACCCCAACAGCTTCCAGCCCATTAACGCCAACTTCGGCCTGCTCCCGCCCCCGCCGCGGCTCACGCGCGACCGCCAGGAGCGGAACCAGCTGCACGTGCAGCGGGCGCTCGCGGAGTTTGGCGTCTGGCAGCCCAGCCTGGCGCAGTCTCCAAGTGTCCTTTTTCCTTGATCTTTCCAGGCATCCGACGTAAATTCGCGCACGCTGGCCGGCTCCCGCTCTGGTGCGGCCGGATCGGGAGCCGGCCGTTTCGCCTTTAGTGGGCTGTTGCAAAACCTGCTTTGCGCCAGGCTGCTCAAGAGGGCCCAGCTGCAAGGCGGCGTCACCCATCCTTCGGGTGCGTACCCGCCGCGGGGTATCCACCGCAGGTGGGTCGGAGGCGTACTTAGTGCGTACGCCGCAGCGCCGCGCGAGCGCCGGGTACCCATCGCCAGATGGGTATCCGCAGATGGGCCATTTTCAGCAGCCTGCCAGGGAGAACTGTGCGCGAGGCGATCACGGAGTACCTGACGTCGCTCCGGGCCGAACGGGATGCGTCGCCGCACACGCTGCGCAACTACCGGATCGACCTCGACCAGTTCCTGGCCTTCGCCCGCGAGCGGACGGGCACGGCGGAAGATCCGGCCCCTGAGTGCGTGGACCACCTGATGGTCCGCGGGTTCCTGGCGTGGCTGCACGGCAGGCGGGCGTCCCGGGCGACGATGGCGCGAAAACTGGCCTCCGTTCGCTCCTTTTTCCGCTTTCTCTGTCGCCAGGGACGCCTGCGGGCCAATCCGGCCGAGCTGGTCCGGGGGCCGCGGCTCCCCGTGCGCACGACGCCCCACCTCAGCGTGGACGAGGCGTTCCAGCTGCTCGCCGCGCCCGCTCGGCGGGCGGAGGCCGAGACGGGGGCCGCCCCCGAGGCCGTCCAGGCGGCGGCCCATCTCCGCCTCCGGGATCGGGCCATCCTGGAGGTGTTCTATGGCGCGGGGCTTCGCATCGGGGAGCTGGTCGCGCTGGATCTTCCCGACGTGGATCTGGCCGAAGGCTTGGCGCGCGTTCGGGGCAAGGGCCGGAAGGAGCGGGTGGTCCCGGTCGGCCGGACGGCGGTGGAGGCCCTGCGGGACTACCTGGCAGTGCGCGACGCGGGGCGGCAGCTCCAAGCGGGCGAACGGGCCGCGCTGTTCCTGAATCACCGGGGGGGACGCCTGACCACCCGGGGGGTTTCCCAGATCGTCCTCCGGTACTTGCTCAGCAGCGGCGTCGGCAAGAAGGTCACGCCGCACGGGCTGCGCCACAGCTTTGCCACGCACCTGCTGGATGCCGGGGCGGATCTGCGGGCCATCCAGGAGCTGCTGGGCCACGCCCGCCTGGGGACGACGCAGCGCTACACCCACGTAGGGCTGGACCAGGTCCTCCGTGTCTATGACCGTGCCCATCCACGCGCGCGGGCCGGCCGGCAAGGGCCCCGCGGGCGCGGGGCCCAGTGAGGCCCCGTGAAGCGAGGCAGCCCGGCGCAGCCGCCGGAAGGGGGTCTCAGGCATGACTGATCGCGGAGCGGTGCTGCACGCGACCACGATCCTGTCGGTGCGCCACGGCGGCCGCGTCACCGTCGCCGGAGACGGCCAGGTCTCCCTGGGTGACATGGTGGTCAAGCACACGGCGCGGAAGGTCCGGCGCCTGTACACCGACCGCGTCATCGCCGGGTTCGCCGGCACGGCCGCCGACGCCTTCGCGCTGTTCGCCAAGTTCGAGGCCAAGCTGGAGGAGTTCAACGGGAATCTCCCCCGCGCGGCCGTCGAGCTGGCCAAGGAGTGGCGGCTGGACCGGGCGCTGCGCCAGCTCCAGGCCCTCCTGGCGGTCGTGGACGGCGAGCACTCGCTGATCATCTCCGGGACCGGGGATGTCATCGAGCCGGACGACGGGATCATCGGCATCGGCTCGGGCGGCGGGTACGCGGCGGCTGCGGCCCGGGCCCTGGTGCGGCACTCGACCCTGTCGGCCCGGGAGATCACGGAAGAGGCGATGCGCATCGCCGCGGCCCTGTGCGTCTACACCAACGACCAGATCACGCTGGAGGAGCTGTGACAGGCTGCTGAAAAAGGCCCATCTGCGGAGACCCATCCTTTGGATGGGTCTCCCGCGCGCTCGGGCACTCGCTGCAGCGTACCCGGAGTACACCTGGACCCACCTGCGGTGGGTACCCCGCCCCGGGTACCCATCCGAAGGATGGGTGACGCCGCCTTGCATCTGGACCTTTTTTAGGAGCTTGGCGACGCGGGTTTTTCAACAACCCGCGAAGCTGGCTCTCCGGTGCGGGGCGCTGTCCCGCCTGGAATTTGAGGTGCCATGGATCGCCTGACCCCCCGCCAGATCGTGGCGGAGCTGGACAAGTACATCATCGGGCAGCACGATGCCAAGCGCGCCGTGGCCATCGCGCTGCGCAACCGCTGGCGCCGCCAGCGGCTGCCGCCCGAGCTGCGCGACGAGGTGGCGCCCAAGAACATCATCATGATCGGCCCCACCGGCGTGGGCAAGACCGAGATCGCCCGCCGGCTGGCGCGCCTGGCGGAGGCGCCCTTCATCAAGGTCGAGGCCTCCAAGTACACCGAGGTGGGCTACGTCGGGCGCGACGTCGAGTCCATGATCCGCGACCTGGTGGAGCTGGCGGTGGGCATGGTGCGCAGCGAGAAGACCCGCCGGGTCGAGGAGCGGGCGCGCGAGCTGGCCGAGGAGCGGCTGCTGGACCTGCTGCTGCCCTCCCCCCGGGTCGGCGCCTTCGGTGCGGCGGCCGGGGCGGAGGCGGGACCCGGCCAGGAGACCCGCGAGAAGCTGCGGCAGCGCCTCCGGGACGGGGCCCTGGACGAGCGCCTGGTGGAGATCGAGGTGGCCAGCCGGAGCTTACCCATGGTCGAGATCTTCGGCGGCCAGGGCATGGAGGAGATGCAGGAAGGGCTGAAGGACATGCTGGGGAACCTCTTGCCCCAGCGCACCCGGCGCCGCAAGGTGAAGGTGACCGAGGCGCGGCGGCTCCTCACCCAGGAGGAGGCCGACAAGCTCGTGGACAAGGAAGAGGTGACGGGCGAGGCCATCCGCCGGGTGGAGAACTCGGGGATCGTCTTCCTGGACGAGATCGACAAGATCGCGGGGCGCGAGCGCAGTCACGGACCCGACGTCTCGCGGGAGGGCGTGCAGCGGGATCTGCTGCCCATCGTGGAGGGCAGCAGCGTCAGCAGCAAGTACGGCCTGGTGCGGACCGACCACATCCTGTTCATCGCGGCCGGGGCCTTCCACGTGAGCAAGCCCTCCGACCTGATCCCGGAGCTGCAGGGCCGCTTCCCCCTGCGGGTCGAGCTGAAGAGCCTGACCCGCGAGGACTTCGTCCGGATCCTGACCGAGCCCGAGAACGCCCTGACCAAGCAGTACACGGCACTCCTGGCCACCGAGGGGGTGGAGCTCACCTTCACGCCGGAGGCGCTGGAGGAGATCGCGGGCATCGCCACCGCGGTGAACCAGGCCACGGAGAACATCGGCGCCCGGCGGCTGTATACCATCCTGGAGCGGCTGCTGGACGAGGTCTCCTTCGAGGCGCCGCACATGACGGGAGTGCACGTCGAGGTGACGGCGGAGATGGTGCGCCAGCGCCTGGACGGGGTCGTCAAGGACCAGGACCTGAGCCGCTACATCCTCTAGCCCGGCTTGTTCACGAAGGACACGTGAACAAGCCGGGCGTAGATGCCAATGGCTAATCCCGCGGCGGGATGACGCATGGTGGTAGGCGCACCCGGTACCGGTCCCGCGTCCTGCGGGAGGGGTGCGGTGTCGAGTGGCCCGGCGGCCCGGCCCGCGGGCAGGGTAGGTGTCGGTTTCCATGGAAACGATCCTCGTCGTCGAAGATGAGCAGCTCTTCCTGGCCCAGGTCCGGGATGCCCTGGGGCAGGCGGGCTTCGCCGTCCGGGCGGTGGACGGCCCGGCAGCGGCGCTGCAGGTGCTGGAGCGCGAGGCGGTGCACGCCATCATCCTGGACGTGGTCATGCAGGATGTGGACGGCCTCGGGCTGCTCACCAAGATGCGCACGCTGTACCCCGACATCCCGGTGGTGGTGGTGAGCGGGCGGGGCTCCCCCCGGACGGAGCAGGAGGCGCGCCGGCTGGGCGCCACCGAGGTGCTGCGCAAGCCCCTGAACGTCGAGGACCTGGTCCGGCTGCTCAAGGCCGCCGTGGGGCAGGCCCGCAGCCAGCCGCCCGAGCGTGCGCAGCTGCCGCAGCTGCGCCGCCTGCAGCAGTGCGCGATGGAGCTGGCGGACATGATGCGCTGGGACCAGATGGCCGAGTTCCTGCGCGACAATGCCACGCTGTTCCAGCGGGTCATCGACCTGATCGCGGACGCGCTGCAGGTGGAGATCCTCTCGCTGATGCTCCTGAACGAGGGGGAGGGCAAGCTCCGCATCGCCCACGCCAAGGGGCTGGAACCCAGCGTGCAGCGCGAGGCGGTGCGGGCGGTGGGCGAGGGCATCGCCGGCCATGTGGCCAAGACGGGCGAGCCGCTGCTCATCCGGGACCTGTCCCTGGATCCCGTGCGGGGCAAGGGGGTCCTCAACCCCCGCTATCGCACCAACTCCGTGATCTCGGTCCCCATCAAGATCAGCGGCAAGACCGTGGGGGTCCTGAACGCCAACAACAAGACCAACGGCACCCCCTTCGACGACAATGACCTCGCATTGTTCACGACCTTCTCCTGCCTGGTGTCGCTCAGCTTCGCGACAACGCAGCTCTTCGACCGGCTGGCCTCCTCGGTGGACGACCTGGCGAAGACCAACGCCCGGCTGGCCCGCGCCAACGCGGACCTGGAGGCCCGGCTGCGCGAGCTGCAGAAGCTGCGCGGGCAGGGACCGGCCTGAGGTGGCCGCATGACACACGTGCCGAGCAAGGCAGCCATCATCATCAGCGCCCTGCCGTTCATCCGCGCCTTCAGCGGCAAGACCGTGGTGGTGAAGTACGGCGGCAACGCCATGGTGGACGCGGAGCTCACCGCGGGCATCATGCAGGATTTGATCCTGATGCGCCTGGTGGGCATGCTCCCGGTGTTCGTGCACGGGGGCGGCCCCCAGATCGACCAGGCCATGAAGACGGCGGGGCTCCAGCCGCGCTTCGTCCAAGGGCTGCGGGTGACGGACCGGGACACGGTGCGGATCGTGGAGCGCGTCCTGGTCGGCGAGATCAACCAGGAGATCGTGGCCACCATCAACCGGCTGGGCGGCTCGGCCGTCGGCCTGTCGGGCAAGGACGGCGGGCTGATCCGGGCCCGCAAGGCCGCACCGGCCCGGACGGCCGACGGGCAAAGCGTGGACCTCGGGCTGGTCGGCGAGGTGGCTGGCGTGGATCCGCGCCCCATCCGGACGCTGCTCGAGGCCGGCTACCTTCCCGTGATCGCCCCGACGGCCGCCGACGCGGAGGGGGTCACCTACAACATCAACGCCGACGTGGTGGCGGGCGAGGTGGCCGCGGCCCTGGTGGCCGAGAAGCTGGTGCTGCTCACCGACACGGACGGCATCCTGGACAGACAGGGAGGGCTGCTCTCCACCCTGTCGCGCGCGGACGTTGACCGCCTGGTCGCTGACGGGACCATCAGCCGGGGGATGCTGCCCAAGGTCCAGGCGTGCCTGACGGCGCTCCGGGGCGGGGTCGGGAAGACCCACATCATCAACGGCACCCGGACCCATGCCCTGATCGAGGAACTCTTGACACCGGAGGGGGTGGGGACGGAGATCGTTGGCTGAGGGGGACTGGGCGATTTGGCGATTAGGCAACTAGGCAATCTGGCGAGTTGGCCGGGGACAGCGAGCAGGGGAAGGGATTGCGGAGTGGGGATTGCGGAGTGGGGAATCGGGGTCGTGGCAACTGGGCGATCGGGCAACTCGGCGACTGGGAAGGACTCGTCATGAGTCTACGGGTCTCTCTTTTCCCAATCACCTGATTGCCCAATTGCCTGATCGCCCACTGGGAGAGACACCATGATGACGACGCAGGAGCTGATCGCGACGGCGGGCAAGTACCTGGCCAACACCTACGCGCGCTTCCCGATCGTGCTGGTCAAGGGGCAGGGGGTGCGCCTCTGGGATTCCGAGGGCAAGGAGTACCTGGACTTCGTCGGCGGCATCGCCGTGGATGCCCTGGGGCACTGCCATCCCCGCATGGTCGCGGCCGTCCGGGCGCAGGCCGAGACCCTCTTCCACATCAGCAACCTCTACCACATCGAGCCGCAGATCCGGCTCGGCAAGCTGCTGTGCGAGCTGTCCTTCGCCGATCGGGCCTTCTTCTGCAACAGCGGGGCTGAGGCCAACGAGGCGGCCATCAAGCTGGCGCGCAAGTACGCCAAGGACCACTGGAGCACGGACCGGACCGAGATCATCGTGATGCACCACTCGTTTCACGGCCGGACCCTGGCCACGGTGACGGCCACCGGCAACGAGAAGTACTGGCACGGCTTCGAGCCCCTCATGCCCGGGTTCAAGCACGTGCCCTTCAACAACCTGCGCGAGGTCGAGCGGGCCATCGATGCCCACACCTGCGCCGTGATGGTGGAGCCGGTGCAAGGCGAGGGCGGCGTGAACGTGCCGGCGGACGGGTACCTGCCGGGGCTGCGCCGGCTCTGCGACGAGTCGGGCATCCTGCTCATCCTGGACGAGGTCCAGTCCGGCATGGGCCGCACCGGGAAGCTGTTCGCCTACCAGCACAGCGGGGTGGAGCCGGACATCATGACCCTGGCCAAGGCCCTGGCGGGAGGCCTCCCCATGGGTGCCATGCTGGCCCGGGAGCAGGTGGCGGCGAGCTTCGTGCCCGGGACCCACGCCTCGACCTTCGGCGGCAACCCCTTCGTCTCGGCCGTGGCATGCGCCGTGGTGCAGACGATGGTCGAGGAGGATCTGCCTGGCAACGCGGCGCGGGTGGGCAAGTACTTCCTGGATCGCCTGCAAGCCCTGAAAGGGCGGCACAAGGCAGTGGTCGGCGCCCGCGGCATGGGCCTGATCCTCGGCCTCGAGCTGTCCGTCCCGGCGCGCGGCGTCGTGGCGGGCTGCATGGAGCGGGGGCTGCTGGTGCTGACGGCGGGGGACGGCGTCCTGCGCTTCGTGCCGCCGCTGATCGTGACCGAGGCGGACGTGGATCGGGCGGTGGGGATCGTGGAGCAGGCGCTGGCCGCGCTGCCGGCCTGACGCCCTAGCCCGGCGTATTCACGAAGAAGCCGTGAATACTCCGGGCTTACAGGCCAAGGCGCAATCCCGGGGCAAGATAACGCCTGCTGGCAGGCGCGCCGGGTGTCCGTCCTGTGTCCCGCGGAACAGGTGCGGTGTCGACGGCATCAGGGACGCTCGATCCTCCCTGGGCCACCAGTCACAAGGATTTCTTTTAAGCCCCCATTGTTCGCGAACAATGCGGGCTCGGGGTTCGCCATGAAACGGGTTCTGGTCACGCTGGAGGATGTCACGCGGGAGGACGTGCAGCAGCTCCTGGAGCTGACGGCCTCCCTGAAGGCCAAGCGGCGGCAGGGCATCGCCCACCCGCTGCTCCAGGGCAGGACGCTCGCGCTGGTGTTCGAGAAGCCGTCGCTGCGAACCCGGGTCACGTTCGAGGCGGGCATGACCCAGCTCGGGGGACACGCCATCTACCTGGCCCCGGCCGACATCCGCCTGGGGGAGCGGGAAACGGTGCAGGACGCCGCCCGAAACCTGGAGCGGTGGGTGGACGGGATCGTCGCCCGTACCTTCAGCCACCGGACGGTGGAGCGGCTGGCCGAGGGTTCCCGTATCCCCGTGATCAACGGGCTGAGCGACCTGCACCACCCGGTGCAGATCCTCTGCGACCTGTTCACGCTGTGGGAGCGGCGGGGACCCCTGGCCGGGCTGCGCGTGGCCTTCATCGGGGACGGCAACAACGTGAGCCACTCCTGGTTCCAGGGCGCAGCCAAGATGGGCATCCATTTCACGCTGGCCTGCCCTGCGGGCTACGAGCCCGACCCGGCCATCGTGGCGGCGGCCCGGGAGGAGGCCAAGCAGAGCGGCGCGCGGCTGCGGATCACCCACGACCCGACGGCCGCCGCGCGCGAGGCCGACGTGCTGTACACCGACGTCTGGACGAGCATGGGGCAGGAGGAGGAGCAGGCCAAGCGCCTCCGCGATTTCCAGGGATTCCAGGTGGAGCGCAGCCTGGTGGAGGCGGCGGGCCCGGATGTCCTGGTGATGCACTGCCTCCCGGCCCACCGGGGCGAGGAGATCACCGACGAGGTCATAGATGGGCCGCGCAGCATCGTCTTCGATCAGGCGGAGAACCGTCTGCACATGCAGAAGGCCGTCCTGGTGAAGCTGCTGGGAGCCGGCTGCTGAAAAAGGCCCATCTGCGGCGTTGGTCCACTCCCGCGACGCTGCGGCGTACGGACCAAGTACGCCTGCACCCACCTGCGGTGGGTACCCGTCGGATCGCGGACCGCCTTGCATCTGGGCCTTTTTGAGCAGCCGGGGAAGAGCAGGTTTTTCGAGACACTCTGCGTTTCCGGGTCGGGGACGGCGGTGTTCGACCGCTGGAGACTTCGTGCCGGCGGGGGCTTCGGGAACCACCGAACCACCGACCTGCCGAACCACCGAACGGTATTGCTGTCAGTTGGAGGAATCTGATGCGGTTGGCAGACAAGGTGGCGCTCGTCACCGGCGGCGGCGCCGGCATCGGCCGGGCGATCGTGCTGGCCATGGCCAGGGAGGGGGCGGATCTCCTGATCGCGGACATCCAGCGGGACGCGGCGCAGGCGGCGGCACACGCGGTGGAGGCGCTGGGGCGGAAGGCGGCCGTCCTCGGCGTGGACGTGAGCCAGGAGGCGCAGGTCCAGCAGATGATCGCGGACGGCATCCGCCAGTGCGGGCGGATCGACATCCTGGTGAACAATGCCGGCATCGTGCCTGGGCTCGGCCTGCCCTTCACCCGGCAGGGGGAGGCCGACTGGGACAAAGTCTTCACCGTGAACATGAAGTCGGTCTTCTTCGCCTGCAAGGCGATCGCCCCGCACTTCAGGGAGCGGCGCGCCGGAAAGATCCTCAACATCTCCTCCATCGCCGCCCCGCTCTCCAGCCAGACGATGCCCTCGTACAGCGTGGCCAAGATGGGCGTAATCACCTTCACCAAGATCGTGGCCAAGGATCTGGCGGCCTCCGGCGTGAATGTGAATGCCATCTGCCCGGGGCTGCTCTACACGGACATGTGGAAGAAGATCGGCGACGTGATCCGGGAGAC
>Ga0316622_100001944_pt1 | contig 13949 bp, 14 predicted proteins | sample OWC_Aug_OW2_C1_D_FD_207646 | JGI IMG/M metagenome (GOLD analysis project Ga0316622, IMG submission 207646) | Wetland soil microbial communities from Old Woman Creek delta, Ohio, United States - OWC_Aug_OW2_C1_D5_C | ecosystem: Environmental > Terrestrial > Soil > Wetlands | place: USA: Ohio... | reverse complement strand
TATCTTCGTCACAGAAACGATCTCAGGGAGTATGGTCATCACACCAAAGAACCCCGGAGCGAGTCCCGCTGCCATGCTCACGGCAAACGTTCGCCGCGCCGCTTCTCGTGTCATCTCTTCAGGCGTACCCGTCACCTCTATCTGGGAAGGGTCAGGAGTGAACATGGTGATGAGATCGAAAAACCAGTGACCTGTCTCTTCTTCTGACGTAGTTTTCACGCGCATCTCCAATAAACGGCTAAGCCCATAGGGCACACGTCTTCTATCTTTAGAACCCGAGAGAGCATAACATGTTTCCTGAGGGACCACCAGAGCGCAGGTAAGCGCCATTAAGCTACGAGGTTGTTCGCCGATAATACTCACATACCATTACTCTGCCGGAGGTTGGCCGTGCACGTCGCGAGAGCAACAAACAAGGAAGGCGAAAAACTTGCTGTCATGCTTTGCCCTGCCTGCCAGGACAACGGAGTCCAGGAAACCTCCATTACCATGAAGGCCCACTCTGTCACAGTCAGGTACTTCTGCTTTACCTGCCAGCTTGAATTCTCGGTCGACTATCTTGCTGTGAGGGCAACCTGGTTTCAGAGGATCGCCGGTCAGACCTGCACCATGCAGGTCCTCAAGCACTGGTTCACTTAATACAGCCAGGAAAAAAATAAGACAGGTAAAGGTAAGGACTAAAGCGAAGGTAGAGATGAAGACCTGACAGCGTTTACTCTCTACCTGTATTCTTGTCTTTACCTGTTGTAGTACTGCATTGCTTCGGGAATAAGTGCTTCGATCTGCTTCACCCTCGTTTCCGACGCTGGGTGAGTTGACAGAAATTCGGGCGGACGAGAGCCTCCTTCTTTCGCGCCCATTCTTTTCCAGAACGAAATCGCCTCCCTTGGATCATAGCCTGCCTTGGCCATCAGAATGAGCCCGATTCGATCAGCCTCAGACTCGTGCGTACGGCTGTAGGGCAGCATAATACCTACATTTGTACCGACACCGTACGCCATGAGAAAGAGGTTGCTCGTGGCGGCCGGGCTTGTTGAAAGCGCAACCGAGAGCGCCACACCGCCCATCTGTTGCAGGAGTCCCTGGCTCACCCGCTCATTGCCGTGCTTTGCGACGGCATGGGCTATCTCGTGCCCCATGACCACGGCGAGGCCAGCCTCATTCTGCGCAACCGGGAGGATGCCGGTGTAAACAGCCACTTTGCCTCCGGGCATGCACCAGGCATTGACCGTTTTGTCATCCTGTATGAGGTTGAATTCCCACCTGTAATTCTTGATCTCCGATTCCAGGCCTCGCTGTCTCAGAAGGTCCTCGGTCGCACGTGCGATCCTGTTACCCACGTTTCGTACCATCTGTACCTTCTGCTGGTCCTGGGAAAGTTTCGATTTGCTCAGGACCTCCTGATACTCCTTCAGGCTCATGGTCATCAGTTCTGAATCAGAGACCAGGCTCAGGGACTGTCGTCCTGTAATCGGCACAGTGGTGCAGGAAAAGAGCAGAAGCGCACACAGGCTCAGGCCTGCCAAGGGACTGATGCTCCGGGTTATGTAGTTGGCATGCAGGCTCTTCATGGCGACCTCCTCGGTTAATCGCTTATACACACTATTATTCCGCTTTTCCTCAGGGTTTTCAATGTTGAATTGACCCAAAGAGGCCGACCATCTGCGCCATGCTGCGCCGGACTAGGAACACAAACGAACACGTTTCGTCAAAAAAACAAGGCCGGTCCGGGAAGGACTTCAATTCCCGGCCGGCCTTCGCTATATCCTTTGAATGTCTATGCGTGTTTCACGGCATCCTTTACGGCGATTGAGCGGCTCACGAACGTCAACATGGCCGCCGCAATAAGCATGGCAATGATAATGAAGAACGTCAGGTCATTCTTTCCGGTGGCATCCTTAATGATGCCATTTACCCATGGCATGATCAACCCTGCCGCACCCCAGGCAGTAAAAATAAAGCCGTAGTTCACTCCAAAATTTTTCAGGCCGAAGTAGTCCTTTGTCGCTGAAGGAAAAAGCGAAAGGTTGGAGCCGTAGTTGGCGCCAATGAGTAGGATGACAAGCAGCATGAAAGGCCAGCCTGCACCGGCCTGAATCAGGTAGAGCACCAGCACCACGATGGCCTGGAGAAGCAGAAAAAGGAAGAGCGTCCACTGACGCCCGATCTTGTCAGAAATAAGTCCGGCCGTGATACGGCCGCCTGCGTTGCCCACCGCGAGAACTGCCACAGCAACGAAGGCCAGCTCTCCGAGTGAGCGCTTGCCCAGGTCCTGGGCAAAGCTGATGAACGTGAGGCCCGCGGCAGCGCCTGCGAAATAGATGAGCCAGAGAATATAGAACTGCGACCTCCCAAGCATCTCTTTCCATCCCTTGTCGACCGCCGGTGCGGCAGCCGCACCGCCTTTCGGGGCTGGGGTTCCAGCCGGGACATATCCTTTAGGTGGGTCTTTCAGCAGCTGTGCGAGACCGAAGACGATCACGAGGAATGCGATACCGAAGACGAGCATGGTGCTGGAGACGCCCTTCTCCACGATTTGCTTGACAGCACCCGTCGCCGGATCCGTCTTGACGACCGTTGTTGCGAAAACACCCAGGAGACTGGTGGCGAGCGGCGCAATATAGACGGAGGCCAGTCCAAAGCCTGCGACGACAAGCCCTGCAATCAGACCTGTCTTCTGCGGGGGAAACCACTTAACCGCGGGCGGTGTTGCAGAGGCATATCCGAAGCCGATGCCGATACCACCCAGTATGCCGAAACCGATAACAAAGCCTGTAAGGGACGAGCCTGTGAGAGAGGCAATGATGAAGCCTATGCCCACAAAAATGCCGCCCAGGGCGGCAACCCACCGGGGACCGATCTTGTCCTGCAACCGTCCTGCCGGCACCATAGCCAGCGCAAAGACCAGGCAGGATATGGAATAGGGCAGCGCCTTGTCCGCATTGTTCCAGCCCCAGGAGTCGGGTATGGCAGCCTTGATGACGCTCCAGGCATAGAGAATGCCAAGAGCAAGGTTGACCCCCATACCGGCGAAGGTCACGGACCAGCCCTTGTTTGCATGTTGCTCGCTCATTGTTGGGTCTCCTGTCCTCGGATTTACTTGTGATGTAATTCACAAAACTACCACACGCACCCTTTACGTGTCAACAAATTCTCCCCTCGCAAACGGATTATTTTCACAAAGCCCGCACAATGGCCCGGTCGCGTTCGCACAAGCTCCCCGTTTCGCGTATCCGTTGCTCCAAACTCTTGCGTCGGCTGGGATGGAAGAGAGGAAGGAGATGCGTTGCCGCAGCTAACCATGGGCTTTTTTAGATGATATTACGCGCCCATTGCTGTAAAATAGGGGGCTGCGCCAGACCAACCCGCCAGATAATGCGTACGGGTGGCCACGCGTGTATAAATACCTATCGCATGAAAGTTAGACCGTGAAAATAAGAGAAAAAGCCTCGTTTGTCGTACCCGTTTACAACGAAGTGGAGAACCTGCGGGTCTGTTTCGGGGAAGTAGACTCCGTGGCGTCCGAACTCTTCGAGGAGTATGAGGTCCTTTTTGTGGACGATTGCAGCGACGACCAGAGCCTGGGGGTCATCAAGGAACTGGCCCAACAGCATCCACGGGTGAAGTATCTTTCGCTCGAGGAGCACGCAGGCCAGTCCGCAGCGCTGGCAGCGGGCTTTCAATATGCGTCAGGCGACATCATCATCACCCTGGATGCCGACCTCCAGAACGACCCGTCTGACATACGGATGATGATGCAGTATTACCCCGAACACGACGTGGTCAACGGCTGGCGTCACAACCGGCGCGATACGCTGAGCAAGAAAGTAAGCAGCAAGATCGGCAATTTTGTGAGAAACAAGCTGACTCACGAAACGATCCGGGACACGGGCTGTTCTCTCAAGATCATGCGCGCATCCATGCTCAAGAGGGTCAAGATGTTCAAGAACATGCACCGTTTTCTGCCGACGCTCATGCGGCTGGAAGGCGCCCGAGTCGTCGAGGTGAAGGTAAACCACCGGCCCCGGCTGAAAGGGACATCGAAGTACACAAACCTCAGGAGAGGGGTCGAGGGCCTGTACGACGTCATCGTTGTGCGCTGGATGACAAAACGACACCTGAGTACCAGAGTGAGGGAAAAGAATGTTTGACGTACCCACTCTTATGCTTTGGATTGGCTTCACCGGACAACAATGTCACTCCATAAATACCGATGTGCATTCAAGATGGACGACCCAGTCTTCGGCTGGGCACCCCGGTTGGCAGCCGGATTGTTTTCGCCGGGCACCCTTGAGCAACGCTCTTTCCAACGTGGTCCAACCGGACCACACGGGTGGCAGGACGAGAGCGACGCAGACACCGCACCCGCAAGCGGGTACCCGGCGGGTACCCGGAAGGTATGCGAGTACACAAATCCAGACGAATCGGCATAACGGGGCTCTTCTCCTTTCCCTTCTTTTCGTCGTGTACGCGTGCGCGCTCCTCTATCCTTCCGGTCTTTTTCCCCTGAAGGAGTCGACCGAGGCGCGCTACGCCGAGATAGGGCGCGAAATGCTCAGTTCGGGCAACCTGCTTGAGCCCACACTAAACGGCATCAAGCATTTTCATAAACCGCCGGCTACTTACTGGGCCATCGCCGCAGGCCTGAAGATATTCGGCGTCAATGAATTCGGCGCCCGGTTCTTCAGTGTCATTGCAGGCATTCTCTCACTCATCGCTCTCTACTGGCTTGCACGCGTCTTCCTCGACCGCGAAGGGGCGCTGCAGAGCGCAGCGATTCTTGCCACCTCCCTTCTCTTTCTCGTCATGACGAGGGTTGCTTCAACGGACATCTACCTGACGCTATTTGTCATCGCGGCGCAGTGTTACCTCATGAGGCAGGTCTATGGATCGAAAAGTTCGCTCAACGCTCTTCTCTACGGCGCGTTCCTCGGGCTTGGGTTTCTTGCCAAGGGGCCCGTCGTCTTTCTGTTTACCCTCCTGCCCTATCTGATAGCCAAGATTTTCGACGCAGACCACCGCAAGGTGTTCACCGCAAAGCAGATCGCCATCGCGGTAGGGGCTTTCTGCGCTGTCGGGCTGCCCTGGTACATGCTCGTGGTCATTGAAAACCCTTCCCTGCTCAACTATTTTCTCAAGGTGCAGACAGCCGAGCGTTTTGCCACCACGCGTTTCTCCAGGGAGGAGCCATTCTGGTTCTTCGGGGCAATCTTCTTGGTCACCTTTGCCCCATGGGTCTTTTTCGTGCTCAAGGGCGCATTCAAGGTAAGGGGGATGCCAACGGTCTACAAGGTACTCTTTCTCTACATCTTAGTCCCGTTCCTCGTTTTCACCTTCTCAAAGAGCAAGCTGGCCACGTACATCCTGCCTTTCTACGGCACGGCTTCGGTCATCGCTGCGTATGTCATCCGGACTTACACCGCACCTTTCCTGAGGTTCGGGTCTGCTCTCATGCTCGTAGTCCTGTCGATTGCATTTGCGGCCGCTGGATTCTTCTATAAGCCGCTCGCGCCTGTCCTGTTCATATGCGCGGGCTTCGGTGTGATCATGCTCGTCGTCAGCCTCGCCCTCTGGCGGTTTGCCCTCACAGAACATTTTACATACGTAGCAGCGCTCGTGATTCTCCTTTTTTCACTCTTCGGTTACACCATAGCACCGGCGATACAGATGGAGATCAGGACGTACGGAAAAATGGCTGCGGAGATCAACCGCCTTGATGCTGAGAGGCGGCTCGAACTGGTGGTCTACCGCACCTACCTCCCCTCTCTTTCCTTCTACAGGGAAAAGCTCGCTGTGATGGCGCTGGCGCGCAACAGAGACGTGCGGTTTGAGGATGACCCGGAGTTCAAGGAACATTATGTGAGGTCAGCAGAAGAGTTGCGCTCGCTCATAGGGCAGAAACGAGAACTGCTGCTCGTGTCAGACAGGCGGGACGTCGGGGAGTTCGAACGGGAACTCGGGTTCTCCTGCAACGCTATTTTCAACCAGAAGAAGGAGTCCGCGTACCTGTGCGCAAGGACGAAGTGATAGACCATACGGTCTATCCATTCATTTCAATACAAGGAGGATGTGCCTGTGGAAAAAAAAGTGGTCAGCCTTGAGGCAATCAGCTATCCCATGCCATGCGCCTTGATCGGTGTGACCGTCGAAGGCAAACCGAACTACCTCACGGTCGCCTGGTTCAGCATGGTCAACTTCAAGCCACCGTACATCATGGCAGCGCTCGGCAAGGCGCACTACACAAACCCCGGTATCAAGGAGAATGGCGCTTTCAGCATCAACATACCGTCGGGGACCATGGTCGAGGCGGTCGATTACTGCGGCATCGTGTCGGGCAAGAAGTTCGACAAGGCCAAACTGTTCGAAACATTCTACGGAAAGTTGAAGACAGCGCCGATGATTAAAGAATGCCCGTACAATCTCGAGTGCAAGCTGGTGCAGACCGTGGAACTGCCTGCCGATGAACTCTTCATAGGCGAGATCGTCGCGGCATACTCTGATGAGCGCTACCTGACGAATGGTATACCCGATCTCAAGAAGATCAATCCGTTTGTACTCGCCATGCCGGAGCGGAAGTATCACGCCATGGGCGTCGAGATTGGCCCAGCCTGGGAGCTGGGAAAGAAGCTGATCGGCAAGGCTACCTGACCTGTTTGGCCTGTGCCCTGGCCAGTAGTATCTTTGCCGCAGCGAGCTTCTTGTAATATTTCTTTATCTTCTCCAGGTTGCCCGCTGCCACGGCTTTGGCAAGGTCGCCCTCAAGCTCGGCGACGTCGAGCAACTTGTAGTAGTCGAGTGACTCCTTGAGGTGAGCGAGCACAATCTTGCCCGTGATGATGGGATGATTGTTCGTCACGTTCGCATCTTTGAATCTCGTGCCGTGCTCCAGTTCCACGTCCAGTCCCGCGCGAAACTCCTCCAGGTCGATGGGCATTTTTTCTACATTGACGGCAGTCAGAATTTTTTTTGCCTCGTCCTTCATGGCCTCAGGCTTGGTGAGCCGCGTCCAGTCACGGATCTTCAACTGTTTGCACACGCGCCTCACCTCATCCCTGGTGACATATTCAACGGCGTCCATCACGTCTCCTCCCTTCACTTTTCGCTCATTGTCTCCCCGTACCCGACCTCCACCGAGAGGCTCATGGCGTCTTTATTTCAGTACATGTATCACGTCAGGTTGGATAATGCAAGGAACCCCTTGACTTCTCCGCCACTGGGTTCTTATGATTAAGACAAACCAAGTCAGCCTGCCGCCTGTATAGCCCCTCCATGCATGTATTACCCCGCGGCATGGTTGACCCGTTTCACGCAAATCAGTTCAAGGCCCTACCAAATAAAACTTTAGGAGGTGCGTCATGTATGGCAATTCACGGATGATGCTCCTGATGCTGCTGGTTCTTCTCTCCCCGCTCGTCTTTCTTTCCGGCACCGCCCTTGCGGACAAGGTGGTGCTCGAAAACGGGGACGCCCTGACCGGGACAGTGGTGAAGCTGGAGGGGGGCAAACTCACGCTCAAAACTGACTACGCGGGCCCCGTGGAGATAGAGGCTGCGAAGGTAAAATCTATTGTCACGGACCAGCCCGTGGAGGTGCACACGACGACCGGCGAGGTCCTGAAAGGCAAGCTCAAGGTGGTGGAACCGGGCAAGCTGGCGGTTGAGCCAAGCCCTGACCGAGCTGCCACGGATGTCGACTTGCAAAAGGTGGCTGCGATTAACCCGCCCCCGCAGGGCGTATGGACAGGCAGCATTACCGTTGGCGGCAATTTGCAGTCAGGGAACACGGACCGCACAGGCTTGTCTGTCGGTGCGGGAGCCGAGAGAAGAACGGCCAAGGATCGATTCACCCTGGGTTTCCTCTTCAACTATACCGAGGAAGAGGATGAGATTACCGCACGCAACACCTATGGGCTGGCGAAATATGACTACTTCTTCACAAAAAAGCTGTACGGGTACCTGGCGTTGGAACTCCTGAACGACCAGTTTCAGGATATCAAGCTGAGAACGATCGTCGGTCCCGGCATGGGATATCAAATCTGGGATGACCCGGTGAAATCGCTCGCCTTTGAGGCAGGCGCTTCCTATTTCTCAGACAACTTACGGCGTGGAGAGGACGACGATTACTGGGCCGCCCGCCTCGGCCTCAACTTCCGGTACACCTTCTTCAAGTTTCTCGTCTTCACCGATCGCCTGGTCTATTACCCGAGCCTGGAAAAGTTCAGCAATTACACGTTGCGCAACGAAGCAGCCCTGACAACACCGCTCGGCGCCAAATGGTCGCTCAAGCTTGCGAATATCTTTCAATACGATAACGAACCGGCGCCAGGGATAGGTAAGACCGACATGCAATATTTGCTCGGTCTTCAGTACTCGTTCTAAGAGAATTGGCATGACAATGCAACACACTGTATCGTTTGACCTGCGGCTCCTCGGAGCAGGATATCGAGTAAAGGAAGGAGAAGAACAATGAATGGTTTTATGAACACACTTATCGATGTGGGGACCCGTTTCGGCCTCAAGGTACTCGGTGCGATAGCTATCTGGGTCGTCGGCCGGTGGGTAATAGGTCTCATCGTGCGCTTCATGCAGAGGACCCTCACGCGGGCGAAGATGGATCCAACACTGCTGCGCTACCTCGGCAACGTGGTCACCGTGGCCCTCAACATCGCGCTGGCTGTCGGGATCCTCGGCTACTTCGGCGTTGAGACGACCTCCTTCGCTGCATTACTCGCAGCATGCGGTATTGCTATAGGAGCCGCATGGGGCGGCTTGCTCGCCAACTTCGCAGCCGGGGCCTTTCTCATCATCCTGAAGCCGTTCAAGGCAGGGGACTTTGTCACGGCAGCAGGCACCACGGGCACGGTGAAAGAGGTGGGCCTATTTGTGACAACCATTACAACGCCCGACAATGTGCAAACGTACGTCGGGAACAACAAGGTCTTCTCCGACACCATCCAGAACTTCTCCTCAAACCCGTACCGCCGTGTCGATCTTCTCGCCCAGCTCAACCACGCTGTCGATCACATTGGAGCGATCAAACTCCTGAAAGAACGGCTCGCAAAGATCCCCAACGTGATGGCCGACCCTGCCCCGGATGTCGAGATCCTCACGTTCAATCTCGCGGGCCCGGTGCTGGCTGTGAGGCCGTACTGTCACACGGACAACTACTGGCAGGTCTACTTCGATGCGAATCGCGTGATCCGCGAGTCATTCGGTGAGGCGGGCTTCCCCGTGCCCGAACAGCACCTCGTGGTGCGCAACCCGGCCTAGCTGCTGGACCAAGGGATGACCGAGGGTCAAGGGGCATGGGTCGAGGGCCAAGGACGACAGGCAAGGATCGAAATAGGTTGTCTCCCTTGACACCATCGGCTATAATGGCCGTATAGGTTCACTTCTCACAAGAGAACCAGTCGGGCATCCATTATACGTATTCTACATGTATTGAATGTAATGTGATGCCCGGAACAGAAGCTGGACCAGAAGGGGGTGCATATGGATAAGATCCTGAGAATCGATATGGGGGCCGAAGGGGGACCGAAGACGAGCGAGACTCCTGTGGGTGAATACGCGGGCCTTGGCGGCAGGGCCATGACCTCAGCCATCGTGTCAAAAGAGGTGCCGCCTCTCTGCCATCCTTTGGGGGCGGAGAACAAGCTGGTGATCTCACCCGGGCTTCTGAGCGGCACGACCGGTGTGATTTCGGGGCGTGTCTCGGTCGGGTGTAAGAGCCCGCTCACAGGCGGCATAAAAGAGTCGAATGCCGGTGGGCAGGCGGGGCAAATACTCGCCAAGCTGGGCTATGCAGCTATCGTGATCGAAGGAAAACCGAAAACGGACGATATGTACAAGATCTTTATCAACAAGGACGGCGTCAATATCTCAGTAGACAGCACCTTGAAGATGCTTCCAAATTACGACCTCGTGGAAAAAATGAAGCAGGAGTTCGGTGACAAGATCGCCTGCATCTCCATAGGCCCTGCGGGCGAGATGAAGATGAGCGCAGCCTCCGTGGCCATCACCGACATGGAGCTGAGGCCGACCAGGCATGCGGGGCGGGGCGGCACGGGCGCAGTCATGGGCTCCAAGGGTGTCAAGGTCATCGTCGTGGATCCGCAGGGAGTGACCTTCCGCCAGCCGAAAGACCCGGACAAATTCAAAGAAGCAAACATGAGATTCGCCCAGGGGCTTAAGAAACACCCCGTGACCGGCGAGGCCCTGCCCAAGTATGGCACCAACGTCCTCACGAACATCCTGAGTGAGGCCGGAGGCTATCCCACGTACAATTTCAAGACAGGCACGTTCCCCGGCGCCTCCAAGATCAGCGGCGAGTCTTTGGCCGAGGTCGAGCTGAAGAGAGGCAGCATCGCAACGCACGGCTGCCACACGGGCTGCGTGATCCAGTGCTCGGGCACATACGTTGACAAGGACGGCCACTATGTAACCAAGCAGCCTGAGTATGAGACCGTCTGGGCCCATGGCGGAAACTGCGGTATCGACGACCTGGATGCGATTGCGAAGATAGACTTTCTCGACGACAACTACGGTCTCGACACCATCGAGATGGGTGCCACCATCGGCGTGGCCATGGAGGCGGGGCTCGCTAAGTTTGGTGACCACAAAGCGGCGATCAAGCTCCTTAAAGAAGTAGGAAAGGGTACGCACCTGGGCAGGATCCTCGGTAACGGCGCCGCATACACGGCACGGGCATTCGGCATCGAGAGGGCACCGGTCGTCAAGGGACAGGCCATGCCGGCATATGATCCGCGTGCGGTCCAGGGCATCGGCGTAACCTATGCCACCACCCCCATGGGAGCGGACCACACGGCGGGCTACGCAGTTGCCACGAACATACTGAAAGTCGGGGGCTATGTCGATCCTTTGAAGCCGGAAGGACAGGTAGAACTCTCGCGCAACTTACAGATAGCGACAGCCGCGGTCGATTCCACGGGCATGTGTCTCTTCATCGCCTTTGCCGTGCTCGATCAGCCTGACACATTCCAGGCACTCATCGACATGATCAACGCCTTTTACGGCTTGAACCTTACTGGGGAGGATGTGGCTGAACTGGGGAAGAAGGTCTTGAAGATGGAGCGGGAATTCAACGCAGGGGCGGGCTTCACTGCGGCCCACGACAGACTTCCCCGATACTTTTACAGGGATCCCCTGCCCCCGCACAATGTGGTGTTCCAGGTCAAAGACGAAGATCTCGACAAAGTTTTTAACTGGTAACACGTGAAAGCTGACAGGCCGTAGCCAGGCCGTAGACACTGCCTGGGAGAGGCTTTCCCAGCCTCTCCCCTTTTCATCCACGGACCAACATGAACCAACACATTTCTCTGCTCGAGCCACCACCAGACCTGCTCGCGATGCAGGTCATAAAACAGGCCATCCGCTCGTTCTTTCCCCTTCTGCAGAGAGGCTTTTCATTTGGGGCGCTTGTCGGCTGCAGCATCAGGGAGCTTTTGTGCGAGCAACTGGGCCTCGACGAAGCGTACGTTACACAGAGAATCTCAACGATTTTTCTGGACGGCAAGCCTGTTGATGATATCGATACTGTGCTTGTTCGGGATGGCGCGGTGCTCAGTCTCTCGGCAGCCATGCCCGGGCTTGTCGGTGCGGCCATGAGAAGAGGCGGCGCGTATGCCTATCTCCGCAATTCCATAACCGCAGGAGAAAGCGGCGACTGTGAGTCGCAGAGACCGGGGCTTGTACAGATGAAGCTCTTCAACATGGTGATGGAGGAGCTGGGGCCGGGCTTTTTGAGGAGAGGCATCATCGCAAGTGTTCCGGAGCTTATGGATTTTTTCAGAGAGCAGGCTCCGGTGTTCCGGGCTGCGATCATAAAGGCCACGCTGAACGGGACTCCAGTCGCTCCCGATCTTCTTGTGAGCGGCAGGGCTCTTTACGGTCAATCGATCATGCTCTCTGTGATCGAGGCAGGCGGGAATTGAGGCGGACTGCCTGCTGTGCTATGCTCTTTTCCATCTCATGATACACGTGGTCGTCAAGCTCTTCGCTACGCTGCGCGAGGGTCGTTTCGCAGAAGAGACCCGCGAGTACCAGTCGGGTTCCGATGTGGCAGGCGTTATTCGGGACCTCGGGATTTCGGAGAAAGAGGCTGCATTGATCCTTATCAATGGTCGTCACGCCGACCTCTCAACGCAGCTCAATGATCAAGACACATTGGCAATTTTTCCGCCCGTTGGAGGAGGATAGCGTGGCAGATGTGCGGATATACCTGAAGAGTCGAGCTCAGGGGGATGTGCTGCCATGGGCAGCCCAGCGGGCCGCAGCAGCATCGTATGGAATGACGGTTGCCGCCGTCGAAGAAGCAGCGCTTACGGCTGGCCTTCTGCCGGCCCGCTACCAACGGAACCGCAAGACCTTTTCGACCGACGACCAGCTCAAGTTCTTCCGCACCACGGTTGCGGTCGTTGGCTGCGGCGGGCTGGGAGGCTACGTCGTGGAGGAACTGGCACGTCTCGGCATCGGACGGATCGTCGCCATCGACCCGGATGTTTTCGAGGAGCACAACCTGAACCGCCAGCTGCTTGCCACGGTCGAGAGGCTCGGCACGTCCAAGGCGGAAGCCGCAGCAGCACGCGTCTCCGAGATCAACCCTGCAGTCTCTGTGATTGCCCTCAAAGAGCGTTTCTCAAAGGAGAATGGCCTCCGACTCTTCGAGGGTGTGCACATAGCCGTTGACGCGCTCGACAGCATCTTCACGCGGCTCGAACTCGCTGATGTCTGTCGTCAATTAACTATCCCCCTGGTCCACGGGTCCATAGCAGGATGGTACGGCCAGGTAGTGAGTCAGCTGCCCGGCGACAGCACGCTTCACACCATGTACGGCCGTTGCGCCGAAGGGGCAGGCGTGGAAAAGGAGCTGGGTAATCCGTCCTTCACCCCTGCCGTTGTAGCGAGTCTCGAGGTCGCCGAGGTGGCGAAGCTGATCGTCGGCAGAGGTGCGCCGGTCAGGCAGGCCATGCTCGTGGTGAATTTGCTTGATATGGAGTTCAACAAGTTTAAGATCGGGTGTTGAGAAAAAACCGTTACGGGTTACGAGTTGCGAGTTACAGGTTAACAAACACCAGGCAGAGCAGTGCGGTTTGAACACGCAACGCGCAACTCGGAACACTCGTAACAAGTCCTTGGCTAACTCGCAACCCGTAACTCGTAACAAAGATTTTCTTGGGGGTGGTTGATATGAGTGACTATGACGACGATGAAAGGCCCAGTTGGCGGGAGATAGACAAGAAAAGGGACCGCTCCAGCCATGTGCGCCAGGAAAAAGGAGAAAAGAAGGGAGACGCGCGACCAGGCGCGGGCCGGTACGATCAGGGGCGCTACAAGGAAGCCCTGGAACGCCTCTTCCAGGGGAAGAAAGGCACCATCGAACATGAGAAGCTGTACAACAAGATTCACAAGTCCTACGGTTCATCCACCTTTCTTTCAAACGTGCAGAAGTATATCCAGCAGTACAGCCTTCCGGACGATATCTCCACGCTCATCCTTATCCTCGATACCAAGAATGCCGAGATCATGCTCGCGACTATCGACAAACTGAAAGAGGCGCTCACCGGTGCAACCGACAGGCAGAAGGAGGATGCCCGGCGCAAGCTCTCCATCATTGCAATGACAGATCGGTCGAGCGACGTAAAGGAGCGGGCTCGGGAGATCGCTGAAGAACTGAAAGGGTAACAACCTTACTGGCGGATGTAACCGGGAAAGGTCCTGCTGGGCGCGAGCTTCTCGCCTTCGTCTCTTGCCCGCGTGACCTTGGATCCTGTTTTCTGCAGCGGGAGACTCACCTCGGGAGATTCCTGTTTCAATGCGCTGTTTACGGCCTTGACCTTCACTGTGTGAATACCGTCAGGTAAACGGGAGAGGTCGTACTTGAGGAACGAACTCCCGTCAGGATTCTTCTCCGGGACCACGACGAAGCTCTTT
>Ga0316622_100001943_pt1 | contig 13952 bp, 9 predicted proteins | sample OWC_Aug_OW2_C1_D_FD_207646 | JGI IMG/M metagenome (GOLD analysis project Ga0316622, IMG submission 207646) | Wetland soil microbial communities from Old Woman Creek delta, Ohio, United States - OWC_Aug_OW2_C1_D5_C | ecosystem: Environmental > Terrestrial > Soil > Wetlands | place: USA: Ohio... | reverse complement strand
AGAACAAAAACTTCGTGAAGGAGTTCCTGGACGAGCCGGTCAAGTCGGTGACGGGCGCGGGGGGCGAGTTCTACGGCTTCCCGCACGACCTCACCATGAACGGGCCCCTGGTGAACGTCAGCCTCTTTAAGAAGGCCGGCGTCGACCTCCCCAAGGGGGAGCGGGTCACCTGGGAGGAGTGGATGGCGGCCGCGGCGAAGGTGAAGAAGGCGACCGGGGTCCCCTTCGCGGCGGCGGCTGACCGGAGCGGCCACCGCCTGGACGGCTTCCTCCAGTCCTACAAGGGCGGCTACTTCACGCCCGACGGCAAGGACGTCCGGATCACCGGCGCCGAGACGAAGAAGGGCGTGGAGGCGTTCGTGGGCTTCCACAAGGATGGCACGATGCCGCTCGACATCTGGGCCGGTGGCACGGGTTACGTGGGCGCGAACCAGCAGTTCGTGAACGGTCAGCTCGTCTTCTACCTGTCGGGCAACTGGCAGGTGGCGCCGTTCAACGACACGATCGGCAGCAAGTTCGAGTGGGCCGCCGTCCCGAACGGCTACAACGGACAGGCCGGCGGCATGCCAGGCGGGAAGTTCCTGATCGCTTTCAAGAACACCAAGGCCCCGGACAAGGTGGCGCGGCTCGTGGAGTTCCTCGGCGGCGCCGACGCGATGACCGAGTATGTCAGCAAGGCCATGTTCCTGCCCACCCGCAAGGACCTGATCAGCAAGGGCGTCCGGTATCCCGCCCGCAACGAGGACATGAACGTCTTCGTCAAAGGGGTGGGACAGCTTCCCCAGTCCGCGTACGTCGACAACTACAACCTCCACTTCGGCCAGGTCGCAAACGAGGTCCGCGACCGGGTGACCCAGGCGATCACTGGCGAGCTGAACGTTGACAAGGCCCTGGAGATGGCCCGGGCCAAGGCCAAGGAGCTGCTGAAGCAGTGACGCAAGCGCTCCGCATCAGCGATCATCCACGGGCGGACGCATTGCTGAACGCGGAGCGTTAACCAGTGGGCCGGGGCCCGGCGCCGCCCGCGCCGGGCCCCGCGCCGCACCGTCGTGAGGCAGTCAATGGCTTCTCCTCGCAGGCCGTACCGGTTCACGCCCTACTTCTTCTTGATGCCGAACGTGGCGATCTTCGTCATCTTCATCATCGCCCCGGCAGCCTACAACTTCTTCCTCAGCCTGTACCGCACCTCGCCCTTCCGCCCCCCGGTCTTCGTCGGCCCCGAGAACTTCCTGTATCTCCTGCGGGAGGACGACCTCTTCTGGCGGGCCATGCGGAACATCCTCGTGTTTGTCGTCGGGGACGTCACGCTCATCACCGGCCTCTCGGTTCTGGTCGGCGTGCTGCTGAACCAGGACGTGCGGTATCGGGGGTTCTTCCGCAGCGCCTTCTTCTACCCGGTGCTCTTGTCACCCGTGGTCGTGGCCCTCGTCTGGCAGTGGATCCTGAACAACCAGTTCGGCGTCCTGAACGCCGTGCTCCAGGGCCTGGGCCTCGCGCGGCAGCCTTGGCTGCTCCGCGCGGACTGGGCCATGTTTTGGGCCATCTTCGTCCACGTCTGGGCAACGCTGGGGTTTTTCGCGCTCATCGTGCTCGCCGGGCTGCAGGCGATTCCCGCCGCTCTCTACGAGGCGGTCCGCATCGATGGTGCCGGCCGGTGGGGGGCCTTCCGCCACGTGACGCTGCCGCTGCTCATGCCCACCCTGATGGTGGTCCTGATCCTCGGCTTGATCCGCAGCTTCGAGGTCTTCGACCACATCTACGTGCTGACCGGCGGCGGGCCGGGGACGGCCACGCTGCTGATCGTGCAGTTCATCTACCGGGCGGCCTTCCAGCTGGACCAGTTCGGGCTCGCGGCTGCCGCCTCATTAGTGCTGTTCGTGGTCATCTTCACGCTGACGGTCGCCCAGTATCTCTTCGGCCGCTGGCGGGAGTCGGTGTGAATGCTGCGGTCCCCCGTCGGCGGTCAGCGATCAGCTCCGGCCGTTCCAAGCCGATCGCTGAACGCCGGGTGCCGAAGCTGTGGTGAGGAGCGGAACGATGACCTCTGTTAAGCCGGCGCAGCGGCGCAACGGACAAGTGGACGCGGCCACGATCGCGGCGTACGGCTGTCTCGTGCTCGGCACCGCGGTGATGTTCCTGCCGGTGCTCTGGATCGTCCTCTCGTCCTTCAAAGGTCTGAACGAAATCTACCGAATCCCGCCCACCTTTCTCCCGGAGCACTGGATCACGACCAACTACTCCGGCGCCCTCGAGCGCTTCCCGTTCCTCCGGTACCTGACCAACAGCGTGGTCGTCACGCTCGTCGCCACCGCGATCACGCTCGCCATCAACTCCATGGCGGCCTTCGCCCTCAGCAAGTACCGCTTCCCCGGCCGGGATGCGATCTTCCTGGTGATCCTGGGCACGCTGATGATCCCGCTGCAGGTCATCATGCTGCCGGTCTACCTGGTCATCGCCAAGCTGGGCATGGCGAACTCGCTCTGGGGGATCATCATCCCGCCCTCGGCGACACCGACCGGGGTCTTCCTCCTCCGCCAGTACATGCTGACTATCCCGGACGAATTGATCGAGGCGGCGCGCATGGACGGCGCGGGCGAGTTCCGGATCTACTGGCAGGTGGTCCTCCCGCTGGCGCGGCCGGCGCTGGCCGTGCTGACCGTCTTCTCCATCATGTGGCGCTGGAACGATTTCCTCTGGCCGTTGATCGTGATCAACCAGGATCGCCTCTTCACGCTCCAGCTCGGCCTGGCGCGCTTCCGCGGCGAGCTGGTCACCGACTGGCACTACGTCCTTGCCATGACCGTGCTCTCCATCGTGCCCATCACGCTGGTCTTCGCGGTGCTCCAGCGCTACCTGGTGAGCGGCATCGCCACCACCGGCCTCAAGGGATAGTGTTCCATTGGGATTCGACGATTGGTCATTTGGCCCAGGTAATTCGGGCTGGCCCTCCTGAATTACCCGGGCCAAGGAGGCCCCCGTGCAGGCCCAGCGGCTCTTCTTCCCCCGGATCAACGAGGTCTCCTGGGAAGCATTCGAGGTTCCCGAGCCCTCGGCTCCCCATACCGTCGTCGCGCGGTCGCTTTGCAGCCTGGTGAGCCCCGGGACGGAGCTGGCCATCTTCACCGGCAGCCACATCGGCTTCACTCTGCCCCAGCCGCCGTTCCCGATGATGCCGCACCGCCCCGGATACGCCATGGTGGGCGAGGTCCAAGCCCTCGGGACCGCCGTGCAGGGGCTCCGGGTGGGACAGCGGGTCCTGATGGAGGCCGGACACGGCACCTTCGCCCTGGCTGACATCCGGACCCACGCCGTCGTCCTCGTCCCCGACGGCGTGCCCGACGAGGTCGCCCCCCTGGCCCGCATGGCAGGGATCGCCTTCACCGCCCTCCGCCTGGCCCCACCTGAGCTGGGCGAGCGCGTCGCCGTCCTGGGCCTGGGGCTGGTGGGCCTGCTGGCGGGGCAGCTCTACCGCCTGGCCGGTGCGCGACCCGTGGTGGGCGTGGACCGGCTGGCCCCGCGGCTCCGCCTGGCCGAAGGCATGGGCATCCTCCCTGTCGACGCCTCCCGCGAGGAGATCCCGATCGCCCTGGAGCGCGTCCTGGGGGCCGGGGGGGCGGACGTCGTGGTGGAGGCCACGGGTAATCCGGCACTCGTCGCGCCCGCCCTGGAGGCGACGGCGCGGGGGGGTGCGGTCGTCCTGCTAGGCTCCACGCGCGGGAGCGTCGCCCTCGACGTCTACAGCCTCGTGCACCGGAGAGCCCTCCGGCTGATCGGGGGGCACGAGAGCGCGCTTCCCTTCGACGCCGGCCACGAGTGGCCACGACTCCGGAATCTGGGCCTGGCCCTGGATCTCATGGCGGCTGGCGACCTGAAGACCGAAGGCCTAGTCACTGACCTGCTCGACATGGACCGGGCCCTGGGCGCGCACGCCCTCCTCCGCGACCACCCCGAGTCGCATCTCGGCGCGATCATCCGCTGGCGATCCCGCGGGTGAGGAGGAACGCATGTTCGAATTGGCCGTCTTCGCCGACGACATCGACCAGGACCTCCCCCGTGCGTTGGATGTCATCCAGGAGCTGGGGCTCCGCTGGCTCGAGATCCGCAGTGCGTGGGGCAAGAATCTCGCGGACCAGCCGGAAGAAAAGGTCCTGCAGGTGTGCAAGACCATCCGGGAGCGGGGGCTGCGGGTGCGCTGCGTCGCCGCACCGCTCTTCAAGTGCCACCTCGGAAAGATGGGGACGGCCGCGGCCGAGACCCATCATGCCGCCCCGCGGGATGAGGCGGCGGAGATGGATGTCCTGCGCAAGGCCATCCGCATGGCCAGGGCTCTCGACACGACCCTGATCCGGTGCTTCTCCTTCTGGCGCATCGAGGGCGATCCCGCCACGTTCCGGCCCGCCCTCCGCCAGCGGTTCCTGGAGGCCATCGCGCTGGCCCGGCAGGAGGGGATGACCCTGGTGATGGAGAACGACTACGAGTGCAACCTGCGGACGGGCGCGGAGGCCGCTCCCCTCCTCGAGGAGCTGGCCTCGCCCAACCTGCGGGTCCTCTGGGATCCGGGAAACGCCTATTTCGCCGGGGAGGTGCCTTTCCCCGACGGGTACCTCCGGGTGAAGCACCTCATCGGGCACGTTCACGTGAAGGATGCCGTGCGGGACGCCGCCATCGGCAAGGCCCGGTGGGTGGCGCTGGGCACCGGGGAGGTGGACCTGCTAGGACAGCTCCGGGCCCTGGCCGGAGACGGGTACCGGGGAGTGCTGACGCTGGAGAACCACTACGTCCCGCCCGGCGGCCGCCCAGAGGACGGGGTGCGGGAATCCCTGGCCGGCCTGCGGCGGCTCCTAGAGGAGATCGCCGCATGAAACCCTGGACTTCTCTGCCCTGGTCCTTCGAGGGGGACGACCGCGCCCGCGTGGCCCGCACCCGCCTCGACGACGGCGGCGAGCTGAGCGTGCGCTTCCTGTCCGACGCGATGGCGCGCGTGATGCTGCGCCCGGGCGACGGCTGGCGCGAGCCCCGCACCTGGGCCATCGCACCCGGCGCCGACGTGCCGTGGGAAGGCCGCGAGCGCGAGGACCTCTCCGGCTTCGAGCTGCCGGCCACCCGGGCAGCGGAGGGCCGTTTCGGCACCGATCAGCTTGCCGTGACGCTGCGGAGCGGCCCCTTGCGGCTGCAGTGGGACGCCTTCGGCGACTCCACGCCCATCGCCCGGGACCGCGAGACCACGGCCTACCTGCGCCAGTCGCGGGGCGGCCTGGCGCGCCACTACCTGGCGCGCGATCCCCGTGAACGCTACTACGGCCTGGGCGACAAGACCGGCCCGCTGGACCTGCACGGTCGGCGCCTGCGCACCGCGGCCCTGGACTCCCTGGGCTACGACCCCGAGCACGGCGACCCGCTGTACAAGCACTGGCCCTTCGTCATGAGCCGCTCGGCCAACGGCCGGTGGCTGGGCATCTACTACGACACGGTCGCCACCTGCACCTTCGACTTCGGGTGCGAGCACGACAACTACCACGGCTTCTACCGGTACGTGGAGATCGAGGACGGCGACCTGGACTACTACCTGATGGCGGGCCGCACGCCCGCCGAGGTGGTGTCGCAATTCGTGCGCCTGATCGGCGGCACCCACCTGCCGCCGCGCTGGTCGCTGGGCTTCGGCCAGACCGCGATGGGCCTGCCCGACGCGCCCGACGCCCAGGTCCGCCTGACGGCCTTCATGGACGAGGCCGTCTCGCACCGCGTGCCGATCTCGGCCTACCACTACGGCTCGGGCTATTCCACCCGCGGCAAGCGCCGTTACGTGTTCACCTGGAACCGCAGCAAGTTTCCGGATCCCAAGGCGCTGAACCAGCGTTTCCACTCCCGCGGCATGCGGCTGGTGGCCAACCTGAAACCCTGCCTGCTGGACGACCACCCGGCCTACGCCGAGGTGAAGGCCACGGGCGCCTTCATCGCCGACGCGCGCAGCGGCGAGCCGGTGCTCGAACCCTGGTGGGACGGTCAGGGCTCGTATCTGGACTTCACCAAGCCGGAAGGCGTCCGCTGGTGGCAGGAGGGTGTGAAGCGCCAGGTGCTGGACTACGGCATCGACGTGGGCTGGAACGACAACAACGAGTACGCCATCCAGGACGAGAATGCGCAGTGCGCCGGCTTCGGCCGCCCCATCCCCATGCACCGCGCCCGCCCCCTGCATGGCCTGCTGATGACGCGCGCCACCTTCGAGGCGCAGCGCGAGCATGCACCGCAGGAGGCGGTCTTCACCGTCACCCGCGCCGGCATGCCCGGCATCCAGCGCTATGCGCAGACCTGGTCGGGCGACAACACCACCAGCTGGCGCACCCTGCGCTGGAACATCCGCACCGGGCTGCAGATGAGCCTGTCGGGCATGTTCAACATCGGCCACGACGTTGGCGGCTTCTACGGGCCGATGCCCGGGCCCGAGTTGCTGCTGCGCTGGGTGCAGGCCTGCAGCCTGAATCCGCGCATGGTGATGAACTCGTGGAAGGCGGGCGGCACCAGCACGGTCCCTTGGATGTATCCCGAAGTAACGCCGGCGATCACGCGCGCCATCGAGCTGCGCTACCGGCTCATCCCCTACCTGTGGTCGCTGTTCGAGCACGCCAGCGCGCACTATGAGCCGATCATCCACCCCACCTTCTACGACTTCCCCGACGACGCCCAGTGCCTGGAGGACTGCGACGACTTCATGCTCGGGCGCGAGCTGCTGGTGGCCCCGGTGGTCGAAGCGGGCGCCACCTCGCGCCGGGTGTACCTGCCGGCGCTGCCGGGGGGCCAGCGCTGGTTCGACTTCGAAGCCGGCGAGGCCTTCGCCAGCGGCCAGTGGCACACGGTGGCCGCGCCGCTGGAGCGGCTGCCGCTGTTCGCGCGCGAGGGCGCGGCCATCCCCTGCGCGCAGCCCCCGCCGGGCCAGGTGGCCCGTCACGACGACCCGGTGGTCGAGACCCGCCGCTTCTGAGTGACGAAACCGGACCGGGGCTCGATTCCGACCATGCACGTGGCTCGACGAGCGGGAACAGCGCGGGCCGCTCGGTGCGTCGTCGCTTCCCAGCCAGCAAGGATGCCAGCCTGACCTTGCTCCTCGCCCTCAAAGGGGACGTTGTTTCTTTCATTGCTTTGCTCTTGACCTCGCGCCGTGTGCCCGGCCTCGGTCCTCGCTCGCCCTTCATCCTGACCCTTCGGACAGTGGCAAACTGCTCCTACGGGCGGGGGAGCGCATCTGAGGAAGCTCTTGGAATGCGCTGCTTCTTTCTTCGCCTTCTGCTTTCCTTCGGGCAGACGGTCGAGTGTCCAGGTTCTCTTCGCCTGGCTCAGGCGGGACGGGAATTGGAGACGCAGCCCTCTCGCTCCCTTCAGGGCCCGCGGGGTTCCGGCAGAATTCCGCTTGACACGCCCCCCGTCAATGGTCTGGGGCCGCACGCCGAGCACCTGCGCCAGGGTGCGACCGAACTGGCTGAGGACCGTCACCCAGAGGCAGGCGGTCCCATCCTGCGCCCGGAGCGCACGCGCTAGACAAACCATGGAGGAACGGGATCCGGACGGAGCTACTCGATCCACCGCACGTCCACCCAGCGGCGCTCCTGGGCGGCACGCTCCACGGCGTCCACGACCCGCTGGGTCTCCGCCCCGTCCCGGAAGGTGGGATAATCCTTCGTCTCGCCCCGGATCGCCCGCAGAAAGGCCACGCCCTGGTCCAGCTTGTACCCCACCTGCGGGTCGTCCAGGCGCGGGTTGCGCGGGGAGCCGGGGTAGCGCAGCAGGTCGAAGGGAACCTCGGCCCGCGCCCACTGCTGCGTCCGGGTCATGGCTGGGCCCAGGCTGATCTGCAGCTCGAAGGGCCGGATCAGCTCGTAGAGGGCGGCCCCGCCCGTGCCGTGGACCTCGATCCCCTGGTAGGCCGCCCGTCCCGTACCGCCCCGCCCCGCCGCCGCCCGGTTCAGGTCGAAGGAGCCGATCGCCCCGCCGGCGAACTCCACCGTGAAGCTGCAGGCGTCCTCGGCGTCCGCGGGCACCCTGCGCGCGCCCGAGGCATCCGGCCGCTCGGGGACGTAGACGCGGGTCACCCCGCAGACAGCAGCGATGTCGCCCAGGAGATAGCGCGCGAAGTCGATGCCGTGGGAGGCCATGTCCGCCACAACCCCGGCCCCTGCCTGGCTGCGCTGGTTGCGCCAGGCGACGGGCGTGGCCGGATCCAGCATCAGGTCCGTGAAGTAGGCGAGCCGCCACTGGCGGATCTCCTGGAAGTGGCCCTCCGCGACCAGCCGCTTGAAGAAGCGCAGCGCCGGGACGAACCGGAAGGTGAAGGCCACCATGTGGACGATCCCCGCCCGCTCCGCCGCCTCCTGCAGTTCCCGCGCCTGGGCGTAGTTCAGGCCCAGCGGCTTCTCGCACAGGACGTGCTTCCCCGATCCAACGGCCGCCATGGCGACCTGGTACGTCAGCCCGCTGGGAGGGCAGACCACCACCGCGTCCACCGTGGGGTCGGCGAGCAGGGCCTCCCAGGTGGAGTGGACCGTGGGAATGCCCCACCGGGCCGCGAAGGCCCGGGCCCCCTCCTCGGTGCGCGAGGCGACGGCCGCGACCTCGCACCAGTCGGGGCAGAGCTGCAGCGAGGGAACGTGGACGAAGCCGGCAATCCGGCCCGCCCCGATGATGCCGACGCGGATCTTCCTGGTGGCCATGCGATGCGCTCCTTGTCTCGGGGCCCCGCGCCCGGCGGGTCGGTCGCTACTTACCATAGCCTGCGTCGCTGGGCAATCATTCTCCGGGCATTCTCCGGGCGGCCTGCCTCCCCACCGCCCGCGGCTCCGGCGCCGGCCCCAACGGTCCCCGACCCGCTCGGAAAGTCTTTGACAGGGCATGGCGCATCCGACTACAGTTCTCCGTCGCTCTTCGCACTCACCCTTCAGCCCGAAGCATTCACGAAGGGCTTCGTGACTGCTCCGGGCTCATGTGGAGGATGTCACCATGCGCCTGCTCAGCCGTCGGATGTTCCTCGCCCTCCTGTCCGCAAGCCTGCTCCTCCTCGGCCTTTCGCCCTGGGGCCATGCCGGCCAGACAGAGAAGTCGGTCAAGATCACCATCCTGCAGCTCAATGATCTCTACGACATCACCCCCGTCGAGCAGGGCAAGAAGGGCGGCCTGGCTCGCGTGGCCACCCTCCGCGATCGGATTGCCAAGGATTCCCCCAATACCGTCCTGGTCGTGGCGGGGGACTTCCTCTCCCCCTCGACCATGTCCAGCCTGTTCCAGGGGGTCCAGATGGTCGCGCTCTTCAACGCCGTCGGCGTGAACCTGGCCACCTTCGGGAACCACGAGTTCGACTACGGCGAGGACGTGACACTGGAGCGCATGAACCAGTCGCGCTTCACCTGGGTCTCTGCCAACGTGCTGGACCCCAAGACGGGACTCCCCTTCGGCGGAGCGGTCCCCTTCACCCTGTGGGACTTCGACGGCGTGCGCGTGGCCTTCTTCGGGCTGACCACTCCGGAGACCTCGACACTGTCCAAGGGGGCCAGGAGCATCAAGTTCCTGCCGCCGATCCAGGCGGCCAAGGACGCCGTGGCCCGCGCGCAGCGCCTGAAGGCGGACGTGGTGGTTGCCCTCACCCACCAGGACATGGCGGATGACAAGCAGCTGGCCGCTGCCGTGCCGGGCATCGACCTGATCCTGGGCGGGCACGAGCACGTCCCGCTGGACGCCAAGGTCGGGCAGACGCAGATCCTGAAGACCGGCTCCGACGCCGTCAACCTCGGGCGGATCGATGTGACGGTCACCAAGGGGCCCTCGACGCGCCGCGTCGAGACAAAGTGGGAGCTGATCCCCGTCACGGATCAGGTCCCCGACAAGCCCGAGGTGGCGGCCCTGGTCAAGCAGTACGAGACCGCCATGGCGGGCAGGCTGAATGTGATCGTGGGGGAGACCCGACTGCCGCTCGACACCCGGAACGACATTGTCCGCACCCAGGAGTCGGCGGTCGGTAACCTCATCGCCGACCTGATCCGCGCCGCCGTCCAGGCGGATGTGGCCCTTGTCAATGGCGGCGGCATCCGGGGCAACACCGTGATCCCGGCCGGCCAGCTCACGCGGGGAGACGTGCTGAAGATCATGCCGTTTGCCAACAAGATCGTGAAGATCGATGTCACGGGCGAGACCCTGCGGGCCGCCCTGGAGAGCGGTCTGAGCCAGCACGAGCGGACGGCGGGCCGCTTCCCGCAGGTGTCCGGCATCCGCTACACGTTTGATCCCAAGCGCCCCGCCGGCTCCCGCCTGGTCTCGGTCACGGTGGGTGGCCAGCCGCTGGAGCCCAAGCAGCGTTACACCCTGGCCACATTCGAATTCATCCTGGGCGGCGGGGACGGCTACACCATGATGAAGGAGGGCACGGTCCTGGTGCGGGCCGAGATGGGTCCCATGGACTCGGATGTGATCCTGGAGCGGCTGAAGGCGGGGCCGATTGCCCCGGTGCTCGACGGCCGCATCCGGCAGGCGCAGTGAGCGGTGGCGGGCCGAAGGAGCCCGCAGCGATGACGAGCAAGCCCATCTACGCCGGCCGCGTGGTGAGCCTGAACCTGGAGACCGTCACACTGCCCAACGGCGCGACGGTCGAGCTGGAGGTCATTCACCACCCGGGTGCCGCCGCCGTCGTACCGGTGCGGGAGGATGGGGCAGTGCTCCTGATCCACCAGTACCGGCACGCCGTCGGCGGCTACATCTACGAGCTCCCGGCCGGAAAGCTGGATCCGGGCGAGGATCCCAAGGACTGCGCCGCGCGCGAACTCGAGGAGGAGATCGGCCTGCGCGCCTCGTCGCTGGAGCACCTGGTGACCTTCTACACCACGCCCGGATTCACCGACGAGGTGATCTACGTCTATCTAGCCAGCGGCCTGACGCCGGGACGCCAGAAGCTCGACACTGACGAGGTCCTCGAGGTGGTCGCCTTCCCGCTCGAGGACGCGCTCGCCAAGATCCGCGACGGCACGATCCGCGACGGCAAGACCATCGTGGGTCTGCAGACGGTGTACTTGGCCAAGCACTCCCCCTGATCGGAGGCTCCCGGGTCCTCTTGCCTCGCTGATCCTGGTCCAGGACTGCTCGATCCACCCCCCGGCGGCGGTAAACGCACCGACCGGCGCCGGGGGATTCCCCCCTCCTGTTCCGCCTCCTGCCGGCTGTCCCCCTCCGGCACACGAATCTCGTCCTCCACATCCCACACCCGTGACCGAGAAGGCCCACGCCATGGCGCTCGCCTTTCCGAGCAGTCGCGTCCGATGGACACGCGAGCGAGGCATGTCCGGCGCATTGCGGAGGTGAATGCTCCTAGACCAGGGATGGCAGAAAAAAGGCAAGCGCAGGCCAAAAAAAGACAATATCAGACAAGCGGCCGTGCAGGGCAGTGCCTAGCTTCTATGGTGTAACGGTGTGTACCCCCATCGGCGCTCGGCAACCCCCGCCGAAAGCCACGTGACGCCTGGTCACGGTGCAGTACCTCATGATTGTCTTCGCACACCGAGGACGATTCGAATGACTTTGCCCTCGGCGCCCCTTCGGGGCCCTCCTCCGCCGCAGATTGCACCCGTGACCGGGTGGTGTCCCATTTGCGCACATTTCTCCCCACGAACCGACGGAGTTCCCGGCGGGTAAGCCGGGGTCCATGTCGGCGGAACGGGGGAGGCGTGAACGGGATCCTCTGGACGTCCAAGACGGTGGGATGCAATACCGGCCAGGCAACAGGGATGCCATGTTGGCGGAGGAGACGTCAATGGAATCAAGAACCTTGCATTCCGGGGACGGTTCCCCGGGCATGATCTCGCGCCGCGGCCTACTCAAGGGTGCCGCTGGCCTGGCGGCGGTCTGGTCGACATCTGCCTGGGCAACATCACACGAAGACCATAGCTGGAAACATCAGGGGTCGATTTTCGCCTATGTCGGCACCTACACCCCGAACGGTGAGGGCATTCACCTCCTCAGAATGAATCCATGGACGGGAGCTCTCACGCCGATCAAGGTCTTCCCGAGTGGTGACGTCAACCCGTCCTGGATCGCTTTCGATCCGAAACGAAAATACCTGTACGCTGCCAATGAGATCTTCGATGCCACCGGCTCGGTGAGCGCGTTTGCCATCGATCGATCCACCGGCGATCTGACACACATCAATACCGTGAGCTCGGCAGGTGACGGCCCGGCCCACCTGAGCGTGGACCCCCTGGGGAAATACGTGTTCGTCGCCAACTACGGCGGCGGAAACGTGGCCGTGCTACCCATCCTGTCAGGCGGAGCGCTGGGTCCTGCCACGGACGTGGTTGCCGACAACAGCGTCTGTTCGCCGGCGCCCTGTCCTCTGGGACCCATCCATGCCGAGAACGCCCCGCCGGGCAGCTTTGCCATCAGCGGCCACGACGCGCCTCACGCCCACATGATCCAGACCGATCCCGCCGGCAACTACGTCATCGCCCAGGATCTGGGACTGGATCTGACCATCGTGTGGAAGCTCGACCGGACGAACGGCAAGCTCATCAACCACCAGACGGTGTCGTCGTCTCCAGGAGCGGGGCCGCGCCACTTTGCCTTCCATCCCAACGGCCACTGGTTCTATTCGCTCAACGAAGAGGCCTCCACGCTGACCTTCATGACCTACGATCCGAAACTGGGATTGCTGACCCCTCAGCAAGAGATTCCGACCCTGCCGCCCGAGTTCAAGGGCACCAGTTTTACCTCGGAAGTGATCGTCTCCCCGGATGGACAGTTCGTGTACGCGGCCAATCGCCTGCACGACACCATCGCCATCTTCGATGTCGGCAGGTCGGGCAGGGTAACGCGACTCGGGGAGGTGTGGACCCGGGCCGATTATGCGCGCAACATCAACATCGATCCCACCGGCCGATTCATGTACGCGTGCCACAACCGAAGCGACAACATCACCATTTTCCGGATCGACGGGGGAGGTCGCCAGCTCACGTTCGCCGGGGAATACGCCGCCGTGGGCAGCCCGGCGATCATCATCTTCCTGGAGTAGGCAGTACGACTTCCCCGCAGCCCCACCCGATCGACATCGCCCGAGCGCCGGGGGCCCCGGCGCTCGGGTCATGCCGCTCGCCAAGAATCCTGACTCACGCCTTCGAGGCCCTTTTTCCGTTTGACAGGCACTACCCCCTTCGGTAGGTTCCCCCCGGTCTTTCGAGGGAAACTCCAACCCCGGAGGGAGGCATGGCGATCGTCACGATCGTGGGCGCCGGCATGATGGGCACGGCCACGGCCTGGCCGCTCAGCGATAACGGCCACACCGTGCGGCTCGTCGGGACGCACCTGGACGCCGACATCATCAGGAACTGCAAGGACAAGGGCTTCCACCCGCGGCTGAAGCGGCAGCTTCCGCCGGGGGTCCGGCCCTTCTTCGTCGAGGAGATCGCCCAGGCACTGGAGGGGACCGAGATTGTCCTGAGCGGGGTCAACTCGTATGGGGTGCACTGGATCGGGCAAACCCTGGCCCCGTACCTCCGGACGGACCACCTGCTCATCGCCATCACCAAGGGCCTGGAGGCCACGGCCGAGGGGGATCCGACCATTCTCCCGGACGTCCTGCGTGGCGAGCTCCGCGCCAACGTGCGTGAGCGGGTCCGGATCGCTGCCGTCGGCGGCCCGTGCATCGCGGGCGAGCTGGCCGGCCGCCGGCAGAGCTGCGTCGTATTCGGCTGCCCCGACCGCGAGGCGGTCGAACGGCTGGCCGCCGCCTTCCGGACGCCGTATTACCACATCTGGACGACGACGGATCTCGTCGGCCTGGAGTTCTGCGCCGCGATGAAGAACGCCTACACGCTGGGGGTGGGACTGGTGCACGGGGTCCTGGAGAAGGCCGGCGGGATCGACGCGGCGGATGCCCACATGCACAACCTGGCCTCGGCGATCTTCGGGGAGGCCTGCACGGAGATCGA
>Ga0316622_100001942_pt1 | contig 13952 bp, 11 predicted proteins | sample OWC_Aug_OW2_C1_D_FD_207646 | JGI IMG/M metagenome (GOLD analysis project Ga0316622, IMG submission 207646) | Wetland soil microbial communities from Old Woman Creek delta, Ohio, United States - OWC_Aug_OW2_C1_D5_C | ecosystem: Environmental > Terrestrial > Soil > Wetlands | place: USA: Ohio... | reverse complement strand
CGCGACGATACCGCATGCCGACCGTGGAGGACAGCGTCATGGCCACCAGCGGAGCGGTCAACAGCTCGATTTCCAGATCACGAACACGGGCCCGGCTGCCGAGTCCGGGCGGGTCCAGGTCACGGTGTGCCGCGATGCGCCGGGATGCGCTGCGGGAAACGCCTGCGGCCAGTGCAACTTCGACAGGCAGCTCGAGTCCTGTCGCTGACCGCGGGCGGGCTCAACGACCGACCCGGGCGTCGATCCACCGATCGACCTTGGCGGTCTCTTCCGGCACCGTGTTGTGGCCGGTCTCGACCGCGAGCAGCAGCTGCTTCGGGGCGGTGACCACGTTGTAGGCCGCGTGCATCGAGGTCGGGGGGCAGACCTCGTCGTTCCAGCCCCAGGCGTACAGGCCCGGCGCCTTCACTCGGCGGGCGAAGTTCACGACGTCGTAGTAGGCGGCGGTGCGGACCTTGGCCGGGATGCGATGGCCGTCCTTCTCATCCTTGAAGAGGTGCGGCCAGCCCCCGGCGCGCCCCTTCAGGTAGCCGGCCATGTCGGAGAGGGCCGGGTAGTAGGGCGCGAGGGCAGTGACGCGCGGGTCCAGGCCGGCCGTCGTGATCGTGAGCGCCCCGCCCTGGCTGCCTCCGGTGACGATCAGGTTCTTCCCGTCCCACTTCGGGTGGGACACGAGGAAGTCGTTGGCGCGCAGGCAACCGAGGTAGACGCGGCGGTAGTAGTAGTGGTCCCGGTCGTCGAGGTTGAAGGCGGCGTACCCCCGGCCGGTGTTGAAGGCGCCGGCAAGGAGGCCCTCGTAGACCTCGCCGGGAAGATCGACCGGGATCCCGTGGATGCCCACCTGCAGTGTGATGAAGCCCCGCTCGGCCGCGTCGACGAGGCCCCGGTACGGCCGCGCGCCCGCTCCCGGCGGGTTCATGAGCGCCGGGAAGCGGCCCTCGGCCTTCGGCACCGCGAGGATCCCGTAGAACCGGCTCGTACCCCTCGCGTCGCTGCCCACGTTCTGGAGGCTGACGTGGAAGACGTCGACCTTGCCCGTGGAGAGCTCGGGCTTCGGCGCGAGCCGCGCGTCGATGGGCAGCTTCGCCAGCGCCTCCTTCGCACCCGTCCAGAAAGCGTCGAAGTCCGCCGGGTTCTCCACCGCGGGCTCGATCCTCTCCGGCGCGTAGGCGGCCGTCCCGACGGACCGGTACTCGCGACCGTCCACGGTCGTGGTGACCGCACACCGCAGGAAGCCGGGCTCCTTCATCGTCCCCCCATCGACGACGAGGCGGTCCGCGGTCGCGGTCGCGGCCTTCTCGACGAGCGGCGGCATCTGCTCCGGGCCGCACGCGACCTTGACCGGCGTCCCGGCGAGCCCGTGCCCGTCGCGCGTGACCGTCACGTGGAACCGGGCGGGGGCGCCAATCGCGTAGGACCAGTCCGCGCGGTCGGGGACGACCGACACGCGCACGGCCCCCGCCCGCTCCTGGCCGATCGCCCACGTCCCGACCGCGACCGCGACGACCGTCCCGATGAGTCGCCTCATGCGCCGAGCCTCCTGCTCCCGGCCGGGAGCGCCCGGATCATATCCCGGGGCGATTCCGGTCCCCGACCCGCGTGGAACGCGGGTCGGCGCCTGTCCCACGGGAAGGCCTCGGCGAAGTCCCCGTGTTGATCGGCAGCCGCCGGGGCGGTACCGCCTGTAGAATGAGCCGCCGCAGAAACCCCGGAGGGACCCCATGAACCGACGCGAGCTCATGAAGACGACGCTGGCCGCGGGAGCGGCGGCCGCCCTGGGCGGCTCGAAGGCCCTGGCGGCGCCTCTCTCCACTCCGTTCCGGCTCAAGTACGCGCCTCACTTCGGCATGTTCGAGCACCACGCGGGCAAGGATCTCGTGGACCAGCTGAAGTTCGGCGCCGACCAGGGCTTCACCGCCTGGGAGGACAACGGCATGCCGGGCCGGCCGGTCGAGGTCCAGGAGCGGGTGGCGAAGGAGATGGCCCGTCTCGGCCTGACCATGGGCGTCTTCGTGGCCATGGGTGACTTCCAGAACGTCACGTTCGCCTCGACGAGGCCCGAGATCCGGGCGGACATCCTGGCCAAGGGCAGGGCGGCGGTCGAGGTGGCGAAGCGGGTGAACGCGAAGTGGACGACGGTCGTTCCGGGCCGGTACGACGTAGGGCTCGAGTGGGACTACCAGACCGCGAACGTGATCGACAACCTCAAGCGCCTGGCCGAGGTCCTCGAGCCGGCGGGGCTCGTCATGGTGCTCGAGCCGCTCAACCCCTGGAAGGACCACCCCGGCCTCTTCCTCACGAAGGTCCCGCAGGCGTTCCAGATCTGCCGGGCGGTGGGAAGCCCCTCGTGCAAGATCCTCTTCGACATGTACCACCAGCAGATCACCGAGGGGAACATCATCCCGAACATCGACCGCGCGTGGGAGGAGATCGCCTACTTCCAGCAGGGCGACAACCCCGGCCGCCAGGAGCCCACCACCGGCGAGATGAACTACCGGAACATCTTCCGGCACATCCACGGCAAGGGCTACGCGGGCGTCCTGGGAATGGAGCACGGGATCGCGAAGCCCGGGATCGAGGGCGAGAAAGCGCTCCTCGAGGCGTACCGGAGCTGCGACTCGTTCTAGCGCGCGAGGCCTCCCGCCTCAGGACGCCGGGGCGGGCGCGACGTTCTTGTTCGTCCGGAAGAGGTTCGTGGGGTCCCAGCGGGCCTTGATCTGGGCGAGCCGCGCCAGGTTCTTCCCGTAGGCGGCCGCCAGGCGCTCGCCCGTCTCTTCCTCGGTCAGGAAGTTGACGTAGGTGCCGCCCGTCGAGAAGCGGCGCATGTCGCGCCAGGTCGAGCGGGCCCACTCCACGTGGATGGCGTCCTCGGCCTCCTTCTCCCAGGAGGCCGCGACGTTGAGCACGGCCGCGGCGTCCCGGTTGCCCACCGGCGAGTGGTCCGACGGCCATCGCCCCACCGCCCCGCCGAGCTGGAAGACGATGACCGCGGAGTGGGGCGAGGTGAGACGCGAGGCGTGCTCCATCACACTCGCCAGCATCGCGCTCTCGATGCCGGGCAGGTACTCGGACTTCCAGTAGTAGCGTCGGCCGCGCGGCTGGGTCGCGTCGAGCAGGCTCTGCTGCGTCACGTAGGGTCGCCGCTGGAGAATGTCGCCCACCGGCTTTCCGAACGCCTTGATCGGCGCGAGGTGCTTCTCCGCCTCGGCGATCTCTCCGGTGTGACAGGCGAGGAGCATCACGATGGGCTTGCCGTGGACGCCCCGGTCGAGCCACGGGGCCGGCGGAGCGATCCGCATCGCCGCCACCAGCGTGAGCTCCGGCGGGGCCTCCGTCGCGGTCTTGCGGAACATCTCGAGGACCGCGGGAGCCTGGTCGGCGGGCCACGCGACGGCTCCCGCGAAGACCTCGGGGCCCACCGGGTGGAGGACGTACTCCACACCGGTCAGGACGCCGAAGTTCCCGCCCCCGCCGCGAAGCCCCCAGAAGAGGTCGGGGTTCTCGTCCTCGCTGGCGTGCACGAGGCGCCCGTCGGCCGTCACGACGTCCATGGACCGGACGTTGTCGCTCGTCCACCCGAACCGGCGCGAGGTGTACCCGAAGCCGCCGCCCAGGGTCAGCCCGGCGACGCCGGTGGCGGACACGAAGCCGAGAACGGCCAGCAGCCCGTGAAGCTGCGTCTCCCGGTCCACGTCCCCGAGGAGGCAGCCCGCCTGCGCCCGGGCGGTCCGGGACCGCGGGTCGACCCACACCCCCCGCATCAGGGAGAGGTCGAGCATCAGGCCGCCCTCGGCCACCGCCAGACCGGAGATGTTGTGGCCACCGCCCTTCATGGACAGCGCGATCCCGCTCTCCCGGGCGAAGCGCACGCCGGCGAGCACGTCGGAGACGCCGATGCACCGGGCGACGAGCGCGGGACGGCGATCGATCATCGCGTTCCAGAGGGAACGCGCGTCCTCGTATCCCGCGTCGCCGGCGAGGAGGAGCGGCCCGCGCAGCGCGGTCCGCAGCCCGTCCACGAGCTTCTGATCGAGCGCCAGCGGGGCGCCCTCCCTCGTCAGGGCGGCAACGGTCGGCATCGTTCACCTCCAGGGGCCGCACAGAGGAGTCGGCCAGGGATCCACGGCACACGAATGCCGTCGAAGTGACACCACGGTGTCACCGGCGACAAAGAGCTGTTCGAGTTCTTTGGTCAGAAGTTAGACCCCGAGGTCTCTCCTGTCAACGGGTAGCCGTTTCCATGGACACGCGGTGGAATGGAGGGTCACGGCCATGGCGACGGCGCACGGGAACTCGACCGGCAGCGAGCCCGAAGGCACGCACGGCGGTTCCGTCGAGGGCCCGCTACGGCCGCCGCAGCAGGTCCACGAGCGCGGCCAGCAGGAGCAGCACGTTCGCCTTCTGCGAGCCGTGGCCCATGAGGCCGATCCGCCAGACCTTGCCCTTGAGCGGGCCGAGCCCGGCGCCGATCTCGATGCCGTACTCGTCGCGCAGCCGCCCGCGCACCACGGCCTCGTCCACTCCGTCCGGCACGCGCACGGTGGTGAGCGACGGGACGCGGAGCGCGGGGTCCGCCACGTGGAGCGCGAGGCCCATGGCCTCGAGGCCGTCCCACAGCATCTCCGCGTGGGCGCGGTGCCGCTCCCATCGGGCCTCGAGCCCCTCCTCCTCGACGAGCCGCAGGCCCTCGCGGAGCGCGTAGACCATGGTCGACGAGATCGTGTGGTGGTAGGCGCGGTCGGCGCCCCAGTAGCGCTCGAGGAGCTCCAGGTCGAGGTACCACCCGTGCGCGGGGCGAGTGCGGGCCTTCGTCACCTCGCGCGCGCGCGGGCCCAGCGTGACCGGGGCCATCCCCGACGGGCAGCCCAGGCACTTCTGCGAGGCCGAGTAGGCCGCGTCGGCGCCCCAGCCGTCGATCTCGACCGGCACGCCGCCCAGCGACGTGACGCAGTCCACGATCAGGAGCGCCCCGTGACGGTGCGCGATCTCGCCGAGGCCGTCCATCGGCTGCAGGGCGCCGGTGGAGGTCTCGGCGTGGACGATGGCCACGGCCTTCGGCTTCGCCGCCGCCACGGCCGCCTCCACCTCCTCCGCCGTGAACACCTCGCCCCACTCCTTCTCGGTCTTCGTCACGAGGACGCCCATGCGGCCCGCCAGCTCGGCCATGCGGTGGCCGAAGAACCCGGCGGCACAGACGACGAGCCGGTCGCCGGGCTCCAGCAGGCTGCCGAGGACCGACTCCATCCCCGCCATGCCCGTCCCCGAGACGGCGAGCGCCAGCTCGTTCGAGGTGCGGAAGGCCTGACGCAGGAGGCCGCGGGTGTCGTCGAGCAGGCGGATGAGCTCGGGGTCGAGGTGGCCGATGACCGGCGCCGCGAGGGCCCTCATCACGCGGGGGTGCACGGGGCTGGGGCCCGGCCCGAGCAGCAATCGCGCCGGGGGGTTCAACTCGTCGAAGACGTCCATTCGGGGCCTCCGGCCGGGAGAAGCACCCTCCCGACGGTGCGCACGCTAGGCCCGTTGCCGGGCCAAGTCAAACGCCCGGCGCGGCCCGTCGCCCCGGTGCGAGATCGGCCGTCTCTTTCTACGGAACCGGAGCCGGCCGATCCGCGTCCAAGCACTCGAGGCTTGACACGTGGGTTCTTTCGTACTATTTCATTAGTAGATCGATGAGAAAGCCCAGCCCGACGCTGACCCCGCAGGAGCTCGAGATCATGAAGGTGGTGTGGTCGCGCGGCGACGCGACCGTCCGGGACGTGTACGAGGCCCTCCTCCAGGAGCGGAGGATCGCCTACACCACGGTCATGACGATGATGAACGTGCTGGAGAAGAAGGGGCACCTCAGGAAGAAGGTCGAGGGGCGCTCGTTCCTCTACCGGCCGACCCGGCCGCAGCAGAAGGTCGTGGGGTCGATGGTGCGGGAGTTCGTCGAGCGGGTGTTCGGCGGCTCCGCCGCGCCGCTGCTCGCGCACCTCGTGGACGAGGAGCACCTGACCGCCGGAGAGCTCGACGCGCTCGCGAAACGGATCCAGGAGAAGCGATGAGCGACCTCGAGCTCGCGCTGCGCAACCTCGCCGCCTGGAGCCTGCAGGTCGGCGTCGTCGGCCTGGCGGCCGCGGCCCTGTCGCGGCTCCTGCCCGTCGAACGGCCCGCCGCCCGCCTCGCCCTCGGCCAGGCGCTGCTGGCCCTCGTGCTCGGCCTGCCCCTCGTGCAGCCGTGGCACGCGACGGCGTCCGCGGTCACCTGGTCCTTCTCCTTCGCGCCTTCCTCCCCGGCCCCGCTCACGCCGCCGGGCGACGCCCGTTCCTCCCCGGTGGTCCCGCGCTGGAGCGCCGCCGTGGCTGTCCTGCTCCTGCTCGGCGCCTCGTTTCGCCTGACACGGGTGGGCGCCGGCCTCGTGCGGCTGCGGTCGCTGCGCCGCGAGTCCCTGCCGCTCGACGCGCCGCCGTGGCTTCTCGCCCTGCGCGACGAGGTGGCGCCGCGAGCCCGCTTCCTCCTCTCCGACGAGGCCGGCACTGCGGCGACGTTCGGCCTGCACCGCCCGATCGTCCTGCTCCCCCGCCCCTTCGAGTCCATGGATCGCGAGCGCCAGGCGGCGATCGCGCTGCACGAGCTCGTCCACGCCCGCCGCGCCGACTGGGCGGCGCTGATGGCGGAAGAGCTGCTGAAGGCCCTCCTCTTCTTCCACCCCGCCGTCCACTGGCTCGTCGCTCGCATCCGCCTCGCCCGCGAGCAGACCGTGGACGCGTCGGTCGTCCACCGCCTCGGCCGCCGCGAGCCGTATCTCGAGTCGCTCGTCGAGATGGCGCGGCTCGCCGCTCAGGCGCGCACGGTCCCGGCCGCGCCCTTCCTTCGCGAGAGCCACCTCCGGGAGCGGGTGGATCTCCTGCTGAAAGAGGTCTCCATGTCCCGCTTCCGCACGCTGACCCACCTCGTGCTCACCGCCGCCGCCCTCGTCCTCGTCGTGTCCTGGGCCTCCTCCGCCGTCCCCCTGCAGTCGGCGAAGCCGGCCGCGCCCGTCGCGAAGATCGCGATCTCGGACGAGGTCAAGGCCCCCGGCGAGCCGAAGCTCGTCCGCCAGGTCAAGCCCGTCTACCCGCCCGAGGCCAGGGCCGCAGGAGTCCAGGGCTTGTTCCAGATCGAAGTGATCATCGGCAAGGACGGCACGATCAGGGACGCCCGGGTGGTCGCCTCGGCGCCGACCGTGGAGCGGCTGAAGGAGCTGGAGGCCAGGAAAGGCACCCCGGCCGCCACGGAGGGCGACCCCCGCCTGGCCGAGGCCGCGCTCGCGGCGGTCAAGCAGTGGCAGTACGCGCCGGTCCTCAAGAACGGCAAGCCGGTCGAGTTCACGGCCACTGTGACCGTGAACTTCAGGCTCGCCTGACGTGGTGCCCGCGGCCCCGCCGGGCCGATCCCTCTCGATCGGCTCCGCGGGGCCTCCGTGCGTCTACGCCCTGCCGCGGCGCGCCGTCGCCACCGCCGCCACGAAGCAGAGAAACGCGGCGGCCAGGAAGGCGAGAGGCGCCGGGAACCAGTAGCGAAGGGCCACCGCCGTCATGATTCCGTAGACGCCGGCATGGACGATCGACGCCTGGCGAACGAGCCCCGGCGCCCGCTCCTCGTGCCGCAGGAGCAGGAGGCCCAGCAGGCCCATCCCGGCCGGCAGGATCGAGAAGGTCAGGCTGAACCCCGCCACGATGTCGAACATCGACCGGACGAAGCCGAGCCCCATGTCCTGCGGGTTGGCCCGCATCAGGGAGAGGAGCTGCCTCTCGGCCTCGGTGTCGCCCTGGGCGCTCATCAGGCCGTAGTGCCCCACGAGGTGCACGACGCCGAGCGCGACCAGGACCCAGCAGCCCGCGGCGAACAGCTTGCGCGACATAGGCTCTCCTCTGTCAGCACCGGCGGCGGCCGGTGTAGGATCGCACGGCCGGGCGTCCGGCACCATCCCGGGAGGGACCACATGACCCGCCGCCATCTCTTCGTCGCGTTCTCAGCCCTTCTGCTCGTCGCACCCGCGCTGCGGGCCGAGGCGCCCCCCGCCACCGCCCCGGAGTCGGTGGGCCTGTCGTCCGAGCGGCTGCAGCGCCTGCGCTCGGTGATGCAGCAGTACGTGGACCAGGGCCAGGTCTCGGGCCTCGTGACCTACGTCGCCCGCAACGGCCGGGTTGCGCACCTCGAGGCCTTCGGCAAGGCCGACGTCGAGGCCGGTCGGCCCATGCAGAAGGACACGATCTTCCGCGTCGCCTCCCAGACGAAGGCCTTCACGAGCGTCGCCGTGATGATGCTCGTCGAGGAGGGGAGGATCGGCCTGACCGATCCCGTCTCGAAGTTCATCCCGGCCTTCGAGAAGACGACGGTGGCCCTGCCGCCGCCGGCCGGCGCGGTGGCCGGCTCCCCGGTCAGCGTCGTGCCGGCGAAGCGGCCGATCACGATCCGCGACCTGCTGACCCACACCGCGGGGATCTCGTACGGCCACGGGCCCGCGGAGCAGCAGTGGAAGGCGGCGGGCATCCAGCACTGGTACTTCGCCGATCGCAACGAGCCGGTGTCGGCGGTGGTCGAGCGGATGGCCGCGCTCCCGATGGACGCGCAGCCGGGCGAGAAGTACGTCTACGGCTACAACACCGACATCCTGGGCGTGGTGGTGGAGAAGGTCTCGGGCCTGACCCTGGCCGAGTTCCTCCAGAAGCGGATCACGGGCCCCCTCGGTCTCGTGGACACGCAGTTCTACCTCCCGCCGGCGCAGAAGGACCGCCTGGCCACGGTCTACGCGGCGAAGGACGGGAAGATCGAGCGCGCCACCGACCCGAAGACGGGCCAGGGCCACTACGTCGAGGGCCCGCGCGTGGCGTTCGCGGGCGGCGCCGGCCTTCTCTCGACGGCGCGCGACTACGGGCGCTTCCTGCAGATGCTGCTGAACGGCGGTGAGATCGACGGGGTTCGGCTGCTGAGCCCGAAGACGGTCGAGCTGATGACGGTCAACCACGTGGGCACGCTCTTCAGCGACGGCACCCTCGGCTTCGGCCTCGGCTTCGACGTGATCGAGGACCTCGGCCGGGCCGGCCGCTACGGATCGGAGGGAGCCTTCGGCTGGGGCGGCGCCTACCACACGACCTACTGGGCCGACCCGAAGGAGAAGATGGTGGTGCTCCTGATGACCCAGCTCCTCCCTGCCGGCAACTCCGACCTGCACGCCCGGTTCCGGGCGCTCGTCTACCAGGCCGTCGTGGGCCCGCCCACGGGTGTTCCCGCCCCCCGACGTTAGCTGGCACTCGGCTCCTCAGGGCTGGTCGACGTCGGGCGGCGCCGGCCGCCGCCGGCTGACGATCACCACGCCCCCGAGGACGAGGGCCGAGCCGAGAAGGAGGCGCGGCCGCAGTGGCTCGTCGAGCAGCGCCGCGCCGATGGCAACCGCGACGATCGGGATCAGGTACGACATCAGCGCGAGGCGCGTCGCCTTCATGTTCGCCAGCAGCCAGTAGTAGATGGTGAACGTCACCGCCGACCCGAGAACCGCGAGGTAGAGCAGCGCCCCCACCGAGCGGGCGTCGAGAACGAGGGGAAGGTGCCGCTCGGCGAGGAGGGCCGCCGCCCCCATCACGACGCCGGCGAACAGCATGGGCACGGCCGCGAGCGACAGCGGGTGAACGCCGCTCCCCCACCGCTTGACCACGACGCTGGCCGCCGCCGACGCGAGCGGCGCCACGAGCATGACGAAAGCGGCGCGGCGCACCGCCTCCCCGCCGAGGAGGGTGAGGTCGTCGGAGAAGATCACGGCCACCCCGGTGAACCCGAGCACCATGCCCAGGGCCGCGCCTCTCCGGAGCCGCTCCCCCGGGAGGAGGAAGTGCGCGAGCGCGGCCACGAACAGCGGGTAGGTCGCGAAGAGCACGGCGGCGAGACCCGAGGGGATGTACTGCTCGGACCAGTAGACGGCCGAGTACGAGAGGCAGAAGGACAGCACGCCGTTCGCGAGCCAGAGGACCCGCTCGCGCGGGGCGCGGCCGAGGCGGATGCCGAGGAAGGGCGCGAGGGCCACGAGGAGCGCCCCCGCGAGCGCGAAGCGCAGGGCGACGCCGGTGAAGGGCGGCACCCCTTCGAGGCCGACCCGGATCGCGGCCCAGGTGGTCCCCCAGATGACGGTGAGGAGCCCGAAGCCGGCGAGCAGGCGGCCGCGCCCGGGCGAGCGCACCTCAGCCCCGGGGCTCGGGGTCGGGGGGCGGCGCCGGCGGCGCCGGCGGAGGCGGTCCCGGGGGCGGGGGCGCCGGCGCCTTCGGGGCCTCCGACGCCTTCGTGCCGTTCTGCGCCTGGGCGCCGCGCCCGAAGTTGCGGGCCTTCTCCGCGAACGCGGCCAGCCGGTCGTCCACGCGCCGGTTGACCGACCCTTCGGGATAGCGGCCGTCGGCACTCCTCTCTCCCGCGGGCAGGCCGGTGAGCAGCTCCACCGCCTCGTCCACCGTCTCGACCGGCCAGACGTGGAACTGGCCCTTCTCCGCCGCCTCCACCACGTCCGCACGCAGCATGAGGTGCTTGACGTTCGAGGCCGGGATCAGCACGCCCTGGTCGCCGGTCAGCCCGGAGGCCCGGCACACGTCGAAGAAGCCCTCGATCTTCTCGTTCACCCCCCCGATGGGCTGCACCTGCCCGTGCTGGTTCACGGAGCCGGTGATGGCGCGTCCCTGGCGCACGGGCACCTCGCCCAGGGCGGAGAGAAGCGCCACGAGCTCCCCGCACGACGCGCTGTCCCCCTCGACCCCGGAGTAGGACTGCTCGAAGACGAGGCTGGCCGCGAGCGACAGCGGCCGCTCGGAGGCGAAGCGCTGCCCGAGGAAGCCCGCGAGGATGAGGACGCCCTTGGAGTGGATCGGGCCGCCGAGCGCCACCTCCTTCTCGATGTCCACCACGTTGCCGCTGCCGAGCCGCACCCGCGCGGTGATCCGGCTGGGTCGGCCGAAGGCGTAGCCACCGAGCTGCAGCACCACCAGGGCGTTCACCTGCCCCACCGCCTCGCCGCGCGTGTCGATGAGGAGGGTGCCGCGGCGGATGTCCTCCTGGATGCGCTCGCGCACGCGGCTCGCCCGCCGCACCTGCGCGTCGAGCGCCGCCTGCACGTGCCCGGCGCGGACGACGTCCTCTCCGGCCTCCCCCGCCAGGTGGTCCGCCTCCCGCAGCAGGTCCGCCACCGTCTCCGCGTGGACGTGCAGCCTCTCCGCGTCGGCCGCCAGCCGCGAGGCCTGCTCGACCGCGCGGGCGACCGCACCGCGGTCGAGGGGCCGGAGCTTCTCGCGGCGGGCGAAGGTGCCGAGGAGCCGCGCGTAGAGCTGCTCGCCCTCGCCCGTGCGCTCGATCTCCTCCTCGAAGTCGGCGGCCACCTTGAAGAGCTCGGGGAACTCGGGATCGAGCTGGGACAGCATGTAGTAGAGGTAGCGCTCGCCGAGGAGGACGACCTTGACCTCGAGCGGGATCGGCTCCGGCTCGAGCGACGCGGTCGTGGTCAGGGCCAGCGCCTGCCCGATCGACTCGATGCGGATCCCCTTCGAGCGCAGGGCACGCTTCAGCTCGTCCCAGGCCAGCGGCTGCAGGAGCAGCCGCCGGGCGTCCACGATCAGGTAGCCGCCGTTCGCGCGGTGCAGCGCCCCCGCCTGGATCAGCGTGAAGTCGGTGACGAGGTTGCCCAGCTCCGCCACGTGCTCGACGCGGCCCACGAGGTTGGAGTGGGTCGGGTGGTCCTCGTAGACGACGGGGGCGCCGCCCGGAGAGGCCTGGGTCACGAGCACGTTCACCTCGTAACGGCGCGTCGGCCGCTTCTCGCCCCGGCCCCCGAGCAGCGCCTTCACCGCGTTCGCTCCCTCCGGCGGCGGGAGGAAGTCCTCGGCGTTGTCCACCACGTCCTTCTCCACGTCGGCGAGGTACTCGAGCACCGCCGGCACGTCCGCCCAGCGCGCCCGCACCTCGTCGACGAGGTTGGAGGTGGCGGAGGCCGTGACCAGCCGGTCGAGCCGGCGCATCTCCTCCCGGTGGCGGCGCGCCTCCCGCGGGAGCTCGCCCAGCGCGTCCTGGAGCTCCTGCTGGACCGCCGCCATCTCGGCCTTCACGCGCTCCTGCTCGGAGACGGGAAGGCGCTGGAACTCGTCGGGCTCGATCACCTCGCCGTCGCGCAGGGGCGCCATCCCCACTCCGGCCGGGGTCTTCACGATGGCCACCCCGCGCGCACGGGCCCGCGCCTCGATTCCGCCGAAGGCCTTCTCGCTCTGGACCGCGAGCTGGGCCTCGAGGGCCTTCTTCCGCGTGCGGTAGTCCTCGCTCTCGAAGACGGCGGGAATGGCGGCGCGGACCTCGTCCAGCAGCCGTTGCAGGTCGTCGCGGAGAAGGGGCGCGCGGCCCGGCGGCAGACGCAGGGCACGGGGCCGCCGCGGGTCGGCGAAGTTGTGGACATAGGCCCAGTCGGAAGGGGCCTTCTCCGAGCTGGCGCGCTGCTCGAGGAACGCCCGCACGAAGCCGTGCTTGCCCATCCCGGAGGTGCCGAGAGCGTAGAGGTTGTAGCCGTAGCGGCGGATGCCGATCGCGAAGCGCACCGCTTCCTCTGCGCGCTCCTGGCCGATGATCCCCGGCACGTCGGCGATGTCGGCGGTCGTGCCGAACGTGAAGGAGCCCGGGTCGCACCGGCGGCACAGGACGGACGGGGGCAGGGGCCGGGATTCGCTCATCGGGACGACTCCTCCGGGGGCTATTCTACGGTTTGACCCGGCGGCCCGTCCGGTTAGACTTGACACCCAATTGCCGGACACCCGACAGTCGATCAGGAGGCTGAACGTGCATCTTCGCAAGACCCTCGCGGCCGTGGCGCTCGCCGCCGCCGCCACCCTCGCCCTCGCCCTCGCCCCCGCCGCGCCCGCCGCGGCGCAGGATGTCGTCCAGGACGAAGGCGCCGCCTACCGTGCCTGGCACGACGCCAGCCAGGCGGGCGACAACGCCAAGGCGATGGCGGCGGCCAAGGCCTACATGGAGCAGTACCCGACCGGCCAGTACGCCGACTTCATCAAGAAGTGGTACGGCACGGCCCAGATGACGGCGCTCGACGCCGCGATCAAGGAGAAGCGGACCGCGGACATGATCGCGGTGGGCCGCGACATCCTCGCCACCGACCCCGAGAACCTCAACGTCCTCTACGCGCTCGCGTTCAATATCCGCCGCAACGAGCTCTTCGCGGCTCCGCAGAACTTCACCAATGCCCCGGCCGCGGTCGAGTTCAGCAAGAAGGCGATCGGCCTCGTCGAGTCCGGCAAGACGCTGACCGGCGTCCAGAGCTTCGACAAGAACGCCACCCTCGCCTGGATGACCCAGATCCTGGCCGTCAACGAGGGCAAGAACGGCAGCGCCGAGGAGGCGATCAAGCTCTACGAGAAGTCCACCTCGCTCGCGCCGGAGGACCCCTCGGTCGCCGCGCGCAACCTCCTGGCCGTGGTGTCGCTGCGGCAGGCGAAGTACACCGAGCTCGCCAAGGCCTACAACGCCCTCCCGGCGGAGGATCGCGCGGCGGCCGAGCCGAAGCCCGAGGTGAAGGCGGCCAAGGATGCCTTGAACGCCGAGGCCGACGCCCTGATCGACGCCGGCGCGAGCTTCGTGGCCTTCGGCAAGGCCAAGAACCTCCCCGCGGCAACGGTCGACCGCGTCAACCAGATGCTCCAGACCGTGTACAAGGGGCGCTTCCCCGAGGACGCGACGCTCGACGGCCTCAACAAGATCCTGGCCGGCAAGGGCGTGCCGACCCCGTAGGCGCAGCGCCGTCGTCGCACAGTCGAAGGCCCGGTGGCCGCTGCCCGCGGCCGCCGGGCCTTTGGTGTCTATCCGGACCGCCGGGGTGGAGGGCCCCCGGAGGCCTCAGTCGGTGATCTCGATCGTCTTGACGCTGTCGGGAAGCGGCGTCGCGGCGGAGACGTAGCCGATCG
>Ga0316622_100001940_pt1 | contig 13954 bp, 11 predicted proteins | sample OWC_Aug_OW2_C1_D_FD_207646 | JGI IMG/M metagenome (GOLD analysis project Ga0316622, IMG submission 207646) | Wetland soil microbial communities from Old Woman Creek delta, Ohio, United States - OWC_Aug_OW2_C1_D5_C | ecosystem: Environmental > Terrestrial > Soil > Wetlands | place: USA: Ohio... | reverse complement strand
GGCGCTCGGTTCTGGCAATGTGCATCGTGGCCGCTGTGGCATCGGTTTGGGCCATGGGGCCATTCACCACTGAACCCGCGGCAGCCCAGACTTTAACACGGGCAGCCCTCATCGTCCAGTTCGGCGACGGTAGCCACGTCACGCGCTGCGTATCCTTCAGCGAGGAAAGCATCAGTGGTCTGGAGCTACTCAGCCGCTCCGGACTACAGGTATCCCTGTGGGGAGGTGCGGTGTGTCGCATCGAGCAGGAAGGGTGCGACTATCCCGCCCAGCCATGCTTCTGCCAGTGCAAGGGCTCGTCCTGCCAGTACTGGAGCTACTGGCACTGGCAAGACGACCGAGTCTCACCATCTCCTGGGCATGGCGAAGTCTCGCCATCTCCCGGGCGAGGCGGCTGGACCTATGCCCAGATCGGGTCCGGGGACTATCCCGTGCATGACGGCGATGTGGAAGCATGGCTGTGGGGCGATGCAAACACGTCTCCGGTGGCCATCTCTTTCGCGGAAGTCTGTGGATCCTCCGCAAGCGCTACGGAGGCAACCCCGAATGCGACCGCGACCGCATCTGCTAGGGGTCCATCCGTCGAGAGCATACCACTGGCCCAGTATGCCCTCTTTGCCGCTATGGCCGTGGCGCTGGTTGTGGGTTTCTGGCTGGTACGCAGGCGACAGCGAGGGTAAGCTACGGTGGTATACCACACCCTGACCTGGCTTCTCTGGCTCTGTGCGGCGGCGTATCTGGCCCTAGTGAACGGGCAGCCGCTGCAGACGCTGCTGCTCGTGCTGGCCACAGGCACAGTGTTCACCCTGGCCAGCCGGCGGCAACACGCAGGACAAAGCGCCGGTGCGGAAAGCCGGTCGGTGGAGGGCTGGAGCACGTTCCTGCGCTTCGGGTTGTGGGTCTGGGTGGTGGCCACCCTCTTCAACCTGCTCTTTGCCCATGCTGGCAACATCGTCCTGTTTGTCCTGCCCCGCAACTGGCCTCTTGTGGGCGGGCCCATTACCCTGGAGGGCCTGCTCTATGGCCTGGCTCATGGAGCCAGCCTGTTTGCCGTGCTCCTGGTCTTTGCCACCTTCAACCTGGCTCTCGATGCCAACCGCGTGCTGCGCTGGCTGCCGGCCGGGCTGTTTCAGGCCGGTCTGGTTGTCTCCATCGCTCTCTCCTTCGTGCCCCAGATGATGGCCAGCTTGAAGGACGTGCGCGAAGCACAGCTTGTACGCGGCCACAAGTTCCGGGGCTTGCGGGACCTGCCGCCCCTGTTCGTACCCTTGATCACCACCGCGTTGGAGCGTTCCCTGACGCTGGCCGAATCGCTGGAAGCGCGCGGCTTTGGCGGAGTTTCGCCATGGGTTGGGCAAGGCAAGACCATGCCGCCGTCCGGGCGCGGCATCGACGGGATGATGGACACGCACCAGGCGGGCGAACAGCATCCCTCCGCCTCGGCTGATGCCGGCACTCTGTCCAGCCCAACGGGCGGAAGACGGTACCCACCAGGCCGGGGGCATGCGGCCAGCACGGCCGCCACTCTGCTCAGCCTGATCGGCCTCCTGGTCGGCCTCATCTGGCGAGCCACCGATGTCCAACCGCCATGGCTGGGGGGCGTCGCGCTGGCCCTCAGCGCAGTACTTCTGCTGGTGGCAGTGTATCTGCAGGGTCGCGGTTTCAGACGAACACACTACCGGGTCGAGGTGTGGCAGCCGCGAGATACCTGGGTCGCCCTGGCCTGTGCCGTGTCCATGGCGATCGTTGCTTATACCCAGGCACGAAACTCGCTGGCCCTGTTCTACTACCCCTACCCCCCATTCTCACCCTGGCCAACGTTCACGTTGTCCGTCGGTGTGGCCACCCTCCTGATCGCTGCGCCAGGCCTGCTGTGGCCGGCGCAGGCCGCCCGGCACATGCCTGAGAAAGAATCCATGGCAGACAGCCAGGACGATCCGCGCTCAATCCCACAGGATGAGCGGGAAAAGGACAATCTGTGACGCGCGTTGCACAAATCCAACTGCAAAACGTAAGCTTTTCCTATCCCAACACGGACCACCCCGTGCTCAGGGACGTGTGCCTGGAGATCCACAGCGGCGAGTTCATCCTGGTGGTCGGGCCGTCCGGGTCAGGCAAATCGACCCTGCTGCGCACCCTCAACGGCTTGGTGCCGCACTTTAGTGGAGGGCGCATCGCCGGACAAGTGCTCGTGGACGGACAGAACCCTGTCATCGAGGGCCCCCATTGCATGAGCACCATCGTTGGGCTGGTACAGCAGGATCCAGAAGCGCAGTTCGTCGTGGACACGGTAGAGGACGAGCTGGCCTTTGGGATGGAGAACCAGGCCGTTGCACCGGCCCTGATGCGCAAGCGCATCGAAGAAGTGCTGGATCAATTGAGCATCGCCCACCTGCGACAGCGGCGCATCAGCAGCCTGTCGGCGGGAGAAAAGCAGCGTGTGGCCATCGGCTCGGTGCTCACGTTGCAGCCCAGGATCCTGGTGCTGGATGAGCCAACCTCTCAGCTCGACCCGCAGGCGGCGGAGGAAGTGCTCACCACACTCCGCCAGCTAAACGCCGACTTGGGGCTCACCATCATCCTCTCCGAGCACCGTCTGGAGCGCGTGGTTCAGTACGCGGATCGCATGGTGTATCTCCCCGGCCTCGGCGAGAACCTGGTGGTGGGCAAGCCCGAGGAGGTGCTGCTCCAGGTGCCCTTTGCGCCACCCCTGGTGCAACTGGCCAAGGCCCTGGGCTGGAGACCTGTGCCGCTGACCGTCAAAGAGGCCCGCCCCTTTGCCGCCCAGATGGACCTGCGGCAGGCCGAGCCCGGTGCCCCGCAGCAAGCAGAGGGCAAGACCGTGGAATCGCCTGCACATACGACCGGTCCGGCGCACATCGATGTACAAGAGATCTGGTACAGCTACAATGGCACGGATGCACTGCGCGGTGTGTCACTGCAGGCCAAAGGCGGCGAGCTCATCGCGCTGATGGGTCGCAACGGCTCAGGCAAGACCACTCTGCTCAAACACATGGTAGGCCTGCTCCACCCCAAACGTGGGCACGTCGTTGCCCACGGCCAGGACACGCGCGACGCGCCGGTGGAGGCGCTGATTCAGCAGGTGGGCTATGTGCCGCAGGATCCGAACAGCCTGCTTTTTGCCGATACGGTACGCCAGGAGATGGAATTCACACGCCGCGCCCATGCCCTGCCACCAGCGAACACGGACGAGTGGCTGGCGACTCTCGGCCTGACCGGCCTGGGCGAGCGCTATCCCCGCGACCTCAGTGTCGGCGAGCGGCAGCGAGCCGCTCTGGCCGCCATCCTGGTCGCTGAGCCGATGACTCTGTTGCTCGATGAGCCCACCCGTGGCCTTGACCCTCTGGAGAAGGAATCCCTGGCCCGGTTCCTGAAGGCGCAGGCCGCCCAGGGGCGTGCAGTGATCATGGCCACCCACGATGTGGAGCTAGCGGCAGCATGCGCGCAGCGTGTGGTTATCCTCAGTGAAGGGCAGGTTGTCGTAGACGGGCCGGCTCGCGAGGTCATGAGCCAGTCGCTGACCTTTGCTTCCCAGGTCAACAAGCTGTTCGGCGACCCCCGCCTGCTCACCGTGCAGGACGTCCTGAAGGCCTGCGCCCATGAAAACTGAACGTCTGGTCAATGCCATCGTCCTCCTGCTGGCCACGCTGGTCGGCATCGTTGCCTTTGCCTATCCTTTTCTCAGTCCGGAGATCAAAGGCGGTTCCACGGCAACCGCACATGCGGAGGATGCACCGCTGGTCACCCTGCTCCTCACTGTGCTGTGCGTGACGGCGGTGGTAGCCAATCTGACCAGCCGCCAGATGAGCGCCAGGACAATCGCCGTGCTCGGTGTGCTCAGCGCGGTAAATGCAGTCCTGCGCGCTTTCCCCGGGCCGGCAGGGTTCTCGGCCATCTTCTTCCTGCTGGCCCTGTGCGGTTATGTCTACGGCAGCACATTCGGGTTCCTGATGGGCGTCCTGTCACTGCTCGTATCCGCCCTGATCGGCGGCGGTGTGGGCCCCTGGCTGCCCTACCAGATGTTCACCAGCGGCTGGATCGGCCTGACGTCCGGCCTGCTGCCCGACCTGCGTCGTTGGAAGGTTGCTGAGCTGGTGATGTTGGCTACCTGGGTGGCGCTGTGGGGGTTCATCTTTGGTGCCATCATGAACTTGTGGTTCTGGCCGTACATGTCGGGGGTGCAGGCACAGGCCGGACAGGCCTGGGTACCCGGTCTGCAGCTTCGCGAAGGGCTGCGGCGCTACGCCGCCTTCTACGTGGCCACTTCAGTGTGGTGGGATGCCTGGCGGGCAGTCGGCAATGCCGGCCTGGTTCTCTTCCTGGGTACACCCCTGCTCAAAGTGCTGCGCCGTTTTGAGCGTGTGCTGGGCTTTGAGATGCAACAGCAGTCTGTTGAGGAACACTAGCAGACGCGCCGCCCCGGCGGCGTGGGAGCCGCCTCTGCTAGTGTTTTTCAGCACTCTCCAACAGAGCATTTGACAAATCAGCAGAGCAGTGCTATTTTTCATCCAGGAGGCAAGGCAGAACTTTAAGAAAGGGGACAGCAATGCCAAACAGCTACAATCGGAAGATCCTGCATGTGGACTTGACACACGGCAAGACCTGGGTTGAGGAACCTCCCGAGTCGTTCTACCGTACGTATGGCGGGGGCAGCGCCATGGGGATGTTCTACATACTCAAGGAAGTGCCGCCCGGGGTCGACGCTATGGCTCCGGAGAACGTACTGACGCTGTTCGTGGGGCCCTCCACCGGCGTCGGGATCTCGGGACAGTCGAGGGTGGTGGCCAATGCCAAGTCGCCGCTGACGGGCGCCATCGGCGATGCCCAGGCAGGCGGATTCTGGCCGGCCGAGCTGAAGTTCGCCGGGTTCGACGGCATCGTGATCCGTGGGAAATCGCTCAAGCCCGTTTACCTGTGGATACGGGATGGCAAGGCAGAGCTACGGGACGCCGCTCACCTGTGGGGCAAGGTTACCGGTGAGGTTGAGAGCGTACTGAGGGAAGAGCTCGGCGACAAGCGGATCCAGGTGCTGCAGATTGGACCGGCCGGAGAAAAGCTGGACCACATCGCCTGTCTGATCAACATGTGTAACCGCGCCAACGGACGCACCGGCATGGGCGCGGTCATGGGCTCCAAGAACCTCAAGGCGGTTGCGGTGCGTGGAACCCACCGGCTGAAAACCGCCGACCCCAAGGCCATCACCAAACTGGGAAGGCTGGGCAAGGAGAACGCCGAGAGCATCCCGGACGTGCGCGGGCTGGGCATCAATGGCACGGCGGACATCGTGCCGTACCAGCAGACCACAGGCACTCTGCCCACCCGCAACTGGAACGAGGGGCAATTCGAGGGGTACCAGCAGATCAGCGGCGAGACGATGAGCGCCACCATTCTCAAAGAGCGCGATACCTGCTATGGCTGCCTGGTGCGCTGCAAGCGCGTGGTGGAGACTCAGTTTGAAGGCACCGCGGTCGTGCCCCTGTACGGTGGCCCCGAATACGAGACAGTCAGCACGATGGGTTCCTACTGCGGAGTGTCCGATCTGAACGCAGTTGCTCTGGCCAACCAGCTCTGCAATGCGTATGGCCTGGATACGATTAGCTGCGGAGCTACGGTGGCCTTTGCCATGGAATGCTTCGAAAACGGCCTGATTACGGAGAAAGATACCGGCGGCATCACACTCAAATTCGGCAATGCCGCGGCTCTGGTGCGCATGGTGGAGCTGATCGGCAAACGCGAGGGCTTCGGGGCAGTGCTGGCCGATGGATCGCAGCGCGCCGCAGAGCACATTGGCAAGAATGCCTCCGACTATCTGATCACGGTCAAAGGTGAAGAGGCGCCCGCGCACATGCCGCACGCCAAAAAGTCGCTGAGCATCATCTACGCCGTCAATCCGTTTGGCGCCGATCACCAATCCCATGAGCACGACCCGCTGTACGAGGACGGGTCCGCCCCACTCTACCTCAAGCGCATGGCCATGATTGGCCTGGACAAACCGCAGCCACCGGGGAGCTTGAACGAGGAAAAAGTCCGCCTCACGTACATCACACAACTCTTCTTCTCCGCGCTCGATTCCTATTCCCTGTGCCAGTTTGTCTGGGGACCAAGCTGGGAAGTGTATGGGCCCGATGACACAATCGAGATGCTCCGCGCGGCCACAGGCTGGGACATCACGCTGGACGAGTTCATGAAGGTGGGCGAGCGCCGGCTGAACATGATGCGCGCGTTCAACGCCCGCGAGGGTATTGACCGGCGCGCGGACATCCTGCCCAAGAAGCTCAGCAAACCATTACAGGGCAGCGGGCCGACCGCCGGCATCTCCTTTGATCCCAAGGAAAACGAGCACTGGCGGGAGCTTTACTACAAGATGGCCGGCTGGGATATCCATTCGGGGAACCCCACCCAGGCCAAGCTGAATTCGCTGGGACTCGACTGGGTAAAGCTGTAGTGCATATCGAGGTTGTTCTACACTCTGCATACCGCGAAAAGCTATTGCCGGAAGCGCACGGGCAGGCAACGATCGAGCTTGCAGCGGGCAGCACAGTGGGCGACGCGCTGGCCCATCTGAGCATCCCCCCGGAGGCCCTGTGTGCCGTCAACGGTCGCGTGGAACGCGACCGCGGGCGCCTTTTGCGCGAAGGCGATCAGGTCGAGGTCTTTGCGCGCGCGGGCGGAGGGTGAGTTCCGGGGAGACTGCGCGCGACGCAGTCTCCCCGTTTTGCGCGGTGAGACCAAGTAGCAGCCAACGCCATGGTTTGACAGCCTGTGCAGCGGGTTTGACACCTGACAGCATTTGCGGCATACTTGGTCCTGAATCCATCTTTGACAAGGAGGCATCTATGAAAAAGTACGAGTGCACCGTTTGTGGATATGTGTATGATCCGGCCAAGGGTGATCCGAAGAACGGAGTCAAGCCAGGAACCGCGTTTGAGGACCTTCCCGCCGACTGGACGTGCCCGGATTGCGGGGCAGAAAAGGATATGTTCGAGCCCGTGGAGGAATAGCTTCCTGAGCGAGCTTGTGTCTTGTTCAGAATCCTAGCCCGCAGAAGGGGCTACGAAGTACCTGAGACTCGAGAAAGGAGAGCACAATGAAACTCGGAGAGAGAATCCAGACGGCCGATTGGAAGGCCGAGAAGCACGTGCCGGTCATTGAGTGCGCCGAGAAGGTGGAAGCCGACAAGCCGTTCGCGGTCCAGGTGAGCGTGGGCAAGGAGATCCCGCACCCGAACACCACCGAGCACCATATTAGCTGGATTGATGTCTACTTCCAGCCCGAGGGTGACAAGTTCATCTACCAGGTGGGTCACTTTGAATTCGTCGCCCACGGCGAGGCGGTAAAGGGTGCCAACCAGGGCCCGGTCTACACCAACCCCAACGCGGCCTTCTCCATGAAGGTGAATACGGCTGGTACGCTGATTGCCGTTGCCCTGTGCAACATTCACGGGCTGTGGGAAAACTCCAAGGCCATCCAGATCTAGCGACGTAGCGCAGGCAGACAAGCCCGCTTCTTGAAGGGAGCGGGCTTGTTTTTTGTCGGCTGCCCCGCATCCGACTTTGCTGCATCCACCGCTGAAGCACGATTTTGGCACTACGCCCGCTACCTCCTATACTGGCGGCAGAGCAATTGTCGGGGCGACAAATGAACGCCGGAAACACGGTCGCGCCGTATCCAGGGAGGTAATCGGAAAACTGGCCATGTGGCGGAGGACAGAATCATCCACATGTCCAATGCGTGCCCCGGCAAGTTGTGCTACACTGAGCTCAAGCATAGCTAAACGCAGCGCATTGCTGATACCCGGAAACCAACCTGCCCGCTCCGCGGGGCCGGCTGCCACGGACTAAGGAGACAAGATGCAAAAGCAGAAAGCAGTGGAAGTACGCGGTCTGTGCAAGGACTATGGGGACGTTCATGCTGTCCAGGATGTGAGTTTCGATGTCTACCAGGGTGAGATCTTCAGTCTGCTAGGGCCCAATGGCGCCGGCAAGACCACTACCCTCTCCACTCTGTCCTGCCTGCTCGCACCCACCGGGGGAGATGCGTTCATTATGGGCCACTCCATCCGCGGCGATTCCATGGCCGTGAAGGAATGCATCGGCGTCGTGCCGCAGGAAGTCGCGCTGTACCCGGACCTTTCCGCACGGGAGAACCTGAGTTTCTGGGGCAAGATGTACGGTCTGCGCGGGGCCGGCCTGCGCCAGCGGGTGGACGAGGTACTGCAGATTGTCGGGCTCAACAATCACCAGAAAGGGCGGGTGGACAAGTTCTCAGGCGGGATGAAGCGACGGCTGAACATCGGCATCGGCCTCCTGTCCCGGCCCCAGGTGCTCTTTCTCGACGAGCCTACCGTGGGCATCGACCCGCAAAGCCGGCGCAGTATCCTCGACAGCGTGATAGAGTTCAACCGCCAGGGCATGACCATCCTCTACACCACCCACTACATGGAGGAGGCCCAGGAGCTATCGAACCACATCGCCATCATGGATCACGGCCAGCTCATTGCCTACGGCACCCACGAAGAGCTGGTCAAGATCGTTGGCGAACTGGACCGCATCGAGCTGACGATCAACGCCGAGTCACAGCAGGTGTTGGAGCGGTGGCGCGCGACCGAAGGCGTGCACAAGGTATCGGCGGAAGACGGCAAGCTCACACTGCTGGTGGACGACAGCAATATCGTCCTGCCCCGCCTGTTTGAGGCCGCAGTGCAGGCAGGCGTGCGCATTACCGCCATCGCCATCACCGAGCCGAACCTGGAAGCCGTCTTCCTGCAACTGACCGGCCGCGCCCTGCGAGACTAGGAGGAGACACCATGGCCTGGCAGCTACGTAGCGCCCTGGAGATCGCCATCAAGGACCTGACTGTCTACTCACGCAGCCGGTTCATCTGGGCGATGATGCTCGTTGCCCCTTTACTGATCGCCGGGCTCATCTACTTCGCCTTCAGTGGTCTGGGCAGCAGCAGCGGCGGCTTTCAGGTTCCCGTGACGCGTGTGCAGGTGGCCAACCTGGACCAGCCCACTGCGCAATCCGGCGGGTTCTCCGCCGGCCAGATGCTGGTCGAGTTTCTCCAGAATGATGATCTGGCCGGCCTTGTCCAGGTGGCGGTAGCAAGCGATGAGGCGAGTGCACGGTCCGCGGTGGACACTCACGCCTCGGATGTGGCGCTCATCATCCCTGCGAACCTGACCACCGCCGTCTTCGCCCTTGACCAGGAAGCAGCCATCGTCCTGTATCAGGACCCCACTGTGACTATCGGCCCCGGCGTCGTCAAGGGGCTGGTGGAGAACTATCTGGATAGCTTCTCCGGCGGCAAGATTGCGCTGGGCGTCGTGGCGCGGCAACTGAGCGAGCGCGGCATGGCAGTGGACAACACCATTGTCCAGAATACCATCACACAGTACGCGGCCTGGATACAGAGCCTGCTCGAGTCGCGGCAGGCGGGGGACTACCCGGCCATGCGCATACAGAGCCCGCCGGGGAAGGCCGTAGCCGCCAACTCACTGGCGGACCTGGCCGGCAAGATCCTGGCCGGGCAACTGATCTTTTTCGCCTTTTACACGGCCGCCGCCACTGCTCAATCCATCATCACCGAAGAGGAACAGCTTACCCTGGGCCGCCTATTTACCACACCCACGCCGCGCACAACAATTCTGAGCGGCAAGTTCATGGGCGTATTCCTGCTCGTGCTGGGTCAGGTACTGGTTCTGACCGCGGTTTCCTCTGTGCTCTTTCGCATCCATTGGGGCCAGCCGCTATCAGTGCTGATGGCCATCCTTGGACTGGTAGCGGTCACCACGGGCCTGGGCCTGTTTCTGATGTCCTTCGTCAAGAATAGCCGGCAGGCCGGTGCGGTGTTCGGCGGCGTTCTAACTGTGCTGGGCATGGCCGGTGGCCTGTTCACTGCCGCCAACGAAGGCATGCCCAGGGCCTTTGAGACTATCGCCCTGCTGACGCCCCACGGCTGGGCCCTGCGCGCCTGGAAGCTGTCGCTGGCGGGAGCGGATGCGCGCGCGATGTTACTCCCCGTCGCCGTGTTACTGGTCATGGGCGCGGTTCTGTTCGTCGGCGGGGCTTTGACCTTCCGCCGTCGCCTGAGTTAAGGGAGGCAGCATGCGTATCCTGGACCTGGCCCTCAAAGACATCAAGCAGATCCTGAGCGACCGCAAGGTGGCCATCATGTTGGTGGCGATGCCGCTGCTCTTTACGGCTTTCTTCGGCCTGATCTTCGGTGGATCGGGCAAGAGCAGCGACTCGCGGCTGCCGGTCGGCATCATCAATCTCGACCCATCGAGCAGCGCGGGATCCACCCTGGTCGGGCTACTGGAGAGCTCCCAGGCCGTGCGGCCGGTCGCGCTGGACGGCCCTGCGGCCGAGGGCGCGCCGGAACAAGTGCGCGACGGCAAACTGGCGGCTGCGGTGACGGTGCCGGCCGGATTTGGTCGCACCGCCGGGGAGGGGCAGGATGCGGAGCTGCTGGTAGTGGTGGATGAAAACGACACCGCCGGTCTGACTGCCAGCAACGCAATTGCCGCGGCCACGGTACGCCTGCTGGGCATTCTGCAAACTGCCCGGCTGAGCATTGCGGCCTATGAAAGCAGCGCAACCCTCGATGCCGCTGCACGCCAGGATTACTTTGACCAGGCCATCGCGCTGGCCAGCGCCGCATGGAAGGAGCCGCCGCTCACCCTGACCGTGGAGCAGGCTGGGGCCACGCCGCAGAAAGCAAGCGCCAACTCCTACAATCAGGCATCACCGGGGCTGCTCGTGCAATTCGCCATTTGGGGCCTGATTATGGCCGCAGGCGTGGTCGTGTCGGAGCGCAAGTCCGGAGCCATGCAGCGACTGCTGACGACGCCTACCCGCCCCTGGCAGATCATCGCCGGGCACGCGACGGGCATGTTCCTGCTCACTCTGGCACAGGAGCTGATTCTGCTGGCGTTCGGCCAGTTTGTGCTGGGGGTGGACTACCTGCGGCAGCCCATCGCCATCCTGCTGGTGGCCCTGGCGCTGGCGCTGTGGGTGGTGAGCCTGGGTATGCTGATTGGAGCCGTCAGCCGCGACGACAGCCAGTCGATGATTTGGTCGCTGATGGCCATGTTCGTGTTCACGGGCCTTGGTGGGGCCTGGTTCCCGCTGGAGGGCACCGGAAAGGCCTTCCAGACCATCGGCCGGCTGATGCCTAGCCACTGGGCGATGCAGGGATTCCAGAACATCATCGTACGCGGGCAGGGGCTCCAGGCGGTGTGGCTGCCGGTGGGCATTCTGCTGATCTACGCCGCGGCCTTTTTCACGCTGGCCGTGTGGCGCTTCCGCTTCGAATAGCCCGCTCGCCCAGTTCAAGACCTCGGGAGTGCAGCCTTCAGACTGCTCCTCGTGCTGCGGGCAGGCTAAAGCCTGCACTCCAGATAGTATCGGCTGGTCTGCACTGGGAACGAAGCCTCTCCGGAGTGCAGCCTTCGGGCTGCTCTTCAGGCTGCGGGCAGGCTAATGAACTTTGACAAATTGATTCGGTGTCGTATGCTTGAGCTGATACGCAAGAGACGCCGCAAATGAATTGCGGCCTGCTAACCAAAACCCGCTGAAGCAGGTTGGGAATATGAGCCAGTGTGGTTTGAACCTGCTTACAGCAGGTTTGGGGTCTCAGACGGCGAATTCATTCGCCGGGCCTCCACGCCGAGACTCGCGCGGCCGGAGCGAAGGGATTTCTGATACCGAAACAAATCCGCAATATTCATAAGCCTGCACTCCAGACAGCCACGCCAGCAGTTACGTGCTGCTGGCCGTCCTCACCTCCACGTTAGACAACGACTCGAGCACTTTGATTATCGCTGAGTGGTCGAGGTCACCCCAGCCCTGCGCCTGCATGGCGCTGAACAGCTCATGGGCCAGGGCTGAAGCCGGCAGGCAACAACCCAGAGCGCGCGCCGTCTCACGCACAATGTTCAGGTCTTTGTGATGCAGCCGGCTGCGGAAGCCCGGCACGAAATCGCCCTGGACTACCTTTGGTCCACGCACATCCATTACCCGTGACTGGGCATAGCCGCCGCTGAGCACCTTTAGCACGATGGCCGGATCGACTCCGGCCTTGGCGCCCAGCACCAGCGCCTCGGCCATGGCAATCATGTGCAGCGCTGTGGCGATCTGGTTGCAGGTCTTGACGGTCTGCCCGGCCCCGGACGGGCCACACAGGATCGGCTTGCCCAGCCGCTCAAAGATGGGGCGCGCCTGCTCAAACACCCGCGGATCGCCGCCGACCATGATGGCCAGGGTGGCATTACGAGCCCCCACGTCTCCGCCCGAAACCGGCGCGTCCAGCATCGGGCAGCCCTTTTCAGCGGCTGCCCTGGCAACCCGTTGCGCTACCACCGCCGAAATCGTCGACATGTCAATGAGCAGTGTGCCCGGTCTGGCTCCTGCCAGCACCCCCTGATCGCCCAGATAGATACACTCGACATCGGGAGAGTCGGATACCATGGAAATGACCACGTCGCTCCGTGCCGCCAATTCCTGGCAAGAGCGGCTGGGCTGCGCTCCCAGGGCCACCAGCGGCTCCATCTTGGATGGCGTGCGATTGTACACCACCATGGGATATCCGGCGTGAACCAGATGTGTGGCCATAGGCGCGCCCATGATTCCCAGACCAATGAAACCAATCGTCTTGTCTCCCATCTTCGCGCTCCTCCCAACCCATGATGCTTGGAAAGAGAATATCACAGACCAGCCCGCTTAGCAAGTCCGCACAAGGCCAGGGCTTTTGACAATCTCTCTGCCCGGTGTTATACTAAATTGTTGGCAATCTTGACTTTACAGGAGACGGCTGAGATATGAGGGACATCTGCGTCGTTGGTGTCGGGTATGTAGGGTTGGTGACGGGGGCCTGTCTGGCCGATCTGGGCAACCGGGTTATCTGCGTCAACCGCAGCCAGGCAAAGGCAGACAACCTGCAGAAGGGTATTCTGCCCATTTACGAGCCGGGGCTAGAGGAGATTGTGCGGCGCAACTATGACGCCAAACGTCTCATGTTCACCACTTCCTACGACGAAGGGCTGCGCGATGCCGAGTTTGTGTTCATCGCCGTGGGCACACCTTCCGGAAGCGAAGGAGAGGCCGACCTCTCCAATGTGACTCAATGTGCGGAGGACATCGCCAGGCGGCTGACCAAGCCGGTGATCATCATCAACAAGAGCACCGTGCCCATCGGAACCGGGGACTGGGTTGCGGACATCATCAATGAGCACAAAGTGAACAACGTCGATTTTGCGGTCGTCTCCAACCCCGAGTTCCTGCGCGAAGGCTCAGGTGTCTATGATTTCATGAATCCCGACCGCATCGTGCTGGGCTCTACCAACCGTCAGGCGGCGGAGAAGGTGGCCGAGCTCTACGCTCCCCTGCAGACCACAACCATCATCACCGACCTGCGCACCGCGGAAATGATCAAGTACGCCTCCAACTGTTTCCTGGCCACCAAGATCTCGTTCATCAATGAGATGGCCAACATTTGCGAGGCGCTGGGGGCGGATGTGCGTGAGGTGGCTCTGGGCATGGGCAGCGACAAACGCATCGGCCAGGCGTTCCTGAGCGCCGGTGTGGGCTGGGGCGGCTCCTGCTTCCCCAAGGACGTCAAGGCGCTGGCGCACATCGCTGCCACCCATGGCTGCCATCCGCAGATGCTGCGCGCGGTCATGGAGATCAATCAGGACCAGCGCAAGCGCGTGATCCAGAAGCTGCGGGAAGTCATGGGCAACTTCCGTGGCAAGACCATCGGCATCCTCGGGCTTTCCTTCAAGCCCAACACCGACGACATGCGAGACGCACCATCCATCGAGATTGTGCACATGCTGCAGCACGAAGGGGCACAGGTCAAGGCCTACGACCCCGTGGCGATGAACAACGCCCGGAAGATCATGCCCAATCTCACCTACTGTGACAACCCGTAT
>Ga0316622_100001939_pt1 | contig 13960 bp, 12 predicted proteins | sample OWC_Aug_OW2_C1_D_FD_207646 | JGI IMG/M metagenome (GOLD analysis project Ga0316622, IMG submission 207646) | Wetland soil microbial communities from Old Woman Creek delta, Ohio, United States - OWC_Aug_OW2_C1_D5_C | ecosystem: Environmental > Terrestrial > Soil > Wetlands | place: USA: Ohio... | reverse complement strand
CAGGGTTAGGGAATCGGTCACGGTCATGTACAGCCCTCCCCGGTTTGATGACAAGCCGCTATCGCCTGCTGAGGTCGGCGCCATGGTCGACGAAAACCTTGATCCACGGGACATCACGGCCACGGTCGTGGGCCTTGCAATCAGAGGGTATATCAAGATCGAGGAGACGAAGAAAGAAGGGCTGATCTTTGACTCGACGGACTACTACCTGAGGAACCTGAAAGATACCGATGCATTGCTCCCACCCTTTGAGCGGCAGCTCATGCAGGATATTTTTGGCTCCCTGCCGGGCAAGATGGTCTCGGAAATGAAAAATACCTTCTACAAGAATATCCCCTTGTTGAAAAGCTCGCTGTATGACGGGCTCATACAGAAAAAATACTTCACGACCAATCCTGATAATGTGCGGAAAACATACCTGGTCATTGGCGGCGCTTTAGTCATGGGAACGATTGTGCTTCTCTCTTCGCTGCTGGGAGACAGGCTTGGCAGCGTCAGGCCTTTCCTTGCCGGCATCCTGACGGGCCTGCCCGTGCTCGGTCTTGCGAAATACATGCCCGCCAAGACGCGGGCCGGCGCAGGCGTGTACCTGCATATCCTCGGATTTCAGGAGTTCCTGAACCGTGCGGAGAAAGACCAGCTCGAACGCCTGAAGGACCAGAACCTCTTTTCCGCCTACTTTCCCTATGCCCTTGCGCTTGATGTTGCGGACAACTGGGCAAAGGCATTCGAAGGCATCTATCAGGAACCGCCGGATTGGTATGTGTCTCCTGCGGGCATGGGAAGGTTCAATCCTGTGGGTTTCAACCGATCATTCCATGCGGCAGTATCTGATATCTCAACTGCCGTCTATTCTGCGCCCCGGGGAAGCGGTGCAGGCAGGGGCGGAAGTTTTGGCGGAGGTTCATCAGGCGGCGGTTTTGGCGGTGGCGGCGGCGGGAGCTGGTAATAAACCTTCCCGTTGCACTAACAGCAAGGCAGATGTCCTGCAGTGCTACATAATTTTAGCAACGGAAGCTCATATCGCAGAGTCCGGCAAATCGAACGCGGCTGTTATCTGCAATTTTGTATTACTAACGTCTGCATAACCCGGAGTGGCCCGTAGGGGACACGATCGGGTTCATGCGGTTAGGCCTCCTGTTCCATATCCTTCCATTCACCGGGTAAAGGCACATACCTAAGCTTGCCAAGCACTGGTATGCTCTTCAATTTCAACCAAAATGCCCGAAGATGGCTCTCTGATCTACACACGTTCATCAGGAGAAAGGCCTTGTCAAAAAGGTTAACGTCCTTCTCTGGAATGAACACCACGGCCGTGATACGTTCTCTGAATTCCTTCGCACCACGCCTGTTGTTGTCCGGATTAAGAATTCCCATGATCGGTTTGTCACTCCAGTACTCCTGGAAATACGGGTTTTGCGTCCTTCCGAAAAACACCATCCTGGAGTCTTCACCGTCAAAATGGCCGAAATGGAAAGCGGAGCAATCAACCACAATGGTCGAGAAGATACCTTCCGCGGGCTCTGGAAATTTGTCGACTTTTTCAAGTAGCTTTTCTTGCATTCTGATTGTCTGGGCTTGTGGTCTCAAATGTGGGTTGTGATGGCTACCTTCCAGAAGAACGGACCATGTCGACACACCTTTGGTGCCTGTTTCAATGGGTGCCGATTCTGCCTTGAGCTGATTGCTCATCTCTGGGCTTACGAGTTCGAAGGCGAGGCGGGTGCCGTCGTTGTCTTCGTGAACAAAATCGACAGTAGCATTGGTGCCTGGACGAATACCAACTTCGTAGCTCAGCTCAAGGCCGTTGGTTTCAAGTACGTTAGCAAAAAGCAGTTCGAAGAGAAAAGACTGAAGGACAGGTTCGGAGATACAATTGAGCAGACGTGAGTACCTCCCTAGTCTGGTCAGATTGGCGACTATATCCTCGATGCGTTTATTCATGGGCGCGGCAACAACAAGCTAAGTCGCTTGACGGCTTGTGCGCCTGGTTGGAACTCTCTTGCAAATTCGCCGTCGTTTAATAAGTTGTCTAAATTGGCAACGTCCCGTACTTGTCCGTATTGCAGAATCCAGCAAATCGATCGCGGCTGTTATCTGCAATTTTGTATTACTAACGACGAGCTAAGAGGCCTGACCGCTTGACCTGATGGTTGGGGTTGGTCACCATTGTCTAATGTCAAAGGACTGAACTCCAGGACCTTATTCTTTTATGACGTTGTAGCATGGAGCCGCAAGCCAAGTGCCCGGACAACCTTGAGCACAGTTGCAAATTCCGGGTTGCCGTCTGGTGAAAGTGCTTTATAAAGACTTACGCGACCGATTCCGGCCTTGCGTGCAACCTGTGTCATCCCTTTAGCGCGGGCAATGTTCCCAATGGCAGTTGCGATAACAGCCGGATCTCCATCCTCCATAGCTGCTTCAAGATAATCTGCCATGTCTTTGTCTGTCTTAAGATAATCCACTACATCCCATTTAGTTGTTTTGAGCTTTTCTTTTTTCATAGTTCCTCCTACAGTATCCGCGCCAATTCAATCGCTTTTTCGATGTCCCGAGACTGAGTACGTTTATCACCACCAGCCAGCAGTATTACTACTTTCGTACCCCGCTGGACGAAATAAACGCGATAGCCGGGGCCGTAATCGATCCTCATTTCCGAGACACCTTCTCCCACAAACCTTGCATCGCCAAGAAGACCAAGCTGCAACCTGTCTATACGGGAATTAATTCTGGCAACTGCACTCCGATCCCGGAGCCCCGTAAACCATCGTTCAAAGATCTCAGTCTTACGAATTTCAATCATTAGCTAATTGTACTCTATAGGCTACAATATGGCAAGCCAAACATTGCAGTAACTTGAATAATATGTTGATGGTCGATGAGCAAGAGTGCACTGTCAGCGGGTGAAAATGTACTGATCATTTTGCGATCCTCCTTTTAAGGTGAAAGTATAGCCTAATGCGCGGCTGACGGTGTCGAGCCATTTGGGCAGCTTAGCGCGCGCCATTTGTTGCCCACCAATAATATGCTGCCATTTCAACATCGGCGGATGTCCAATTCATTTGTATATTCCGGGCAGCGCACGTGTAGGTCGCTGCATTCGCATTCATCGCTTGAGCAATACACAAAAGAACTGGCAAGTACACTAAGAAATACTCGGTCTTATTGCGCGTGTAATTGGATTGGTTGTAGATGGCAAGCCTAGAAGTTGCATGGCGGCCATTGGACCATTCTCGAACAAAATGTGTGGTAGCACCCCCGCCAACAACCTGCAACGAGTTAAAGAAGTACGAGGCATGCCTGTCGACAGCTGCACCTTGGTTCGGGGAGCAGAAGCGGAAAATCTTTGAAGCAATTACAAGGCTTATACCTGGAAGTGCGCATAACGCATCAATACCAGCACTCTCCTGTCCAGGATTGACGAGGCAAGAGATAGCCGTTTGCATTTGCGCTTGTAGTACGGGTAATGCCCCTACGATCTGGGCATGTGAATTGGCATTGTTACCCGCCCATAGTGATACTGCCACGACTATGGCGTGCGCATTGGCGGGGGTTAGATTTGCCAAATGTGCACGGACTGTTGCCTCAAGATTCAGGATCGTCTGTTGGCTATGGGCCGCCCCTGTACCCGCAGGCCAGTCGTATCCGTTTCGCGCTTGTAGGAGAAGATTGATTAGCGGTTGCGAAGGGCTGCATTGTCCGTTAGCTGCGTGGGTCAGCAGGACACCTGCCGGAAGGGACGGAGCATCATTAGGTTGTGGCATATCCAATTCTCTCGATTCGAGTTATCTGCAGTTCTCTAAGATGCCCAATGCGGCAGTTAAGCCGCCCCGAAGGGGTCGGTTTGAACTCCTAGTTCTTCGCCCGAGCGGCGCGAGCGGTGACAGGAGTTCACGGCTTAACTGCCGCATTCTTTCCGCGAGCGAAGCGAGCGGGAAAAACAAATGATTATTTGATTTCTGTTCAACATGGCAGAATATACCAAAAACATGATTGTTTTACAAGAAATAGCAGGACCTTGAAAGAGGCAAAAAGCCCGCTGGATTTTTGATGAGCCATCCGAGGTGCTGCCATGTATCGTGCCCGCAGGCGTCACATCCCCACTTTTCGCCGGCCAGAACAACTGCAGTCGAGATTCGGATGAGCGGCGAAGCTCACGTAGTGAACGTGATAAGGACCTCATCGGTTTCTACAGCTTTGCCAATGGTTGCAGCCACATTTTCCACGACTCCGTCGCAGGGGGAGGAAACACCGCACTCCATTTTCATGGATTCGATGACAACCAGGTCCTGGCCGCGGTAGACACGATCGCCTTTCTTGACCAGGATGCTGACCACCATGCCGGGAAGGGGCGAAAGAAGCACGTTTGCGTAAGCGTCTTTTTTCTCCTTTGGCATGTATTGGGCCAGTTCCCACTCGGTCGGCGTGTAGATCTCGAAAATGCGGGAGATCCCGCAATAGGCGGTCCATATGAAATTCTGACGGTACTGAAGCCTGAAGTACTGGTTAACGCCGTTTATCGACAGTTTCAGCCTCCGCCGGTAGAATTCGAAAGCCGGTGCAACGACAGCATATTCTGTGCCGTTTATCTTGACACTCCAGTTCGGGGATGAGAGTTGTCCCTGCAATTCGACTTCAAAGATATTCTTATTGCCTTTGACAACATACCGGTAAAGCTGGGCCTCTTTGTGAGACAGCCCGACCTTTGCAGTCATGGGTTTTAACGATTCACGGACCAGATTCTTGCGGTTGTGGTAAACAACGGTCGTGGCAATGACCATGGTCTCAAGCTGCTCCAAAGGCGGGTCGATTCTGGCCTCGCCTTCCTCAAAGTATTCATCAATGAATCCGGTTGAAAGCTCTCCCTTGATAAAGGCAGGGTGGTTGAGAATGGAATTTGCAAAATTCAGATTGGTAGTCACGCCCTCGACATGGTACCGGTTCAGGGCATTGATCAGGGTGGTTCGGGCTTCTTCCCGCGTCTCACCCCAGCTGATCACCTTTGAGAGGAGCGAGTCGTAATACACGCTTACGAAACTGCCGGCCTCGACCCCGCTGTCAAGCCTGATATTTCTGCCCCGGAGATTTGAGTACCTGGTGATAAGTCCGGTGGACGGCAGAAAATTGCGGGAAGAATCCTCAGCGCATATCCTGGCCTCTATGGACCAGCCCTTGATCGAGACATCCTTCTGCGAGATCGGCAGGGGTTCGCCTGCAGCAACCCTGAGCTGCAGTTCGACCAGGTCAAGGGAAGTGACCATCTCGGTGACCGGATGCTCCACCTGAAGCCTCGTATTCATCTCCATGAAGAAAAAGTTTCTGTGACTGTCCATGATGAATTCCACGGTCCCTGCATTAGAATATCCTGCCTCCCGGCCCAGGGCGCAGGCCATCTCGCCCATGCGGGACCTGAGCACCGCATCAACCGCCAGGGAGGGCGCCTCTTCGATCACTTTCTGGTAGCGCCGCTGGATCGAGCATTCGCGTTCTCCGAGAGAGACGATGTTCCCATGCTTGTCCGCAATGATCTGGATCTCGATATGGCGGGGATTGCTGATAAACCGCTCCAGAAAGATCCTATCGTCGCCGAATGCCTTGCGGGTCTCGTCCTGTGCCGACTGAAGGGCGGATTCGAGTTCATCAGGCGTAGCAGCCAGGCGCATACCCCGGCCGCCGCCTCCGGCAGCCGGCTTGAGCAGAACGGGATATCCGATCTCAGCGGCAAGCGCCCTGATCTCCTGAAGATCGACAATCGGCAGGTTGTGACCGAGCACCACCGGCACCCCTGCTTTCATTGCGATGTTCTTGGCGGAAATCTTGTCTCCCAGTGCAGCGATCACCTCAGATGAAGGACCGATAAATATCAAGCCCGCCCTGGCCACGGCAGCAGCAAACGCTGAATTCTCCGAAAGGAATCCATAGCCCGGATGAATGGCCTGGCAGCCCTGCTCAACCGCTGCCCTGATGATTTTTTCATGCACAAGGTATGACGAGGGGGAAGGCGACGGCCCGATATGAACAGCTTCGTCAGCCTCCCGGACATGGAGTGAACGCGCATCAATATCCGAATATACGGCAACGGTCTTTACATTCAGCTTCCTGCAGGTCTGGATGATACGGATCGCGATCTCTCCGCGGTTGGCTATAAGGATTTTTTCAAACATGGTGACCCCTTGAATGTGATATCACTATTTCCTTCATTACGTATCGCATACCCCGCTTCACAGGGGAATGTTCCCGTGTTTTCTCTGAGGCCGGTTTGTCTGTTTGCTCTCCAGAAACTGAAGGCTTCGGATCAGCCGGTGCCGCGTGTCACGCGGATTGATAACGTCATCGATGAATCCCCTCTTGGCTGCCATGAAGGGATTGGCGTATGTTATCCGGTATTCCTCCGTCTTCCGCGCGAGCATCTCCTCGGGGGCTTCCGCCTCTTCGATCTCCTTGCGGTAGATGATCTGCGCTGCGCCTTTGGGGCCGAGGACGGCGATCTCGGACGCGGGCCAGGCAAAATTCATGTCGCAGCCGATGTGCTTGGAATTCATGACCACGTACGCGCCGCCGTAAGCCTTCCGGATGATGACCGTTATGCGCGGCACCGTGGCCTCTGAAAAGGCATAGAGCAGTTTTGCCCCGTGCCGGATGATGCCTCCGTGCTCCTGCTCCGGGCCCGGCATGAACCCCGGGACATCCTCGAGGCAGACGAGCGGGATATTGAAGGCATCGCAGAAGCGGACGAAACGGGCGGCCTTTTCCGAGGCCTGGACGTCGAGGACGCCCGCAAGCACTGCAGGCTGGTTGGCAATGAGGCCTATGGTCTGTCCGCCGAGACGGCCGAAGCCCACAATGATGTTCCGGGCAAAATGGGGATGGATCTCCAGAAATTCGGCTCCATCCAGAATGCTGGTGATAAGGATCTTCATGTCATATGTCTGGTTCGGGTTGGCCGGGACCAGATAATCCAGTGCCGGGTCCGTGCGCTCTGCCGGGTCCCTCAGGTCGAGGATCGGTGCCTGCTGACGGTTATTCGATGGCAGGTAATTGATCAGCCGCCGCACCTCACGCAGGCAGAGAATATCATTAGGAAAAGCGAAATGGGCCACACCGCTCTTCTTGCTGTGCACCATGGCACCGCCCAGATCTTCCGCTGTGATGTCCTGATGGGTAACGGTCTTGACCACATTGGGCCCGGTGACGAACATGTACGAGGTGTTTTCGACCATGAAGGTGAAATCCGTCATGGCTGGGCTGTAGACCGCGCCGCCGGCGCAGGGGCCCATGATGCAGGATATCTGCGGCACCACCCCGCTTGCCTGTACATTGCGGTGGAAAATCTCCCCGTATGCTGCCAGGGATTCAACCCCTTCCTGGATGCGCGCGCCTCCGGAATCGTTCAGCCCGATGATCGGCGCGCCGACCCGAACGGCATGGTCCATGACCTTGCAGACCTTCTGGGCATGCGCCAGGCCGAGCGCGCCGCCCATGATCGTGAAATCCTGGCTGAAGACGAAAACCTCGCGTCCGTCAATGGTGCCGTGACCGGTGATCACTCCGTCTCCGGGAAACTCGCCGATGCCGGTGCTCTGGTCGGCCCTTCCGGTCATCAGCAGATCGAATTCTTCGAACGAACCTTCATCAAGGAGCAGGTCGATGCGCTCCCGTGCGGTGAGCTTTCCCTTGCGGTGCTGGGCCTCGATTCTTTTAGCTCCGCCACCGAGAAAAGCCTCCTCTTTCATGGATTCAAGTTTTCTCAGATTATCCTGTTCTGGCCGCTGCACGATCACACCCCCTCGGAAATGTTCTTTATACAAAACTCGGTGAGCACGCCGAATGTGCTCTTGGGGTGCAGAAACGCCACCCGCTTGCCGCCGGCGCCCTCCACCGGAGTCTCATTGATCAGCTTGCATCCATGCTCACGCGCTGTTCCCAGCTGGCTGCCGATGTCGTCGGTTCGGTACGCAATATGGTGGAAGCCCTCACCTTTTTTTTCGAGGAATCCGGCAATAGGGCTGTCATCAGAGGTGGGCTCCAGAAGTTCGATATGGACGTCTCCCACCGTAAAAAAAGCGGTCCGCACCTTTTGCGAGGCTACAATCTCTTCCTTTTCACAGACAAGCCCCAGCACCTCTTCATAGAATTTACGGGCCGCCGCAATAGACCTGACCGCAATCCCCAGATGATCAATTTTCTCTATCATGGCATCAATCGCTCCAACGTGGTTTTTTCAAATATTAACAGTCTCATAATAGACACCCTCCCCTTTGTCCCCTCCCCTCAAGGGCGGGGAAAGTATTCTCCCTCCCCTTTGAGGGGGGAGGGCTGGGGAGAGGGTGTTGAATACAATGTAAATACTCCATACTATCCTTATTATACCTGCGCCCCGTTCGCAAACAGAATCATCCCCGGTACTCACCGAACACACCGCGCAGGACCTGGCAGATCTCGCCCAGGGTAGCATACGTTTTGATCGCCGCAAGTATCTCGGGCATGAGGTTGGATGAACTCCGGGCGCACTTGGACAAATTCTCAAGAGCTTCCTCAACTTTCTTATTATCACGCCTCTGACGCAGTTCTTTAAGGCCCTGGACCTGGGCATGTTCTACTTCAGGATTAACACGCAGCAGAGGAGGTTTCGTGTGTTCATCAATCTGAAACTCGTTGACCCCGACGATTATGCGCTCGCCCTTTTCGATCTCCTGCTGGTACTCATAGGCGCTGTTTTCGATTTGGCGCTGGATAAAACCCTCTTCGATTGCAGCCACCACACCTCCTGCTTTGTCGATTTTCGCGATGAGTTCAGAGGCCTGTGCCTCGATGCGGTCGGTGAGCTCCTCGATAAAATACGACCCAGCCAGGGGGTCGACAGAATTGGCCACCCCTGATTCATGGGCTATCACCTGCTGCGTGCGAAGGGCCGTGCGTACGGAATCCTCGGTGGGCAGAGACAGTGCCTCATCCCGGGAATTGGTATGCAGCGACTGGGTGCCGCCAAGGACCGCGGACAGGGCCTGGAGGGCGACTCTCACAATATTATTGTCAATCTGCTGGGCAGTGAGGGTGTAGCCTGCTGTCTGGGTATGGAAGCGCAGCATCCGGCTTTCGGGTTTCATGGCATTGAAACGTTCTTTCATGATCCGGGCCCACAGCCTTCGTGCGGCCCGGAACTTGGAAACTTCTTCCAGAAGATCAGAGGAGGCATTGAAAAAAAACGAAAGCCGGGGGGCAAAATTATCAAGTTCAAGTCCGGCATCAAGGGCAGCCTGCACATAGGTTATGCCGTTGGCCAGGGTGAACGCCACTTCCTGGACCGCAGTGGACCCGGCCTCCCGGATGTGATAGCCGGAGATGGAAATGGTATTAAATTCCGGGGTATGTTCCGTGCACCACTTGAAGATATCAGTGATCAGCCGCAGACTCGGCGTGGGCGGAAAGATATAGGTGCCGCGGGCAACGTATTCCTTGAGGATATCGTTCTGGATCGTTCCCTTGAGCTTGCTTATCGCCACCCCCTGCTTTTCACCCACAGCCACATACATGGCAAGGAGTATGGCAGCAGGTGCGTTGATGGTCATGGAGGTAGACACCTTATCCAGGGGAATCCGGTCAAAAAGGATTTCCATGTCAGCCAGTGAATCAATGGCCACCCCGACTTTCCCCACTTCGCCTGCAGCCATCGGGTGATCAGAGTCATAGCCGATCTGGGTCGGCAGATCAAAGGCAATGGAAAGACCGGTTGTTCCCTGGTCCAGCAGATACCGGTAACGCTGGTTCGAGTCAGATGCGGTTGAGAAACCGGCATACTGGCGCATGGTCCACAACCGTCCGCGGTACATGGTGGGCTGCACTCCCCGGGTATACGGATATTGTCCGGGAAAGCCGATTTTTTCGAGATAGGCATCGTCGATCCGGTCCGGCACGCTAAGCCGCGCAATTTCCTCGCCGCCATGATTTGTGAACTTCTTCTTCCTCTCCGGAAAACGGCTGAGGCTTGCTGCAAGATCTTTTTCTTCCCAGTCTTTATATTCAGGATGTTTTCCCATGTCAATTATCCGATCCCTATCTCAAAATAAAATCCCTTTGTCATCATGGTTCTCATTGTCATTCCCGCTTGTCGGGAATCCTTCTTCGGAAAGACTCCGGTCAAGCCGGAGTAACATAAATAAGGAACTGTGACCGAGACGACAGGGTGTAATATTCATAAAAATAACCACCGTTTCCTCAAAGGCTGATTTCCTCTGTTTTTCATTCAGCAATCCTCAACCATATTTCATTCGTACCCCTCACCCACCCCTCTCCCCCAAGGGGCGAGGGATATAATGTTTCCCTCCCTTGAGGGGAGGGATTAAGGGAGGGTGATGCTTTCATGCAGATTTGCAAGCCTTGACTCATGGAATTTCCTGCCCGAGCAGTTTTGCAGCCTGCAGACGGGGGGCTCCTTTCCGGTCATGATCCCATTTTTCGATCTTCTCGATTATCGAAGGCTTTATCATCTCAAGGGCCCAGTCCAATACTTCAAGGTCATAGGCCTTTTCCCTGCGTGTCCTGCGTTCACCGCTTTCCCGGTGTGATGCGTCAACTGTTTCGATTGCTGCAATCAGATCGTCTATGCCTTTCCCTTCCGACGCCACAGTCATGCAGACTTTTGCCTTGCCTTTCTCTTTGCTGCCGCCCTCCCGGGCCATGGACTCCATATCCATGGCAAGGGTCTCCGCCCCCGCACAGTCCGCTTTATTCACGATCAGGATGTCGGCCACCTCCAGAAGCCCTGCTTTCATGGCCTGAATGTCATCGCCCAGGCCTGGAGCAAGTACCAGGGCCGTGATGTCCGCAATCCTGATGATGTCCATTTCCGATTGCCCCACCCCTACGGTTTCGATGATTACTACAGAGCATCCGCTGCCCGCAAGTATCCTCATTGCGGCCCCTGCTGCGGCACACAGCCCTCCCAGCCTCCCCCTCGTAGCCATGGAGCGGACAACCACGTCCTTATCCAGTGCATGCCCCATCATCCGGACCCGGTCACCGAGGATGGCGCCGCCTGAAATCGGCGAAGACGGGTCTACCGCAATCACCCCCACCCTCTTCCCCTGGGAACGGTACTGTGCTATTACCCGGTCGGTCAAGGTGGATTTCCCTGCTCCGGGAGGACCGGTTATCCCCAAAACCATTGCCTGATCAACAAGCGAATCATCAAGGGATGCGAGGATTTCATCTGCCAGAGGATCGTTTTCTTCAACAAGGGAAATGGCCCGGGCAATTCCCCTTGGGTCACGGTCTCTCAATCCCCTCAGTATGTATTCACTCATCATCAGCGGAGTTTCTCCGGCATGTCATTAATCAGGTCCTGCGAGCTTCCTGTGCTTCACAGGCACTGCGAAAAGCTGCAATGATCTGGGTCACAGGGGTCCCCGGAGTGTACACCTCGATGACCCCGGCATCTTTGAGCAGCACGATGTCTTCATCAGGGATAATACCGCCGCCCAGCACCGGAATATCTCCAGCCCCGGCATTCTTGAGGGCCTGAACCACTGCCGGGAACAGGCTCAGGTGCGCCCCGGAGAGCAATGACAGGCCCACTGCTGAAACATCTTCCTGAACAGCAGCAGCAGCAATTTCTTCGGGCGTCCTTCGAATACCGGTATAGACCACCTCGAAACCGGCATCACGAAGGGCACGGGCAATGAACTTGGCTCCCCGGTCATGGCCGTCCAGTCCTGGTTTTCCGATCAATACTCGATGTGTCTTCTTTTGTTCAGGCATTAATAACTCCCGTGTCGAAAATCCCTTTCTTAAGAAAACTCCGTGCGTCAGAGACCGCCGTGTCCTATGATCTCCCCTCCCTTGAGGGGAGGGTAAACATCTTTTATACCCCTCTCCCTGCCCTCTCCCTCAAGGGGAGAGGATATTCTATAGTAACCCTACGGCAAGGCTATAAGGCATTGCAAGCTAAAAAACCTCGGCACAGAAATCACCGAACCTGCCGAGATTATCACATACATGAATTCCTGCTTCCTTCATGACCGCAATCTTTGACTGGGCCGTGCCGCTGCTGCCGCTTACTATGGCCCCTGCATGTCCCATCCGCCTGCCGGGCGGAGCGCTTAATCCCGCAACAAACCCGACAACGGGCTTGCTGACCTTTTCCCGGATATAGGCAGCAGCCTCTTCCTCTGCAGTCCCGCCGATTTCACCCACGACAACGATACCCTTTGTCTCCGGATCCTCTTCAAAGGCCTTGAGACAATCGATAAAGCTTGTTCCGTTTATTGGATCGCCTCCGATGCCGAGGCAGGTTGTCTGGCCGATTCCCTTCGTGGTCAGCTGATGCACCACCTCATACGTCAGAGTACCGGAGCGCGACACAACGCCGATCGGCCCGCCGGGCTTATGGATGAAGCCGGGCATGATACCGATCTTGCACTGGCCGGGCGTTATGATCCCGGGGCAGTTCGGCCCGATAAGCCTTGATTTCTTTCCCTGCAAATAATTCTTGATCCGCATCATGTCGAGCACCGGAATGCCCTCGGTGATGGCAACGATGAGATCAACACCCCCGTCGATTGCTTCCCTGATTGCATTGGCGGCAAAGGCCGGAGGCACAAAGATCATGCTGCAGTTCGCCCCGGTTTCTTGTACGGCTTCATGGACGGAATTAAATACCGGTACATCGTCCATGGTCTGTCCGCCTTTTCCGGGGGTCACGCCGGCCACGACCCGTGTACCGTATTCAATGCACTGCCGGGTGTGAAACTGGCCTTCTCTCCCGGTGATCCCCTGGACAAGCAGCCGTGTTTCTTTACCTGCAAATATTGCCATGACTTTCTATCCTGCTTTCCTGAAGACTCTCATTCAATTTCCGGCGATCTCTGCAATTTTTCCGGCTGCATCGTTCAGGTCCTCTGCGGTAATAAGATTCAGGCCTGATGCCGCCAGGATTTCTCTGCCCTTCTCGACGTTGGTCCCCTGCAGCCGGATCACAACCGGCACCTTTATTCCCGTCTTCCTGGCTGCCTGCACAACCCCTTCGGCCAGGACATCGCACCGGAGAATCCCGCCGAAAATATTGATCAGAACCCCTTTGACATTGCTGTCGCTCAAAATGATGCGGAACCCGTTTTCAACCATTTCCGCATTAGCACCGCCGCCCACATCGAGAAAATTGGCAGGCTCAGCACCGGCTCTCTTGATGAGGTCCATGGTTGCCATGGCCAGTCCCGCGCCATTAACCATATTGCCGATATTCCCATCCAGGTTGATGTAATTAAGGTTGTATTTCGAGGCCTCCACTTCCAGGGGGTCCTCTTCATCAACATCCCTGAATTTCAGGATATCCTTTTGACGGAACAGGGCGTTGTCATCGATTTCCATTTTCGCATCGAGCGCAACCAGAGTCTCCTGAGCAGTAATCACCAGAGGATTGATCTCCATCAAAGAACAGTCGGTTTTGATAAAAAGTCCGTACAGGTTTTCGACCAGGCTGGAAAACTTTCCGGCAAGCGCACCGCTCAGATCGAGTCCGTCTGCGATTTCTCTGCAATGACCCTGTTCGATTCCGGTGAGCGGGTTAATCAGCACCCTGATTATCTTTTCAGGTGACTTTGCTGCAACTTCTTCGATATCCATTCCCCCGGCCCGGCTTGCAATGATCATGATCTTTGCCGTGGAGCGGTCCGGGATGATCGAAAGATAAAGCTCCTGGGCAATATCAAGCCCCTGCTCCACCAGGACTTTTCTGACCTTCTTCCCCTTCGGTCCAGTCTGGGGCGTCACCAGCGGCCTGCCCAATATGGCCGCTGCCGCGCTCCGCACCTCATCAAGACTCCGGGCAACCTTGACGCCCCCGCCCTTGCCCCGGCCGCCCGCATGAATTTGCGCCTTGATTACAACGGGGAGACTGCCAAGTCTTCCGGCTAAAGCACAGGCATCCTCAGGGCTTGTAGCAACATATCCCTCAGGCACAGAA
>Ga0316622_100001938_pt1 | contig 13960 bp, 13 predicted proteins | sample OWC_Aug_OW2_C1_D_FD_207646 | JGI IMG/M metagenome (GOLD analysis project Ga0316622, IMG submission 207646) | Wetland soil microbial communities from Old Woman Creek delta, Ohio, United States - OWC_Aug_OW2_C1_D5_C | ecosystem: Environmental > Terrestrial > Soil > Wetlands | place: USA: Ohio... | reverse complement strand
GCAGCGCGCCCTGCGCGCCTTCGAACAGCAGCGATTCGCCGCGGCTGCGCGCGCCCTGCAGCAGCGCGGCGACGTCGGCGACCATCGGCGCGAGCTGCGGCGCCAGCGCGAGCGTCGCGTCGCGGGTGGCCTCGAACGGCACCGGGTCGCGCTTGAAGTACTGGGTCAGCACGAAGTTGTGGAACTCGAGCAGCGAGGCGAGCCTGGCGCTGAAGCGGTCGGGGTAGAACAGGTCCTGCAGCCGGATCGCGCGCCGCGCGATCTTGTCCTCGTACGCGGGGCCGATGCCGCGGCCCGTGGTGCCGATCTTGGCGTCGCCCATCGCCCCTTCGCGCGCGTGGTCGAGCGCGACGTGGTAGGGGAGCACCAGCGGGCAGGCGGGCGAGATCTTCAGCCGCGCGCGGACTTCGACGCCCGCGGCTTCCAGCTCGCCGATCTCCTGCAGCAGCGCCGTCGGCGACAGCACGACGCCGTTGCCGATGTAGACCGACACGGAAGGGTGCAGGATGCCCGACGGGATGAGCCGGAGCACCGTCTTCTTCCCGCCGATGACGAGCGTGTGGCCGGCGTTGTGGCCACCCTGGAACCGGACGACGCCCTGCGCCTGCTCGGTCAGCCAGTCGACGATCTTGCCCTTGCCTTCATCGCCCCACTGGGTGCCGATGACGACGACGTTCTTGCCCATGCGTTGACCGTCCTTCGTGAGTGCCGGCGCGCCCCTTAAGCGCGCGCCGGTCATTGATCCCGCGCCACCACGCCGGCGAGCTGGCGCAGATCGAACGTGAAACCGGTTGCCGGGCGGGCGCGGCCGAACGCCTTGCCGATCCCGTCGTAGCGCCCGCCGTTGCCGATGGCGCTGGTCTCGCCGGCGACGAACACCGAGAAGATCACGCCGTTCTGGTAATGATAGCCGGTGAGGTCGGCGAGATCGACGTGCAGCGCCTCGACCTCGGCTTCGGCCGACTCGGCCAGCGTCGTCAGCGCCGCCAGCGCATTGGCGATCGCGGGCGTGTCCGGCAGCCGCGCGCGCGCCGCGGCCAGCACTTCCTGCGCCGGGCCGTACAGCGTCGGCAGTGCCGTCAGCGCGTCGCGCCACGCGGGGGGCAGCTTGGCGGTGAGCTCGGCGACCGCCGGCACGTCCTTGGCCCGCAGCGCGGCGAAGAGCTCGCTGTCGTCCTCGTTGCCGGCGATGCCGGCGCTGTTGGCGAGCGCCCGGTAGACGCCGACGTGCCCGAGATCGAGGTGCAGCCCGCGCGCGCCCGCCGCCGCCAGCGACGACAGCAGCAGGGCGAGGACCTCGCGGTCACCCGCGATGCCGGGCTCGCCGTAGAGCTCGGCGCCGATCTGGACGACTTCGCGCGTCTGGGCGATGCCGGCCGGAAACGTGCGCAGCACGCTGCCGCAGTAGCACAGCCGCGTGAGGCCGGGCTCGTTCAGCAGGTGGGCGTCGATGCGCGCGACCTGCGGCGTGATGTCCGCCCGCACGCCGAGGAGCCGCCCGGAGAGCGGATCGACGACCTTGAACGTCTGCAATTCCAGGTCGCGGCCGGTGCCCGTCAGCAGCGATTCGAGGTGCTCGACCAGCGGCGGCTGCACCAGCCGGTAGCCGCGCGCGCGGAAGTGGTCGAGCAGCACGCGGCGCAGCGCCTCGACCCGCTCGGCCTCGGCCGGGAGGAGGTCCTCGATGTTCTCGGGGAGAACCCACTTACGCACTTTGGATCAGCCAGACGCCGGCGAGCCCGATCGCGATCGACACCAGGCCGATGAAGCGGAGCTGGCCGTCGGTGAGCTCCACGAGCTTGCGGAAGCTTTCGCGCCAGAGGCCGGGGGCGAGGAGCGGCATGATGCCTTCGACCACGAGCACCAGTGCCAGCGCCGCCAGCAGCGATTCGGACACGCGGATTCCCCGGCGCGCGCTCGCGGGCGGTGCCGCGCGCGGCCTAACGCGGCGCGCCGGGGGTCATTTCCCGGCACCCTTGGCCGCCGCCGCCCCGCCCGAATTCTTGAAGTAGCGGAAGAACTCGGAGCTCGGATCGAGGACCATCATGTCGCCCTTGTTCCGGAACGTCCCCTTGTACGCCTCGAGGCTGCGGTAGAACGCGTAGAACTCCGGGTTCACGCCGTAGGCCTGTGCATAGATCGCGGACGCCCGGGCGTCGCCGTCGCCCTTGGTCTTCTGCGACTCGCGGTACGCGTCGGCGAGGATGACCACGCGCTGGCGGTCGGCGTCGGCGCGGATCTTCTCGGATTCCGCCTGGCCTTCCGACCGCAGCTCGTTGGCGACGCGGCGGCGCTCCGACTCCATCCGCGCGTAGACCGGGCCGGTGACGTCCGGCGGCAGCTCGACCCGGCGCAGGCGCACGTCGACGATCTCGACGCCGATGGTCTTGGCGTCGGTGTCGGCCTTCAGCCGCGTCGTGTGCATGATCTTGTCGCGCTCGGCGGAGATCGCGTCGTGCACGGTGCGCTTGTTGATCTCCTCGGCCAGGTTCGAGCGCACGGTCTGCGACAGCCGGCGGCGCGCGGCCTCCTCGTCGCCCTGCACGCTGATGTAGTACTGCTTGACGTCGACGATCCGCCAGAGGACGAAGAAGTCCACCAGCAGCGGCTTCTTCTCCGACGTGGTGATGCGGTCGGGCTCGGCGTTGTCGAGCAGCAGCACCCGCTTGTCGTAGTACTTGATGTTCTGCATCAGCGGGACCTTCGTGTACAGGCCCGCCTGCGCCTGCGTCTCGATGATCTCGCCCAGCTGGAAGCGGATCGCGTACTGCCGCTGGTCCACCGTGTACAGCGACTGCGAGGCGACGAGGAGCGCCGCGACGACGAGCGCGAGGATGGGCATCGTGGCCTTCATCGCGAATCCCCCGTGCGCTCGCGGGCGCGCAGCGCGTCACGCGAGCGGCCGGCGTCGAGCGTCGCCGCGGGTTCCGGCGGCGCCGCAGCGGGCGCCCGCGACGGCGTGCCGTCGACGACCGTCACCGGCGCGGCAGCCGCGGCGGCGGCGGCGGCGGCGGCGCCGCTTTGCTGGATCAGCTTGTCGAGCGGCAGGTAGAGCAGGCTGTTGCCGGCTTTCTGGTCGACCAGCACCTTGGACGTGTTGCCCACCACCGACTGCATCATGTCGAGATAGAGGCGCTCGCGGGTGACGCCGGGCGCCTTGGCGTATTCGACGAGGATCTGGCGGAAGCGCGAGGCGTCGCCTTCGGCCCGCTGCACGACCTCGGCCTTGTAACCGTTGGCTTCCTCGAGCAGCCGCGACGCGTTGCCGCGCGCGCGGGGCACGACCTCGTTGGCGTACGCCTGGCCTTCATTGCGGAAGCGCTCGCGGTCCTGGCCGGCCTTGACGGCGTCGTCGAACGCCGCCTGCACCTTGTCGGGGGGCTGGACGTTCTGCAGCGTCACCTTCTGCACGTAGATCCCGGTCTTGTAGCGGTCGAGCATCTCCTGCATCAGCTTTTCCGCGGACTTGGCGATCTGCTCGCGGCCCTCGTACAGCGCGAAGTCCATCTTGGCCTTGCCCACGACTTCGCCCATCGCGGTCTGCGCGACGAAGGCGACGATGAGGTCGGGCTTGCGGACCGTGAAGAGGTAATCCTCGGCGCTCTTGATGTTGTACTGGACGGCGAACTGGATGTCGATGATGTTCTCGTCGTCCGTCAGCATCAGCGCTTCTTTGTCGACCTTGTTCTTGGGGCTGTTGCGGTAGCCGATCTCGATCGTCTTCACCTGCGAGAAATCGACGAGCTCGGCGGTCTCGACCGGGAACGGCAGGTGCCAGCGCGGGCCGGGCAGCGTGGTCTCGGTGTACTTGCCGAAGCGCGTGACGACGCCGCGGCGGCCTTCGTCGACGATGTAGAAGCCGCTCGCGAGCCACACGACCACCACCAGCGCGACGAGAATGCCCACGCCGGAGAGCGGCAGCTGCGGGGCGCGCAGGCCGCCGCCGCCACCGCCCTGGTCGCCGTCGCCGGACCCGCCCGGCTTGCGGCCGAACAGGTCGTTGATCTTGCGGTTGACGTTGCGCCAGATCTCGTCGAGATCGGGCGGGCCGCCGCTGCCGCCGCCGCGCTTGCCCCACTGTGGATCGTTCAGCGACATGAGACGTGAGTAGCCAATGGGAAACCAGGGTGAAGGGCCGAGGGGGAATGCATCGGGCGTCGTGACGGTCAGACCGGCGCTTCGGCCCGCGCGGCGCGGGTCGCGCTTTCCGGGAAGCGCTCGGCCAGCGTGGAGAGCAATCCGGCGCAGCCGTCGCCGGTCAGCGCGCTCAGGCGAACGGCGCAGATTATACCAGACTCGTCGCGTTCGACGCCCGGGGAAAGCCCCGCGGCGTCGATCTTGTTGTGCACCCGGATCTGCGGCACCCGGTCGGCGCCGATCTCGGCGAGCACCGCATCGACGGCGGCGATCTGCTCGTCGCGATTGGGGTGGCTGGCATCGACGACGTGGAGCACGAGATCGGCGTCGGCGGCCTCGGCCAGCGTGGCGCGGAACGCCGCCACCAGGTCGTGCGGCAGGTCGCGGATGAAGCCCACCGTGTCGGACAGCACGATGCCTTCGGCCCCCGGCACGTGGACCCGGCGCAGCGTGGTGTCGAGCGTGGCGAAGAGCTGGTCGGCGGCGTAGGCCTTGGCGCCGGTGAGCCGGTTGAACAGCGTCGACTTGCCGGCGTTGGTGTAGCCGACCAGCGCCACGGTGCGGATCGACGCCTTGCGCCGCGTGCGGCCCTGCGTCGCCCGCTGCCGGGCGACACGCGCGAGCCGCTCGTTCAGCGCCTTGACGCGGATGCCGAGCAGGCGCCGGTCGGTTTCGAGCTGGGTCTCGCCGGGGCCGCGCAGGCCGATGCCGCCCTTCTGCCGCTCGAGGTGGGTCCAGCCGCCGACCAGCCGCGTGAGCTGGTGCTTGACCTGCGCCAGCTCGACCTGCAGCTTGCCTTCGGCGCTGCGGGCGCGCAGCGCGAAGATGTCGAGGATGAGGCTCACCCGGTCGACGACCCGGCACTCGAGCGCGCGCTCGAGGTTGCGCTGCTGCGCGCCGGAGAGCGTGTGGTTGAAGATGACGAGATCGGCGCCGGACTCGGCGCGCCGCGCGGAGATCTCCTCGACCTTGCCCTTGCCCGCGAACAGGGCGGGGTCGGGTCGCTGGCGGCGGCCCGTGACCGTGCCGGCGACGGTGGCGCCGGCCGAGCGCGCGAGCGCGTCGACCTCGGCGCGCCGCTCCTCCGGATCGCCGTCGCCGAAATCGAGCGCGACCAGCAACGCCCGGTCGCCGCCGGAAGGCCGCTCAAACATGCGGGATCGGGGTCCGCGCGGGCGCCACGGCCGGCGTCATTCGCCGGACGCCGCGCCGGTCGACGGCGGCAGGGAGGAGCGCAATGCGGTCAGGCGTCCTGCTCTTCGCTTGGCGCGTGGTGCGGCATCGCGACGGCGCGGGCCGGGACGACGGTGGAGATCGCGTGCTTGTACACCATCTGGGTGACGGTGTTCTTGAGCAGGACCACATACTGGTCGAACGACTCGATCTGGCCCTGCAGCTTGATGCCGTTGACCAGGTAGATCGAGACCTGAACGTGCTCCTTGCGCAGGGTGTTCAGGAACGGGTCTTGTAGCATTTGCCCTTTATTGCTCATCGCTTGCTCCGCATTTGTTGTTGGCGGTACGCCGGCGGCCTGCTTCGACGCCTCGGCCGCGGCCCCGGTGCGAACATGGCCATGCGCTGTCCTGCCTCATCGGCCCGGGCGGCGCGCGGGTGAATTCGCGTACGGATTGGCGCCGGTCTTGAATTGTATCCTAAGCGGGGTACCACGGAGTTCGAACGCGTCCGTGAAGAAATGTTCCAGGTACCGGCGGTACGAATCGGGGATGTGCCCGAGCGCCGACCCGTGGATGATGATCAGCGGCGGGTTCTGGCCGCCCTGGTGCGCGTAGCGCAGCTTGGGGCGGCCCATGCCGGCCCGCGGCGGCTGCTGGCGCTCGACGGCCTGCTGCAGCATCCGCGTGAGCTTCGGCGTGGGCAGCCGGGCCATCGCCGCCGCGTAGGCCGCGTCCACCGACTGCATCAGGTCGCCGACGCCGCGGCCTTCCTTCGCCGAGACGTAGTGGTGGTGGGCGAACGACAGGAACGCGAGCTTGCGGGCGAACTCGCGCTTGACGTCGTCGCGGCGGTCCGCCGCCAGGCCGTCCCACTTGTTGACGCCGACGACCAGCGCGCGGCCGGCGTCGAGGATGTAGCCGGCGAGGTGCGCGTCCTGCTCGGTGACGTCGACCTGCGCGTCGAGCAGCAGCACGACGACGTTGGCGTCCTCGATCGCCTGCAGCGTCTTGATCACCGAGAACTTCTCGACCGCCTCGGTCACCTTGCCGCGGCGCCTGACGCCGGCGGTGTCGATCAGCGTGTAGCGCCGGCCGCCGCGCTCGAAATCGAGGTAGATCGAGTCGCGGGTCGTGCCGGGCTGGTCGAACGCGATCACGCGCTCCTCGCCCAGCAGCGTGTTGACCAGCGTCGACTTGCCGACGTTGGGCCGGCCGACGATCGCGACCTTGATCGGCGCGTTCGCATCGGCGCGGTCGTCGGTCAGCGCGGGCTCGGGCGTCTCCGGCGCCGCGGCGGCGCCGGGCGCGGCGTCGAGCGCGATCTCGACCAGCGCCGTGACGTTGTCGCCGTGGGCCGAGGAGATCGGGTAGGGCTCGCCGAGGCCCAGCTCGTAGAACTCGGCGACGGCCCGCGCCGACGCGAGGCCCTCCGCCTTGTTGACGGCGAGCACCACCGGCTGCCCGGAGCGCCGCAGGAGGTCGGCGATCGTCCGGTCCTGCGGCGTCAGCCCGGCGCGGGCGTCGACGAGGAACAGCACGACGTCGGCCTCGGCGATCGCCTGCCGGGTCTGCTTCGCCATCTCGTGCATGATCCCGTCCTTCGCCACCGGCTCGAAGCCGCCGGTGTCGACGACCAGAAACGGCCGCTCGCCGACGCGCCCGCGGCCGTAGTGGCGGTCGCGGGTGAGCCCCGGCAGATCGGCGACCAGCGCCGCGCGGCTGCGGGTCAGCCGGTTGAACAGCGTCGACTTGCCGACGTTGGGGCGCCCGACGATGACGAGAGTGGGCAGCATGAAGAGGGGTCGGTGGTGGTGAGCGTGCTTGCGTTGGTGCGTAGCCCGGGTTGAACGAATGTGAAACCCGGGTGGGCGCCCAATCGGGCATTCACCCGGGTTTCGCTCCGCTCAACACCGGGCTACGCACCGCGCCGCCCGCCGGGTCAGGCGTTCACCGGGTCGTGACCGCGTAAACCGTGCCGTTGACGCTTTGCCAGATCATGTTCGCGCCCGACGCCACGGGTTGCGCGGTGGCCGGGCTGCCGTCGGTCGCGAGCCGGCCGACGAGGCTGCCGTCGCTGCGGTCGAGCACGTGGACGTAGCCCTCGATGTCGACGACGGCCACGTGATCGCCGACGAGCTGCGGGCCGGTCGGCTGGCGCAGCGCGAGCTTGTCCTGTTTCCAGATCGAGCCGCCGGTCGCCTTGTCGAGCGCGTGGATCGCGCCGCGGTCGTCGGTCACGTAGAGGTAGCGGTTGTCGATGGCGATGCCGCCCAGGCTCGACAGGTCGCGCGTCCAGCCGAGCGTGCCGCGCAGCAGCTCGAAGCAGGCGACGCGTCCCTGGAACGCGACGGCGCAGATCTGGCGGTCGTCGACCACCGGCAGGCTGGTGATGTCGGCGATGCGCTCGAGCTCGGTGGCGCCCTTGGGCGTCGCGACGTTCCCCTCCCAGGCGACGTTGCCGGTGGCGAGGTCGATCGCGAGCAGCTTGCCGCCCGCCGTTCCGGTGAACAGGCCGCCGCGGTGCACGATGCCGCCCGCAGTGTTGCGCACGATCAGCGGCGGATTGCTGCGCTGGTAGACCCACTTGGTCTTGCCGTCGGCGACCGTTAGCGCGTAGAGGCGGCCGTCGCCCGACCAGGTGCCGACCTGACCTTCGGCGACCATCGGCGGGCTGATCACCTCGCTCGTCACCTTGGCCTGCCACAGGCGCTTGCCGTCGGCGTCGAAGGCGAGCACGTCGCCCTTGGCGGTGCCCACCGCCAGCGTCGCCGCGTCGGCGCCGACGCCGGCGGACAGCCGGGTGTCGGCATTGATCCGCCAGGCCGCCTGCCCGGTATCCGGATTGGCGCGCACGATCGTGCCGTCGGTCGCCGCCGCATACACGGCAGTCGGGGTGACGGCGGCGGCAAGCCCCGGCGCGGCGCGGCCGACGTTGAACTGCCAGACGCTGCGCGGGGTGACCGTGGCCTTGTACTCGGGGAGCGGACCGATCTTTTTCCCGCCGCCCCACAGCCAGTCGAACGATGGCACCGGGATGGTCGGGATCCACGACGACATCGTCGAGCAGCCGGCGAGGAGCAGCAGCGCGGCGAGGGCGACCGCGGCGCGCGCGGCCCGAAGCGACGGCGATGCCGCGTGGATGCCGCGGCCGGGACCCGTGGCGTGCGGAATCATTTCGTGGCCGGCGCGGCGGTGACCGGGGCGGGCGTGCCGGCGGCCGCGGCCGGCGCCGCGGCGGCGGGGCTCGCGGGTGCGGCGGCCGGGCTCGCTGGCGCGGCGGCGGCGGCGGGGCTGGCGGGCGCTGTCGCGGCGGCGGCAACGGTCGGGCCGCCCAGCGCGTCGAGCTTCACCTGCACGTAGGCGCGGTACGGCGACTTGGCATCGAGCTTGGCGACGGCGGTCTGGTACGCGGTGCGCGCCTCGTCGCGCCTCCCGGCCGCGGCGAGCACGTCGCCGCGAAGATCGGCGTAGACGCCGGCGAACGCCGGGTCGTGCTTGGCGTCGAGCGTGCGCAGCGCGTCGTCGTACTGCTTCTCGTCGAACTGCACCTCGGCCAGGCGGTAGCGCGCGATCTCGCGCAGGCTGTCCTCGCCCGTCTTCTCGATCACCCATTGCAGCTGGGTCTTCGCGCCGGCCAGGTCGCCGCCATCGAACAGCAGCTTGGCGACGATCAGGCCGCCGCGGGGCGCGTAGCCCGTGCCGGAGTGCTTGGCGGCGAGCTCCGCCATCGCATCCTTCGCCTTGGCGGCGTCATTCTCGCGCGCCGCCGTGCTGATCGCCGCGTACAGCACCGAGGCCTGCTCGGCCTCGGTGTGCTGCCACCAGCGCCATCCCTGGACGCCGACGATGCCCACGCACACGGCGAGCACGACGGTGGTGACGTAATTGCCCCACTGCTTCCACCACGACTTGAGGTCCTCGAGCTGGTCCTGCTCTTCGAGATCGTAGACGGCCATGTGCTTCCTTGGTTGATGTGCGGCGCGCCGCTGCCGGCGCGCGCGGGTTCAGGTTCGTGAGGGGAGGCCGGCGGCGAGCCGCGCCGCCAGCGCGACGACCGGCACGGCGAACTGCTCGCCGCCGCGCAGCGGCTTGACGCTCGCGGTTCCGGCGGCGGCCTCGTCGTCGCCGATCAGGATCGCGTATTGCGCGCCGGAGACGTCGGCCCGTTTCATCTGCGCCTTGAAGCTGCCGCCGCCCGCGTTGAGGACGACGGCGTGGCCGGCGTCGCGCAGCAGCTCGGCGGCGCGGCCCGCCAGTGCGGCCGCCGCGTCGCCCACGTGGACGATGTACGCGAGCGGCGTGGCCCGGGCCACCGTGCCGCTTTCCTGCAACAGCAGGATCAGCCGCTCGACGCCCAGCGCGAAGCCGCAGGCGGGGGTGGGCTTGCCGCCCAGCTGCTCGAACAGGCCGTCGTAGCGGCCGCCGCCGGCGACCGTGCCCTGCGCGCCGAGCCGGTCGGTCACGAACTCGAACACCGTGCGATTGTAATAGTCGAGGCCGCGCACCAGCCGCGCGTCGATGCGGAAGGGGATGCCGTGGTCCGCCAGCAGCTGCTGCAGGCCGTCGAAGTGCGCCCGCGACGACGCGCCGAGGAGGTCGACGAGGCGCGGCGCCGCGGCCACCATCTCCTGCAGCGCGGGGTTCTTGCTGTCGAGGATGCGCAGCGGATTGGAATGCAGGCGCCGTTTCGCGTCGTCGTCCAGGATCGCGGCGTGGCGCTCGAAATGCTCGATCAGCAGCGCGCGATGCGCGTGCCGCTCCGGCGGGTCGCCGATCGAGTTGATGGCGAGCGTGATGCCCTCGGCGATGCCCAGCGCCTTCCACAGCCGCGCCAGCATCACTATCTGCTCGGCGTCGACGTCGGGGCCGGGGAACCCCAGCGCCTCGACGTCGAACTGGTGGAACTGGCGGTAGCGGCCCTTCTGCGGGCGCTCGTGGCGGAACATCGCCCCGGCGGTCCACACCCGCTGGGGGCGCTCGTAGGTGAGGTTGTGCTCGATCGCCGCGCGAACGATGCCGGCGGTCGCCTCGGGCCGCAGCGTCAGCGACTCGCCGTTGAGGCGGTCCTCGAACGTGTACATCTCCTTCTCGACGACGTCGGTGACCTCGCCGATGGCGCGCACGAACAGCGGCGTCGTCTCGACCAGCGGGACGCGCAGGTTGCGGTAGCCGTACTGGCGGAACACGTCGCGCACGGCGTCCTCGACGTGCTCCCAGAGGCCGGCCTCGTCGGGCAGCACGTCGTTCATGCCGCGCACGGCCTGCAGCGCGCGCGGGGCGGCGACGGCAGCAGCCTGCGCCGGTGCGGCGCGCGGGGCGGCGGAAGGCGGCGCGGAGTTCATGCCAGCGCCTTCAAGGGGATGGTCCGCTGCGCCGGCGACAGGTGCGCGGCGCGCGCCTCGCCGCCGTAGGTCGCCCGCACATAGTCGTCGACGATCTGCTGGAATTCCTCGGCGATGCGCTCGCCCTTGAGCGTCACGGTCTTCTCGCCGTCGACGTAGACCGGCGCGACCGGGGATTCGCCGGTGCCCGGCAGCGAGATGCCGACGTTGGCGAGCCGGGACTCGCCGGGCCCGTTCACCACGCAGCCCATCACCGCGACGTGCATCGTCTCGACCCCGGGGTAGCGCGAGCGCCACACCGGCATCTGCGCGCGGAGGTAATTCTCGATGCGCTCCGCCAGCGACTGGAACACGGTGCTGGTCGTGCGGCCGCAGCCCGGACAGGCGCTGACCATCGGCGTGAACGAGCGCAGCCCCATCGTCTGCAGGATCTCCTGCGCGACCTGCACTTCCTTGGTCCGGTCACCGCCGGGCTCGGGTGTCAGCGACACGCGGATGGTGTCGCCGATGCCCTGCTGCAGCAGCACCGCCAGCGCCGCGGTCGAGGCGACGATGCCCTTCGAGCCCATGCCGGCTTCGGTGAGGCCGAGGTGCAGCGGATAGTCGCAGCGGCGCGCGAGATCAAAGTAGACGGCGACGAGATCCTGCACCGCCGACACCTTGCACGACAGCACGATGCGGTTTCCCGGGAGGCCGATCGCCTCGGCGCGCTCGGCGCTGCCGATGGCCGAGGCGATGAGCGCCTCGCGCATCACGGCGCCGGCCGGCAGCGGCGCCTGCCGCGCCGCGTTCTCGTCCATCATTCGCGCGAGCAGCTCGGCATCGAGGCTGCCCCAGTTGACGCCGATGCGCACCGCCTTGCCGTATTCGATCGCCTTTTCGACCAGCACCGCGAACTGCGGGTCGCGCTTGCTGCCCTTGCCGACGTTGCCGGGGTTGATCCGGTATTTGGCGAGCGCCTGCGCGCAGCCCGGATGGTCGGTGAGGAGCTTGTGCCCGTTGAAGTGGAAATCGCCGATCAGCGGCACGTGGCAGCCGGCGGCATCGAGCCGGTCGCGGATGGCCGGCACCGCCGCCGCCGCTGCCGCCGTGTCCACGGTGATGCGGACGAGCTCCGAGCCCGCCGCGGCGAGCGCGCGCACCTGCGCGACGGTCGCGGCGACGTCGGCCGTGTCGGTGTTGGTCATCGACTGGACGACGATCGGCGCGCCGCCGCCGATGCGCACGCCGGCGATGTCGGCGGCGCGCGTGGGCCGTCGGGAAATGGGGGGTTGCTCGCTCATGCTGCGTTTCGCTGCGCCGGTCTCACTCGACGACGAACCGGGCGACACCCTTCTGGGTAAGGGGCGCGAGATCGAGCGGCTGGCCACGCAGCGTCGCCCGGACTTCCGCGGCATTGCCGATCACGACGTCGAGCGGCGGCACGCCGGTGATCGAGTGGGTCTGGCCGCCCCGGAGCATCTGCGACACCAGCGTCTGCCCGCGGCCATCCTTCACTTCCGTCCACGAGGCGTCGCGGTAGGCCAGCACCAGCGTCACCTCGGCGACCGCCGGGGCCGATGCCGCGGCGGTGGCAGCCTTGTCCGCGGCTTCCCTGGCCGGGCTCTCCGCCGTTGGCGCCGCGCCGGCGACCGGGTTGGGCAGCGGCGTTTCGCTGGCGGCGGCCGGCGGCTTCGGCGCCGCACCGCGCTCGGGCTCGCTCACGCCGGGAGACACTGCCGGCGTGCGCTGCGAGTCGCCGCCGCCGCGCGAGAATTCGTAGATCGCCGCGGCGGCGATGACCGCCACCAGCGTCAGCGGAATCGCCCAGCGGGTCCAGCCGGGCCGCCCGTGGTCCGTGGTCGGCAGCTCGCCGATCGTCGGCGCCGTGGGCTGCAGGGCCGGGGAGTCGAGCGACGTCGCATCGCCGCCGGCCAGCGCCGCGAGCACCTTGTCCGGGTCGACGCGGACCAGCCGCGCGTAGTTGCGCAGGAAGCCGCGGACGAAGGTGCGCCCCGGAAGGCGCGCGAAGTCGTTTTCCTCCAGCGCGGTGACCTGGCGCGGCGCGAGCTTCAGCTGCTGCGCGACGGTGTCGAGCGACATCCCCATCGCTTCGCGTGCCGCGCGCACCATCGCGCCGGCGGTCGGCGGCACGCCGGGCGTGGGGTTCGGAATCGGTTCGGTCATTCGCACACTCCCGTCGCGAGGGCCTTGGTTTCCGCGGCGTCCGGGTAGCGGTTGCGCAGCTGCGCGGTGTACGACGCCTCGGCCTGCCGGTCGCCCAGCTTGCGCTCCACGCACAGCCCGAGATAGAGCGCCTCGGGCGGGAGATTGGTCGGGCGGATGGCCTTCATCCACCGCCGCGCGTCATCAAAGCGTCCCGCCTTGTACGCGAGCAGCGCGAGCCCGTAGGTGGCGGGCTCGTTGGCCGGGGCGACCCTGAGCGCGCGCAGGAAGTAGGACTCCGCGGCCGCCGTGTCTCCGATCATCGCGCTGCACCGGCCGGCGTTGATCAGCGGGATCTCGGGGGTCTTGTAGAGCGGATTGCTCACGGCCCGCTCGAACTCGGGGAGCGATTCCTTCACGCGCTCGTGCGTGCACAGGTACCAGCCCCAGTTCTGGCGGGTCTCGGAATCCTGCGGCGCCAGCGACAGCGCCCGGGCGAAATTCTGCTCGGCCTTGGCGTCTTCCCCCAGGACCGTGTAGACCAGCCCGTAGATGTTGTAGATCTTGGGGTTGGCGGCGTCGAGCTTCACCGCTTCGTCGAGCTCCTGCAGCGCGATGTCCATCTGGCCGCGCTCGTAATAGCCGGCGGCGAGATCGGTGTGGAGCTCGGCGCGCTTCTGCGGGCTCACCTCCTGCGGCCGGGCCGGCGGCGGCGGGTCGGGCTCGCGCGGCGGCGGGGCCGGCTCCTTCGATGCGCAGGCGGCGAGGAGCAGCACGGCAACGGCCAGCGCAAAGTAACGGTGGAAACGCACTCGAATCATGGTTGTGGGTGGGCGGGCGGCCGCGTCAGCGCAGCGCCGGTGCCGGGCGCGCCGCGACCACCGGCGGCATCCGGTGCCGGGTGCGCCGGGTGCGGTCCTGCACCTGTCCGGCGAGCTGCCCGCAGGCGGCGTCGATGTCGTCGCCGCGCGTCCGGCGGACGGTCGTCACGTACCCCGCGTCCAGCAGCAGCTTCTGGAACGCCAGGATGCGCCCGCGCGGGCTTACCGCGAATTCGGTTCCGGGGAACGGATTGAACGGGATCAGGTTGAACTTGCACGGCACGTCGCGCACCAGCGCGGCCAGCGCGCGCGCGTGCTCCGGCTGGTCGTTGACGCCGTC